>APMI01013765.1_pt1 | contig 11035 bp, 4 predicted proteins | sample 667938 | NCBI WGS metagenome assembly APMI01 (sample SAMN01084076, study PRJNA167559) | wastewater metagenome | biome: Wastewater | place: Denmark: Ejby Moelle, Odense | collected 2011-11-28 | reverse complement strand
TCCTGCCTGTGTGGCGCACGATGCCGGCCACGGCGTCGGCCGCCGCGATCAGGTCGGCGAGCATGGCGGGCGTTTCGCGGTCCAGATCACCGCCGGCGGGTTCGTAGCGTTCCAGATAGACGCGCAGCGTGGCGCCTTCGGTGCCGGTGCCGGACAGGCGGAACACGATACGCGAACCGCCTTCGAAGAGCACGCGCAACCCCTGGTTGGCGCTGGTCGAGCCATCGACCGGATCGAGGTACGAGAAGCTGTCGGCCTGCGCGACGGTCAGCGGGCCGAAATGCTGGCCCGGCAGCGTCGCCAGCTTGCCCTGCAGTTCCGCGATCAGCGCGTCGGCGATATCGGTCGGCAAGGCTTCGTAGTCGTGCCGCGCGTAATAGTTGCGGCCATAGTGCGCCCAGTGTTCGCGCGCGAGTTGGTCCACGCTGATACCGCGCACGGCCAGGATGTTGAGCCAGAGCAGCACTGCCCACAGCCCGTCCTTTTCGCGCACATGGTCCGATCCGGTGCCGGCGCTTTCCTCGCCACAGATCGTCGCCATGCCGGCATCGAGCAGGTTGCCGAAGAACTTCCAGCCGGTGGGCGTTTCGAAGCAGGGCACGCCCAGCGCTTCTGCCACGCGGTCTGCCGCCGCGCTGGTGGGCATGGAGCGGGCGATGCCTTTCAGCCCCGCGCTGTAGCCCGGCGCCAGCTGCGCGTTGGCCGCCAGCATCGCCAGCGAATCCGACGGCGTGACGAAGCGTCCGCGCCCCACGATCAGGTTGCGGTCACCATCGCCGTCCGACGCCGCGCCGAAATCGGGTGCATCGGGGGCGAACATCTGATCGAACAGCGCCTTGGCGTGGACCATGTTCGGATCGGGATGATGCCCGCCGAAATCGGGCAGCGGCGTGCCGTTGCGCACGGTGCCGGCCGGAAAGCCCAGCCGGTTTTCGAGGATTTCGATCGCATAGGGGCCGGTAACCGCGCTCATCGCGTCGAACGCCATGGTAAAGCCGCTGGCCACGGCCTGCCGGATCGCGCCGAAATCGAACAGCGTTTCCATGAGATCGGCATAGTCCGCCACGGGATCGATGATCGACACGATCGTATCGGCCACCGCGCTGGAACCGCAGGTGTCGAGATCGACGTCTTCGGCATCCACCGTCAACCAGCGGTCGATCACTTGCGTGCGGGCATAGACCGCCTCGGTCACGCTTTCGGGCGCGGGGCCGCCGTTGGCGGTGTTGTACTTGATCCCGAAATCCTCGTCCGGGCCGCCGGGGTTGTGGCTGGCCGACAGGATCAGGCCGCCCGATGCCTCGTACTTGCGGATGACGTGGCTGGCGGCAGGGGTCGAAAGGATGCCGCCCTTGCCCACCAGCACCCGGCCATAGCCGTTGGCGGCGGCGATGCGGATCGCCTGCTGGATCACGGTGCGGTTGTGGTAGCGCCCGTCCCCGCCGATCACCAGCGTGGCGCCGGGCGCGGGCTGCACCACATCGAACACCGCCTGGATGAAGTTCTCGGCATAGTTGGGCTGGGCGAAGACCTTCACTTTCTTGCGCAGGCCGGACGTTCCCGGCTTCTGTCCGGCATAGGGCGAACTCGGAACGGTAACGGTCATCGGTCCTCCGCGATCAGTTCGGAATAGAGGTCGGCATAGGCCTTGCCGCTGCGGCTCCATGAGAAATCCGCTTTCATGCCATTGCGTTGCAGGCTCTGCCACAGGTCTGGCTGGCGGTGCAGCGCGGCGGCGCGGCTGATCGCCTCGGTCAGCGCCTGCCAGTGGACGCCGGTGAACTGGATGCCTGTGGCGACGCCGGCATTGGTGGCGGCCAGGTTGGCGTCGATCACCGTATCGGCCAGCCCGCCGGTGCGCGCCACCACCGGCACGCAGCCATAGGCGAGGCCATAGAGCTGGGTCAGGCCGCACGGCTCGAAGCGGCTGGGCACGAGAATCGCGTCGCCCCCCGCCTGCATCCGGTGCGACAACGCCTCGTCATAGCCGATGCGCACGGCGACGCGGCCGGGATGGCGCGCGGCGGCCTGGTGGAAGCCCGTTTCCAGCGCCGCATCGCCCGACCCCAGCAGGGCGAGGCGCCCGCCGATGCCGACGAGATGGTCGATCGCTTCGAGCAGGACGTCCATGCCCTTCTGCCAGGTGAGCCGGCTGATCACCACGAACAGCGGACCATCGCCGGGTTCGAGCGCGAACTCCTGCTCCAGCGCCCGCTTGTTGGCGGCGCGCTTTGCCAGCGTGCGAACGCTGAAATTCGCCTTGAGCGCGGTATCTGCCTGCGGGTTCCATTGCTCCGTATCGATGCCGTTGACGATCCCGCGCACGCGGTCGCCCCGGCTGACGATCAGCCCTTCCAGACCCATGCCGAATTCGGGCAGGCGGATTTCGCGGGCATAGGTGGGGCTGACGGTGGTGACCGCGCTGGCCGCTTCCATCCCGGCCTTTAGGAAGCCGACGCCGCCGTGATACTCCACGCCGTCCATGGCCCAGGCCTGGGGCGGCATGTCGAGCAGCGGGAACAGGTCGCCCCCGAAATAGCCCTGGAACGCCATGTTGTGAATGGTCATCACCGAAGGCAGGGCCTTGCCGCCGAAAGGCGCGAACCGCAGGTAGGCGAGCGCCATGCCCGCTTGCCAGTCATGCGCGTGAACCAGGTCGAAGTCGTGCTTCTTCACCGCTCCGCCGGCGATGTCGGCCGCCGCGCGCCCGAACGCGGCATAGCGCCGCCAGTTGTCACCCCAGTCGTAGCCGAAGGGATCGACATAGGGGCCGCCTTCGCGCTGGAAGAGGCGCGGCGCGTCCAGCACCAGCAGCGGATGATCGCCCAGCTCGCCGGCCAGCAGCCGCGCCGGCTCCCCCAGCAGGGAATCCCAGGTGTGGATGGCCTTCGCCTTGCCAAGCGCCTTCAACACCGCCGGATAGCCCGGTAGCAGCGTGGTCATCTCCACGCCATGCGGGGCCAATGCATCGGGTAGCGCGCCGGCCACATCGGCCAGACCGCCGGTCTTCACCAGCGGCACGGCTTCGGAGGTGACGGACAGGACGCGAATCGTCATGCCAGGCGCTCTATCATGTCCTTGGTGATCAGGCAGACGCCGTTGTCGGTGCGGCGGAAGCGGCGTGCATCGAGTTCGGGATCCTCGCCGACGACCAGCCCTTCGGGGATGCGCACGCCGGAATCGAGGATCACGCGGCTGAGCCGCGCACCGCGCCCGATGTTGCAATAGGGCAGGATCACCGCTTCCTCGCACGACGAGAAACTGCCCATCTTCACGCCGGTAAACAGCAGGCTGCGCCGCGCCAGCGCGCCCGAAACGATGCAGTCCTGCGAGATCAGCGAGGAGATCGCCATGCCGCGCCGCCCTTCCTCGTCATGCACGAACTTGGCGGGCGCGGCGATGATCTGGTCGGTCCAGATCGGCCAGTCGCGATCGTACATGTTCAGCTTGGGCACGGTGTCGGTCAGGTCGAGATTGGCTTCGAAATAGGCGTCCAGCGTGCCCACGTCGCGCCAGTATTCCTCGATCTCCTCCGCCGCGCGGATGCAGCTGGCGGTGAAGCGGTGAGCCACGGCCTTCCCGTGCTTCACGATGTAGGGGATGATGTCGTTGCCGAAATCGCGCTGCGAATCCGGGGTTTCGGCATCGCGGCGCAACTGGTCGAACAGGAACTTCGTCTCGAACACGTAGATGCCCATGGAGGCGAGCGAGAAACCGGGGTTGCCGGGAATGCCGGGCGGGTCCTTCGGCTTTTCGACGAAGGCGGTGATCGCGTCGTTTTCGTCCACCGCCATCACGCCGAAACCGGTGGCGTCCTTGCGCGGCACGACAAGGCAGCCGATCGTGACGTCCGCGCCCGAGTTGACGTGCTGGCGCAGCATCATCTCGTAGTCCATCTTGTAGATGTGGTCGCCGGCCAGGATGACCATGTATTTCGGCGCGTGGGCCTGGATGATGTCGATGTTCTGGTAGACCGCGTCGGCGGTGCCTTCGTACCACAGCATTTCCGAGATGCGCTGCGAAGCGGGCAGGATGTCGAAGCTTTCGTTGCGTTCGGGGCGCATGAAGTTCCACGCGCGCTGCATGTGGCGGATCAGCGAGTGCGCCTTGTACTGCGTGGCCACGCCGATGCGGCGGATGCCTGAATTGATCGCGTTGGACAGGGCGAAATCGATGATGCGGCTCATCCCGCCGAAATAGACCGCCGGCTTGGCGCGGTTATCGGTCAGTTCGCGAAGGCGGCTGCCGCGCCCCCCGGCCAGCACATAGGCCATCGCATCGCGCGCCAGCGGCTGCCCGTATGTTTCCCGTGCCATGTCCTCTGCCCCTTTCTGTTCAGCCTTCGTATTCGAAATAGAGTGTCGCCAGCGGCGGCAGCACCACCAGCGCCGCGCCGTCGTGCGCGGTGATGTGGCCCATGTTGCCCCGGCCGCTGCCGCCATAGACGGCGGCGTCGCTGTTCAGCACCTCGCGCCAGGCGCCATCGTGCGGCAGCGGCAGGCGGTAGTGATCGTGGACGGCGGGCGTCATGTTGCAGACCACGGCCACCGGCTTCTGCCCCGGCGCCTTGCGCAGCCAGGCGAAGACCGAGGCGAGCGCATCGTCCACGACCAGCCAGGAAAAGCCTTCCGCTTCGCAATCGCGCGCGTGCAGGGCCGGGGTGGACGTGTAGGCACGGTTGATGTCGCGCACCCAGCGGCGGACGCCCTCGTGCGCGGGCGCTTCCAGCAGTTCCCAGTCGAGCGACCGCGCCTCGCTCCATTCCCGCCGCTGGGCGAATTCCTGCCCCATGAACAGCAGCTTCTTGCCGGGATAGCCCCACATCATTCCGTAGTAGGCGCGCAGCGAGGCGAACTTCTGCCAGTCGTCCCCGCTCATCTTTGTCAGCAGCGATCCCTTGCCGTGGACCACCTCGTCATGGCTCAGCGGCAGCACGAAATTCTCGCTGAAGGCATAGACCAGGCCGAAGGTGATCTCGTCGTGATGGTAGCGGCGGTGGACCGGCTCGCGCGCCATGTACTGCAGCGTATCGTGCATGAAGCCCATGTTCCACTTGAACCCGAAGCCCAGGCTGGTGGCGCCGGGGCCGCCATCGCCCACCGGCAGCGTCACCCCCGGCCAGGCGGTCGATTCCTCGGCCACGGTCACGAAGCCGGGATGGCTGCCATAGACCGCCTTGTTCATCTTCTGGAGGAAGGCCACCGCTTCCCAGTTCTCGCGCCCGCCCTGTTCGTTGGGAATCCATTCCCCGGCCTCGCGCGAATAATCGCGGTAGAGCATCGAGGCGACCGCATCCACGCGCAGCCCGTCGACATGGTACTGTTCGGCCCAGAACAGCGCGTTGTTGACCAGGAAGCTGGACACTTCGCGCCGCCCGAAGTTGTAGATCGCGGTATTCCAGTCGGGATGGAAGCCCAGCCGCGGGTCTTCGTGCTCGTACAGCGCGGTGCCGTCGAACCGGGTAAGGCCGTGTTCGTCGGTGGGGAAGTGCGCCGGCACCCAGTCGATCAGCACGGACACGCCCGCGCGGTGCGCGCCATCGACGAAGCGGGCGAAGCCGTCCGGCCCGCCGAAGCGCGCGGATGGCGCGTAGAGGCCGGTCGTCTGGTAGCCCCAGCTCGGGTCATAGGGATGTTCGCTGACCGGCAGGAACTCGATATGGGTAAAACCCATGTCGACGACATAGGGGATCAGCAGGTCGGCCAGTTCGTCCCAGGTGTGGAACGCGTCCTCGCCGGGCTTGCGCCACGATCCGGGATGAACCTCGTAGATCGACATCGGTTCGCGCCGGGCATCGACCGAGGCCCAGTGCGCGCGGTGCGCGGCATCGCCCCAATCAGGCTTGGCCGGACGCGCGGTAAGCGAGGCCGTTTTCGGCCGCATTTCCGACGCGAAGGCGAATGGGTCGGCCTTCAGCGGCTGGACCTTTCCGGTCGGGCCGACGATGCGGTACTTGTAGGCCTGGCCTGGCCCCACATCGGGCACGAAGATCTCCCATACGCCGATGTCCGCGCGCTTGCGCATGGGGTGGCGGCGGTGATCCCAGCCGTTGAAATCGCCCACCACGGCAACATGCCGGGCATTGGGCGCCCAAACCGCGAAATGCACGCCGGGCACGCCTTCGTGCTCGATGCAGTGCGCGCCCATCTTGTCGAACAGGCGGAAATGGGTGCCTTCGTTGATCAGGAAATCGTCCAGCGGCCCCAGCACCGGGCCGAACGAGAACGCATCGGTCACCCACCATTCGTGCGTGCCGGCCTTGCAGCGGTACTTGACCGGCTGCGCCTTGCCCGTCACCGCGCCTTCGAACAGGCCGCGGCCGTCCACGCGTTCCAGTGTGCCCAGCTTGCGGCCTTTCAGCGAACAGGCGGTCACCTCTTCCGCACCGGGCAGGAAGGCGCGGGCGAACGCGCCTTCCGGGCCCTGATGCACTCCCAGAAGCGAAAACGGATCGGCGTGCGTCCCGCTGAGCAGGGCTTCGATGGCGCGCGCCGATGGCTTCATGATGCTCCTCAGACTCCCCAGATCTCGCGGGCATATTCGGCGATCGTCCGGTCGGACGAGAACCAGCCTACGTTGGCAATGTTGCGGATTGCCGCCGCCCGCCAGCCGGCCGGGTCTTCCCAGCGACGATCCACCGCGCGCTGCGCAGCGGCGTAGCTGTCGAAATCGGCCGCGACCATGAACCAGTCGCTGTCGTAGAGGCCGCCCATCAGGCCGGCGTAGCGCTCCGGATCGTCGGGGGAGAACACGCCGGTCGCGATGGCGGACACCGCCTGCTGCAATTCGCGCGAACCTTCGATCACTTCGCGGGGATTGTAGCCCTGCGCGCGCTTGGCCAGCACTTCCTCCGCCGTCAGGCCGAAGATGACGATGTTGTCGTCGCCGACGCGATCCTTGATCTCGATGTTCGCACCATCGAGTGTGCCGATGGTCAGCGCGCCGTTCAGCGCGAACTTCATGTTGCCGGTGCCCGATGCTTCCATGCCGGCGGTGGAGATCTGTTCCGAAAGGTCCGCCGCCGGAATCAGCCGTTCCGCCAGCGAAACGTTGTAGTTGGGCACGAACACCACCTTGAGCAGCCCGCCCACGGCCGGATCGGAATTGACGCGCCGGGCGATGTCGTTGGCCAGTTTGATGATCAGCTTCGCATTGTGATAGCTCGACGCCGCCTTGCCGCCGAAGATCTTTACGCGCGGAACCCAGTCGCGTTCCGGGTGGCTGCGGATTTCGTCGTAGAGCGCCACCGTCTCGATCAGGTTCAGCAACTGGCGCTTGTATTCGTGGATGCGCTTGATGTGGACGTCGAACAGTGCATCGGGATCGAGCCGGACGCCGGTGATCGCCTTGATGTGCGTGGCCAGCGCCACCTTGTTCGACCGTTTCACTTCCGCGATGCGCTCGCCCAGCAGCTTGTCGTCCGCCAGCGCGTTCAGTTCGACCAGCTTTTCCGCGTCATCGAGGAAGCCGTCGCCGATGGCGTCCTTCAGCACGGAGACCAGGCCGGGGTTGCATTGCTGCAGCCAGCGGCGCGGGGTGACGCCGTTGGTCTTGTTGTTGATGCGATCGGGATAGAGCTTATGCAGGTCGGAAAAGACCGTGCTCTTCATCAGTTCGGTGTGCAGCGCGGCCACGCCGTTGACGCTGTGCGCGCCGCTGAAGGCAAGGTTCGCCATGCGCACGCGCCGTTCGCCGCCTTCGTCGATCAGGCTGATCGCCGAAATCGCGCCATCGTCCAGCCCGGCCTTGCGCGCTTCGCGCAGCACGCGCGAATTGATCGCGTAGATGATCTGCATGTGGCGCGGCAGCAACCGTTCGAACAGCGGCAGCGGCCAGGATTCGAGCGCTTCGGGCAGCAGCGTGTGGTTGGTGTAGCCGACCGTACGCTTGGTGACGTCCCACGCCTCGTTGAATTCAAGCCCGTGTTCGTCGAGCAGCAGGCGCATGATTTCCGCGACCGCAACGGCGGGGTGCGTATCGTTGAGCTGGATCGCCGCCTTGTCGGGCAGGGTGCGCACGTCGCCGTTGTATTGCGCGTGGCGGCGCACGATGTCCTGGATCGAGGCGGAGGTGAAGAAGAACTCCTGCCGCAGCCGCAGTTCCTGCCCGGCGGCGGTGGAATCGGCGGGGTACAGCACGCGCACCAGCGCATCGGCGCGGGCTTCTTCCACCAACGCGCCCACGTGGTCGCCGGCGTTGAACCGGTCCAGCCGGATCGGATCGAGCGCGGCGGCGGTCCACAGGCGCAGCGTGTTCACGCGCTTGCCCTTGTACCCCACCACCGGCGTATCGATGGCATAGGCTTCGATCTGTTCGGCCGGCTTCCACACCACGCCTTCGCCATCGTCCACGACCTCGCCGCCGAAGCCGATGCGGTAGGAACTTTCGCGCCGGTCGAATTCCCATGGATTGCCGTGGCTCAGCCAGGTTTCCGGCAGCTCGACCTGCCAGCCATCGTCGATGCGCTGGCGGAACATGCCGTTCTTGTAGCGGATGCCATAGCCGTAGGCCGGGATGTCGAGGCTGGCGAGGCTTTCCATGAAGCACGCGGCCAGGCGGCCAAGCCCGCCGTTGCCCAGCGCCGCGTCCGGCTCCAGATCCTCCAGCGCGGCCAGGTCCAGACCGTGTTCGCGCAGCGCCTTTTCCATGTCGCGCGTCATGCCCATGTTGGACAGCGCGTCACGCAGCAAGCGGCCGATCAGGAATTCGAGGCTGAGATAATAGACCCGCTTGCCGCTTTCGGCATAGGTCTTGCGGGTCGATTCCATCCAGCGGTCGATCACGTGGTCGCGCAGCGTGAGCACGGTGGCGGTGAACCAGTCGTGCGGCTTGGCGGCGCGTTCGTCCTTGCCGACGCGATGGCGCAGCACATCGATGATATGGGCGTCGATCTCGGCAGCCGTGGAAGTGATCTCGAGGCTCATGGAACAAGCTCCACCCTGAAGGCCCGGCCGACCGGCATGACGCAAACGTCCGTCCGACCGGGCATGTTATCCCGGCCTTTCTCTGACACCGGCCCCCCGACCGACTTGCGCCGGAGCACGCCCGTTCCGGATTGCCTCCGGTTTTCGCCGTACCGTCCGGGGTGCTTCCCCCGCAGAAGGCTCTCCCGAATCGATGGGTATGACAGAGGACCACGGTTCGACAAGGCGCGATAATGCTGCGGTGCAAAAAATTGAGCCATTGTGGTGCGTGCAAGACCGGGTCCGGCCGTGGCGCAGCGCTTCGCTTTCATGCCCCCACTCCCGTTCGGGCCGGCGGCGCTGCCGGCGCGGATCTTGTCGTCATGATCCCCCTACGCGGCCGCATGGGCTATGTCTGCCCATGCGGCGCGGGAAATACGTCTGCGCGCGTTCAGCGGATGTCGACGCGCAGCCCCGCCCAGACCGTGCGCGGCGTGCCAAGATCGATCGAACCGGCGGCGTTGCGGGTCACGATCTCGGCATCGGTCAGGTTCTCCCCGCGCAGGATCAGGCTGAACGGCCCCGCCAGTGGCACGCGGACGAAGGCGTCCAGTGTCGTCGCGGCTTTCAGCGTGTCGGTCTGGAGATCGTCCTCGTATTGCGCGCCGACATGGCGCAGCGTCATCGCCAGCGTCCAGCGCGGGGCGGGCTGCCATGAAAGCGTGCCGCTGGCGGCGATCTTCGGCGTCTGCGCGGGGCGCAGCCCATTGAGCGCGAATGCCGCGCCGCTGGCTTCGACCTTGGCGTCGGTGAGTGCCAGCGATCCGTCGAACGCGAACTGCCCCAGCTTGACCGACGTGCCCAGCTCCAGCCCGCGCGCGCGGATGGCATCGACGTTCTGGCGCTGGCGGGTGTTGGTGGCGACCGTTACATTGGCGATGGCGTGCTCCACCCGATCTTGGAAGGCGGTAAACGTGAAGGTCACGGCCGGAATCGGGTTGAAATCGAAGCCGGCCTGATAGCCGACCAGCCGTTCGTTGCGCAGGCCGGGGTTGGCCTGTGTCACGATGGGAAACACGGTGAAGGTGCGATAGAGTTCGTTCAGCGTCGGCTGGCGCAGCCCGGTGTAGGCGGCGGCGCGCAGCGCAAGGCCATGGCCCGCATGGATCACCGCGCCGCCCCGGAAACTGCCGGTCCATCCCGCGCGGTCGGCATACGTCGCAGTGCCGGTGACCACGCCCGCCGCGTTGCTGGTGACGAGATGCCCGTCGGCAATGGTCCAGCGGTCCGCCCGTGCCCCGGCGGTGAGGATCACCGGGCCAAGCGTCCAGTCGTCTTCGGCGAACAGCCCGACATCGCTGTTGCGCCCGCCGGCGCGGCGACGCGCGGTGACCGCGCCCGTCGTCGCGTTATAAGCATCCTCGATCCCTTCGCCCGATGCCACGCGCCAGTCCGTGCCCAGCCGCAGCACGTGCGCGCCGCCCACCGGCGGGCGCAGTTCGGCCTTGCCGCCCCATCCGGTTGTGGGGGTGCGGCGCTGGTCCAGCGTCTTGCGATAGCTGGTGGAGCTGATGGCGATATTGTTGAAATCGCGCGCCTGAACGTAGGTGAGGACATCGAACTGCCAGCGCCCCCGCCCGATCAGGCGCAGGCTGGCGTCCTGCCCGCTCGATCCCGTGTCCGCGCCAGCGAAGCGGAGGGTGCGGTTGTCCTCGAAGGCCAGCAGACGGACTTGAAGCTCGGTATCGGGACCGACCGGCGCGACGCCGCGGATGCCGGCCGACCAGCTTTCATACCGCGCCCGCACGCTGGCGGGCACGCGCTGCGCCACCGGGGTGGTCCAGAAGCCCTGGCCGCGATCCCAGCGACCGCTGACGACGACGAAGCCCTGACCCAGCTTCGGCGCGAAGGTGCCGGATGTTTCCGTCTCGCCCCGATCGTTGGCCAGCGCGCTGGCGCTGACGAGGCCGAGCTGATCGGCATTCGCGCTGCTCAGTTCGATCGTGCCCGCCACCGCGCCCGCACCGAACGCGCCCGCGCCGCCCCCGCGTGTGACGCGCGCCGAGGCCAGCCGCTCGGGCGCGATGGCGCTCAACGGGATATAGCCGAAAAACGGGTCCGCCATCGGTACG
>APMI01005866.1_pt1 | contig 11035 bp, 11 predicted proteins | sample 667938 | NCBI WGS metagenome assembly APMI01 (sample SAMN01084076, study PRJNA167559) | wastewater metagenome | biome: Wastewater | place: Denmark: Ejby Moelle, Odense | collected 2011-11-28 | reverse complement strand
CATTGAAGATTGGAACTGCAATAAAAAATCCGCCTCAATTTTTATTGTGAGACAGATTCTTTGTAGCGAAGACGGGAGTATCTTTATATCACAATAAAACACAGTAAATAATTAAAAAACAGATTATTAGCGGTTTATGAAATTTTATAACCAATCAAAAACTAATAGATATGTTTAGATAATCCCTGTTTTAGTCCCTGATTTTTTAAGTAGGGACTAATTTTGATTATTTGTAAAGTCAAAAATCAAATGCTTTAAAATTCCTATTTTGGGGTGATTGGATACATAATAGGATTTTACGAAATTGTGGGATTCAAGGTTTAACACTTCTGAGTTTCTTTTATCTTTTATTAAAAGAGAGTTAATCCCGTTTTTAGTTTTATCTGCATTTCCTTCAAGTAAGTACCCCAACATACAACCCATAGGATATTTTTCTGAAGTATACCTTTGCATTCCTTCATTGATATAAGCTCTTTTCAGATTGGAATCTTTTTCTTTTAGTCTTTTAGCTTCCATGTAGTAATGAAACCTTTGCTCTTTCCATATTTTAAAGTACACGAAATCAATTCTTGGAAGTTTATCTGCGAAGCCTTTTGTCTGACTTTCTGTATTAGAAAACAATTTATTTTCAGTTTTACAAGTAATACCTTTTGCTAAAGAAAGTTGACTTTCATTGACATAATGACTTAATAGTTCTGAAAAATCATTTTCAAGCCAATCGGTTTGATATTCCTTTTCTACAATCGCTAAATTGTATGCATTAACAACTAATTCTATACAATCATCTTCAAATGCTTTTCTGTAAACCGTACTAAGCTTCATCGTGTACTCCATTTAAAATTTCAAGAATTAATTCGGAAGCATCTTCAAAAGCCATTGATTGTGACCAAAATCTACGTTGGTTTGGACGAATGATATAAATATCATCCCCTCTTTTGTAATTGAGTTTTTTTCTGAAATAGATATTTTTAGCTTTCTGTTCCCACAAATATTGGTCAAGTTTTTTTAATTCTTCATCAATCGGCTCATTAGAGATATAGATGTCTTTCTTAGCGTTCTCATGCGATAGTTTTATCATCATCAAAGGCGATGATTTTAAATCTTTCAGATTGTAAACAGTTGCATTTGCAAATACATTTTGTCCATCAAGAAATTCATTCAATTCGGCAGTGATTATCTCGGCATATTCTTTTGGTTGGTCTTTTGAAACAGAATATAGTGCTTTAGATTTAATTTGATTCTCAAATAAATCTAAGCTGTAATCCAAGCTATCCTTTACTATATTTTTTCCATTGGCAGAAAATTCAAGAATATCATCTACAACAATAGAATTTATTTCATTTTCAAAAGCCTCTATTTTTCTATTATCAAAAAGATTATCCGATTTTTTAATTGATAAAATATCTTCAAATAAACTTACCACTTTATTTAAAGTATCTGTTTTTAATAGAGGGATTAAGGCAGGACTTTCCAATACTTCATCCATAAAAACCTGTTCTCTTTCTATTCCCCAAGATGCACTCGTTAAGAATAGCAGATAAGTCGTAAGTTTTGAGTTAAGAACACTTGTCAGAGCCTTTTTTATATCAAGTTCAACTTCTCCATTAAAGATATAACACGCAGTTGTACAATAAGAAAAGTAATCAATATAAGAAGCGGCTAATTGTTTCTTATGTTGTCCCTTTTTCATAATTACAAAAGGCGGATTAAATACTTTTATATCAATATTCCTAAATGTTTTCGTATTTTTTTTTGAGGCACTTTGAGGAGTGTAATACCTTGTTATAAGTCTGGCATCAATTACATTTTCGGGAGTAAAATCAGGTTTTTCTATATCTCCATTTAATCCAACTCTTGGCTTCTCCCAATTATTCTCCTGACTTTTAAAGTAATCTTTTAAAGATATTGAACGTTCAAGAATCTTTGTTGTCAACTCCCAATCATTCATTCCACCCCACATTGCGATTTTCCAAATTTTAGTATCGGGTTTTTGACATTCTTCTCTTGGTAGATATTTTAAATCTGTAAAGTCAATGCTTAATCCTTCAATCACATTGGATTTGATGTAGGTTTTAGGAGCGTAATAAACTATTTTATCATTTGAGTTTTTCAGGTGCTCTTTTTGATAAAAAACAATACTTATTGGTCCCGTCGCGTCTCCAAATAATTGACCACCAAAACTTTCAGGAGCGTTTCTAAGAATAGAAAAATTATAGACTCTTTCAACATAGCATTCTTGGAACATCCACTTTCTGAAATTTTGAAATGCACCATTCGTATTGGTCAATACTTTAGTATTAAAAATTAAAGCTATTTCTCCTTTTGGAGCAAAAGTAGTTGCTTTGTGAAGAAAAGGTAACACCATTTCTTTTGCAAAACCCAATTTATCACAATATTCTCTTATGTTTTTTTGCTTACCATTTTTATCTTTTTTAGGAGATAATAATTTACCAAAAGGAGGATTTCCTACAACAAGCTGAAAGTTCTGCAATTCATTTATTGATGACAAGTCAGAAATCGTATCCCGACAAAAAAGGTTTCTACCTTTCTTCTGCTCGTTCTTTTCCTTTGGGTCGTTTACTAAATAAGGTAAACGATAATTTTTATTTTGCCATAGATTTTTAGGGTCTAATTTATCAACCAAAGCCAAATACAAACTAAACGCAGCAACTTTTATTGCTTGTGGATGAATTTCAATTCCAAAAATATTTTCTTTTAATAGCTTTACTAAAGTGTCAAAGTCCGAAAGGTTATCAATGCTATGAGCATTTTCATAACGTTTAACCAATCGTTTGAAACTTTCTACCAAAAAAATTCCAGAACCGCAACTTGGATCCAATGTTTTCACATTATATTCTGTTTCTCCATTATTGACTGGAAGTTTTTCATTTAAAATAAACTCAACTAAAGATGGTGGCGTATAATAAGTTCCAGAATCTTCTTTTAATGTAGCGTCTGTTTCTGCTAAGAAATTTTCATAAATTTCACTCAGCAACTCAATTTGAATTATTTTGAAATTGAAAAGTCTGAATTGCTTCCAATCCTCAAATAACTGAGGATTATTGTTTTTTTCTTTCCCACGAATGAAACAAGTTTTAATTATTTGAAGCTGTTCTCTTGAAATACTTTCGTCTTCTTCCAGTGTAAACACATTCCCATTAAAATGATCTTCAAGTCGTTTGAATAAATCATAAGTAGCTGTTACATCGTCTAAAATATCAAAGTATGATTCAGCATCTTTTTTGATTTGACTATAAAAATCCTTTTCAGCAGCACCTCTGTCTTCAAGATATAAAAGGAACAGTGACCGTAGAATAATTTTATGAATGAAATCTATTTCTAACCCTTGACTCCTTAAATATTCAGCCGTATTAACCAAACTGGTTACTAAATATTTATCAACTCTTTTTTGTAAATTTATTTTATCCCGAACAATTTTCGCGTCTTCTAAAGTCCAGATAATTCCTGTATCGATGGCAATTCTAGAAAATAGCTTATTAAGTTCTTGCAACTGTTGTTTGTCGGAATATTGATAGGAATTAATTTCAATTTCTTGTAACTCATTTTTGTAATCAAAATCATCTTTGGTTACTATAAGTGGTTTTTCAGAGCAATTGTAGATACGGATTTCCGTTTCCGAATATACATACAGAAACAATACTTTTTTGTAGTTCCAAATTTTACGTTGTGTTTCAGCAATGTCTTTTAAATATATTTCATCATTGAAATTTGCAACTTTTTTCAGAAAAACAGCAGGAAAACTATTATTGGTTTCTTCGTCTGTATTGAAATAAATTAAATCAACACCAAAATCTTTTTCTTTTACTTCATTTAGGATAACAGCTTCACTATCCGATAGTTTTTCACTATCGGATTGAATAGACTTTGCTCTACCTAAATCAAGAAATTCAAGAATATCAAGTGTTGCCATATTACTACATACAATTAGTACACAATCTTCAAAGATACTTTAAACTTATTAAAAAAAACTTTTCTTTCAAGGAATTTTTGTTCATTCACTTATTAGGCGAGAAAGATTTTCGTTAAAAAGAATCAAACTTCTCCATAGCTGTTGCTTTTATTTCATCAGCAATATCAATATATGGCTTCATTGCCTTATAATCACTATGTCCTGTCCATTTCATAACCACTTGAGGTGGAATTCCCAAAGACAAAGCATTGCAAACAAAGGTTCTCCTTCCTGCATGAGTACTCATAAGTGAATATTTTGGTAAAACTTCTTCAATCCTTTCATTACCTTTAAAATAAGTTTGGGTAACTAGTTCATCTATCTCAGCTAATTCAGCTAGTTCTTTTAAATAATCGTTCATTTTTTGATTACTGATTACAGGCAAAGCTTTATTATGCTCAAATTCTACATCGATATATTTGTTTAGAAGTTTTCGGCTATAACTATTCAATTCTATTATCAAATTATCTGCTGTTTTGAGTGTTGTTATCTCTAAGTAACCGTCCTTTACATCAGATCTTTTCAAATTAAACACATCCGAATATCTCAATCCCGTAAAGCATTGAAATAAAAAAACATCTCTTATTTTTTCAAGATAGCTTTTATCCGTAGGTATTTCATATTCAGTAAATCTCTTTAACTCAAACTTGTTCAAAAAAATGATTTTCTTTTGAACATTTTTAATTTTTGGTTTAAACTTTTCAAACTCTCCACTTTTTGTATAACCTTTCTTCATAGCCCATTTCAAAAACCACTTCAATGCAGCAAGCTCTTTTGAAATTGTTGAATTCTTGTGATTCTTCCCTTCTAAATATCGCTGATAATTTGAAAGATATTGCTCATTAAATTTCTCAAACGAAATATCATGGTCAAATTCTTCCAATACTTTTTTCTGCGTTTTCATTTTTTGAAGAGTCCTGAAATTCCATTGACTGTTAATTGATTCTTCATTAACAAACATATCATATATCTCAAAAAAATTCTTTTCAGATTTCAGTTCTTCCTTAGGCGTTCTTCCAATCTCAACATTAAACCATTCCCTAAACTGGTCTTGGTTAGGTATCAAATCATCAATTTCATATTTCTGAAATGTTTTCTCACAAGCGGATTCAAATAGTTGTATCTTTCTATTTATAACACTTGCCGAGACTTTTTTGTTCCCGTGAGTTGTATTGGCTTTGCATCGTTGTGTTTCTGTGCTCCATTTTTGTATTTCTACTCTATATCCCAAATTGAAAGCCACAATATTGCCATCCCACTTAATACGATATCGCAGTTTTGCAGTAGGGTTGTCTTTTTCCCTATCAAGAAGAAATTGAGCGTGATATTTTATATTCATATTAGAAAAAATTGATTATCTATTTTCAATAGAACCCAATTTAAAGTCCCGTATTGACACTCCTTCTGCTTTAATCAAGTCATCTAAGGAGTATTTTAAAGTTTTTATAAGTTGGTTATCGGCATAAATATTTATTGTTTTGGACAATGTTGAAGAAGTTGTTTGTTCTGAACCGCCTTTATGGGTATAGATTTTTAAAGAGAAATATAAAACAGGCTCGCTGGTTTCAATAAATTCAATGGGCTTTAATGAATTTTCTGATAATCCTGCTTCATTTCTATAATTTGTAAACTCTTGGGAAATCTTCATTAACTCATTGAAAGATTTATAATTAAAGCCTCCCGCTTCATCTTTCCAATTATTCTTTCCCATTGTATTTGTAACAACTGAAATTTCCGTATTACTTTTACTAACAATCTGTTCTAAATTTCCATTATTCACTTTTACAATACGAAGCCACATGTTTTGATTGTATTTCTCAAAGTCCCCCGCATTTACTATCTCAATTTTCAACTTTCTTTGAGTTTTTATCAAATCTGCTTTTTCATCTTCTATTTTCTTATTTTCTTTTTCCTGATATTTTGTAAAAACCTTTTGTGCGATTTCTCCATCTCTACTTTTCCAATTATTAAAAGCATTTTTCTTCTGCTGAGCAATCACGATTCCCCCAAATAAAATAGCACTAATTATTAAAATCCTCTTCATAGTTATTTTTTTAAAATTTCAAGAAGTATAGTAACCTGTCTCATGCTGTCCGATAGTTGCTCTTGACTGGTTTTCAATCTTTCTGTTAGTTCTTTTTGTATTTCTTGATAGCCTTTTTGAAGTTCTATCATATTAGAAAACTCGCTATGCGAAATAGTAACATTTCCACTAATATTTCCATTAATGTTGCTGTTTACATTATTTCCTGAGCCATTATTATTAATGTTTTGGTTGTTTGTTTTTAGCATTTCACCAGATTCCGAAATAAACCACTCCGGATTCAAATCGGGATAAGTGTATAGTATTTTTTCAATAGTATCTGAGTTGAGTCCCGAGTTGTTTTTTATAGCTCTGCCAATTAAACCAACAGACAAACCAGCTTCAACAGTGATTTTATTGGGGTTTAACCCTTTGTAGGTCATGTAATTTTGCAATCTTTCAGTTATAGTCATCTTTAAAATTTTTTTGTTTTTGAGATTAAAATATAGATATATTTCAATATTTATTCTATATTTGCAATACAAATATAGTTAAATATATACAAATAAGTATTTTTTTAGAATAAATTACAATAAAAATTTCAAAATGGAAGATTATAATAGACCAATTTGGCAATTGACCATAGGAGAATTTGTGGAAATTTTAGATGCCAGAAAACAAGATTCATCAGAAAACCCCACACAAGAAAAGGTATTTAATGAAAAGTATGTTTACGGTCTTTCTGGATTAGCAAGAATATTGGGATGCTCTAAAAATCATGCAGGAAAATTGAAAAGTAAGGGAATTTTTGATGAAGCCATCATTCAAAATGGGAGAAAAATTATCATTGATTCGGAAAAAGCATTAGAACTTTTTAAAGATAACAGCTGATGGAAAACATAACCCCACAAACACCTCTTTGCAATCTGACCGTAAAAGAATTTTTAGAGATATCTAAAAATTTAAATTCTGAAAATATGTATGAATACGGTTTAAAAGGTTTGGCAAAAATTCTGGGCTGTTCCGTTTCAAAAGCATCCAAGATTAAATCTTCAGGAATTTTGGATGAAGCCATCATTCAGAAAGGAAACATCATCATTATCGACAAGAAAAAGGCTATAGAACTTTTTGCAAGCAGTTAGAAATGTATTACTTGGAACTTATCGACCGATTTTGGGACTTCAATCAGAAGGTAAGACTTGGCTCTTCGGCAATTTCGCTGTATCTGTACCTTTTGAAATTAGGAAAGGACAACGATAGTTATAAGGTCGTTATTTCCGATGTTGCACTCGGTAATGCATTGGGAATAACGAGAAAAACCGTAAAACCGACCAAAGATAAACTTCGCGAGTTGGGTCTTGTTGAATTTGAGTCCAAAAGTGGATTTCCTTGTAATTACAGAATTCTGTTAAATTACTTATCTGATATTCCCATACTGGAGAAAATAGAGAAGGAAAAAATCGAAAAAGTACCAAGTTTGGAGATTGTTGAAAAACAGAAAATTTTAAAGAGAAACCATTCGCCTGATGAAGTTGTTCCCAGAATAAGTAAATCCAGTGATAAAGTTTCCATTACTCATACTTCCAAAATCAGCAAATCAAAAATTATTCCCGAATTGGAAGAATTTACTCAGTTTGCAACCACTTTAGAGGATTATCAGCCTCTTTTGGATTCCGTAATTGAAGAAAAATACTATTCGTGGTTAGAAAACGATTGGAAGAATAGTTCCGGAAGACCCATTTCCAACTGGAAATCCTCATTGAAAAGCATCCTGCCGTATTTGAAGAATAGTAAAAAAGATGATGCGGTTTCCGTCACTTCAATTCCAAACATCAAACGGCCAAAAACATCCTGAAATCAATAAAAAATCGATTTAATCTCGAACAAATATTAAAATCGTAAAAACTTAAAACAATGAAAATATCTGACTTAAAACCTGGTCAAAAAGTAACCATCAATAGAATATCTTACGAATATCTGGGTATCCAGAAAGTGAGAATTCCCAATATAGGCAAAGCTGAAAAAAGGGTGTTCAAAGCAACTGGTTTTGATGGTCATAAACATTACAATCTCAGTGATGGAAGCAAAACACTGAAAAGTGAGAAAATAAAATTAAAGAAAACCATTCGAACCAAATAATTACCATCTGAAATAAGGAAATAATAAATCAAGAACATCAAGTATAAAAAATGTCTTTATCCGAAAAAGATTTACGCCATGTCCGAAAGAAGTTCGAGGACAATGGAGAAAAAGTTCCCGACAAGATTCGGCTGGGAAACCAGTTCGTGGACGACTTTATCTTTGATGACCATCAAGCGGCGGACATCCCAATCAATGCGCTTCGGGTAATTTTCAATATTGTTGCCATTATCGGCAATGAACAGTTTCGTCCCGAAGACCGTCCGAAGCAACTATCTCTTTTTGATGAAGAATTTGAGACCGAAAATAATATTTTTGCCTCCATCAAAATCCGGAATAGTAAAATTTCTCCGAGCGGTTCCACAAAACAGGTTGTTGATGCGTATGAATTTCTCGCCAAATTTAAGATGGGATGGTATAAATCGCTTAATTCAAAGGGGAAAGAAATCAAAACATTTGGTGGACTGATTTCTACGCCCACATACGACCAAAGAGGATTTACTACTTTTTTGATTAGCAGTTACTGGCTGAAAAAACTACTGGTTATTCCCAAATACAATTATGTTCTATATCATCTGGTCTATAATATCAGAAACAACAAGCATATTATTTTCGCAATTTGGCTTTCAAAAATTCCCGAATCGGGAACGATGCTGAAGCTGTCCAGTTTTAATAAAAAGTTTGGGTTGAATTATAAGAATACAAAAGATTTCTGCTTTAAATTTCTAAAACCCATTAAAATCAATCTCGACAAATATAATAGTTTTTCTTTCCAATACAGGTATGAAAGGGATTCCATATTTGTTGTTCCTATCTCAATCAAAGGGTTTCCTCATACATCTGAAGAAGCAAAAAAACTTTTGGAATCAAAGCAAGAGAATTTTAACCAAAGTCATAAAATTAACCGAAGATTAATCTACTTAAAAAAACGATACGGATTAAAGAAAGCCGAAACAACTCAGTTTTACCACCAGTACGAAAATATTCCCCAGACAAGAGAACTTATTGAGAAAGCATTTAAGGAATTTATCAAGAACTGCAGAATGAAAAAGATAGCTTCGACCGATTTTCAAGGTCAAAGATTTCTTATTGAGATTCAGGAACACATCAAGCAATTATACAGAAATACGAAAATGAGTGAACTATTGCCAAATGGTTACCCGATGATTGTCTGATTTCGGAATTGCACTCACCGAGAATTCGGAATTGCACTCACTAAAGTTAAAGAAATGTTAAAAAGCACCAAAATAACATCATCGAATTCGGAATTGCACTCACCAGAAAATTCAAATCAAACAAAAATTGTGGATAACCTTCTGTTTTGTGGATAACTATGGTTTTCGACAAAAAACTTAAAAATCCATTCGGAATTGCACTCACCCCAAAACAAGCTTTATTTCGGAATTGCACTCACCCCGATTTCGGAATTGCACTCACCAGATTTCGGAATTGCACTCACCGAAAAAAACATTTAAACTCTTAGTGATAAAAGGAAAATGGCGTTTACTAAAAGTAACTTAAAAGTAGATTAAAAGTCTTTTTTTATTTAAAAGGGAAATGTGGATATGTAATTTGCATTAAAAGAAAAAAAAATGAATTGCCAAAACATCAAACAAAAAGTCGGAATTCGGTCTGTTTTGGAATCGTTCGGGATTTTCCCAGTCAGAGAAAATCCGAAAACTGCGTTTTATTTTGCGTTGGACCGGGAAGAAAAAATTCCAAGTCTGGCGGTCGATTTTGTCAAAAACAAGGCGTTCGATTTTGGAAATGGAAAAAGTTACGATGTGATTTCAATTGTCCAACAGATAAAGAAATGTTCCGTTTCAGAAGCATTGAAATGCCTTTCAACATTGGATTTTACAGTTCAAAATGAAATAAAATATCACGAAACTACTGGTCAAACATGCAATCAGATTTTAGAAATCAAAGAAATCCAGCATCCTGCCTTAATTCAGTATCTGAAGTCCCGAAGAGTTTTTGAGCAAAAGCATAGGGTTAAGGAAATTCACTACGAATTGAAAGGAAGAAAATATTTCGGAATTGGATTTCAGAATAAGTCCGGAGGTTTTGAGATTCGCAATCCACAGTCAAAAATATGTTTGGGAAAAAAGGATGTGACGTTGATTGTTAATGATAACAATCTCAAGAACGAGATTCTCATATTTGAGGGCTTTTTCGATTATCTGACCTACCGAAATTTAGACAAATCAGATAATTCAAACTGTGATTACTTGACTTTAAATTCAACTGCAATGTTTTTCAAGGTGGAAGAAAAACTGAAACAATATGAGAAAATTTCACTTTTTCTAGACAATGATAAGAATGGGAAATCGGTTAAATTAAAAATTAAAAGTCAATACAAAAATGTAGAGGATTGCTCTTTAATTTATCATAATTTTAAGGACTTGAACGAGTGGTTTTGTAATATTTGATCAGTTTAAATCATTGGAGAAACCATTTTCCAATGAATTTCCTTTAGTTTTCCATTAACAACCACGTCCATTGATTAAGTTTCCCAACTGCGGTTGGGCTTTTACGTTTGCAAATGTAGGACGGCACCACCCACACAAAAAAATCTTTTTGGGTTTCTAAAAAAATTCTTTCCACAAGCTCCAACAATTTTTCCAGACACTCCTAAATCCTTCGGACAAAAAGATTTCAAGCCCGATTCGGAATTTTCTGCCTTTATCCAGCGGAACCGAATCGGGTTTTGTATGGATGGTGCCGTCCTATGTTCATGGGCAAAGAAAAAGCCGGAACCTCAGTTGTACGAATCAAATCAACCATAGACGTTCTTTGAAATCAACGGAAAAACAATAAAAATCCAGCAAAAAATACTGTTTTCTAACTTAATATAAAAAAAGAAAAATGCCGAGTGTCCTCGATACCAAATCAATTCACTC
>APMI01028246.1_pt1 | contig 11037 bp, 11 predicted proteins | sample 667938 | NCBI WGS metagenome assembly APMI01 (sample SAMN01084076, study PRJNA167559) | wastewater metagenome | biome: Wastewater | place: Denmark: Ejby Moelle, Odense | collected 2011-11-28 | reverse complement strand
GCTGCCATTTCCTCAACAAGTATAGAACAAGCCATAGCATTTATGGCAGCCTTTGGTGCAGGCACATTACCTGCCATGATGATTGTGGCTTATTTGGGCCAGGTAATAAGCTTACCGGTTCGCCAGGCGATGCGTAAAGCCGTTCCTTATTTTGTGATGACCATGGCTGTTGTTCTGATCCTCCGCGGACTGAACCTCGGTATACCCTATATCAGCCCCGATCTGCCTGCCCGGACAGCAACAGATGCAGTAATTAATTGTCACTAAAACAGACCTGAGTCATCTTTATCCTGGTCTGCATAACCCCATTCATCCCCCTCTTTCAGCTCCTTAGCAGGTTTACCAAAGCGGATAACATTATATACCAGCCACACAAGTAATAAAGGAGATAAAGAAAAAATCAAAACCGCTATGCCCGGCAAGAAAGAAGTGACTACCAGGGAAATGTATAGCAGTAAGAGACCTGAAACAACAGCCACCGGAATTTTTTCACTGCGGTTCATCACCAGTTTTTATTGTAAACAACCTTCGCTGTCAAAAAGTTCAGAGACTGCTATCTTCCGGGCTTAAACGGGTCATTTCCACATAGAAGGTGGTACCCTTTTCCAGTTCACTTTCAACCCTTATATCGCCTTTTAATAACCCGAGGTATCTTTTTATAATAGGAAGCCCGAGGCCTGTGCCCTGGATATTACTGACATTCTTAGCCCTGAAAAAAGTGCCAAACAGGTGAGGTATATCCTCTTCAGGAATACCCATTCCCTCGTCCTGCACCTTTACATACAGCCTGTGTTCAAGATTATCGCTGGATATAATAATTCTCCTCCCTTCTCCTGAAAATTTGATAGCATTGGAAATCAGGTTGAGTAAGATATTTTTCATCATCCTTTTGTCCGTCATAAAATGGCCCAGGCCTTCGCAGCTAAAAAGAATCTCCTGTCCCGGTTTCAATTGTGTCCTCATTTCATCAATCACATCTTCAAAAAATTCTTTCACATTAAAGGAAGAAACAGTGATTGCTACTTTCCCTTCCTCCAGTTTGCCGAGCGATAAGAAATCTTCCAGCAGTTCATTCATATGATTAACCGATTCTTTTATCCGCCGGATATGCCGTTCTCTTTTTTCGTAGTCATCTGTACCCGGATACTTGGAAACGAGGGTTGCAGAGGATAAAATAGTACTAAGCGGCGTTCTGAATTCATGCGAGGCCATGGATACAAAGCGGCTCTTTATTTCATTCAATTGCTTTTCCTTATCCAGGGCTTCATGTACTTCTAATTGGGATTGTTCCAGCCGTTGCAGAGCCTCTTTCAGGATCAATGTTCTTTCCTCCACCTTGCCTTCCAACTGTGCATTCAATTTCCGGATATCGTCACTGATTTTTTCCAGCTCCATTTTTTGGCGCAACAGGTTTTGTTCAATTTCCTTCCGGGCAGTAATATCAACAATAAAAGCAATGACAAACATTTCATTTTTTTGCTGATAATGACTAAGACTGACCTCCACCGGAAATTCGCTGTCATCTTTTCTTTTAGCATACAAATCACGCCCGGTTCCCATGGTACGGTTAGCAGGAGCATTATAAAATCCCTCCCGCATTCCGGAATGTTTATGATGAAACCGTACAGGAACCAGTTTTTCAATGAACTGACCGATGAGTTCTTCCGAAGTATAGCTAAACATTTTTGTTGCTGCCGGATTAACCAGTACAATTTGCCCGGAACGGTTCGTCAGCAGTATCCCTTCCGTGGCATTCTCAAAAAGAGAGGTCATATGCGTCTTTTCGAGTGCAAAGTTTTGCTGCATCCGTTTAAGGTAAAATACAACGACAACGGTAAAAATGATGATGAGCAGCGAATACACCTGCGACAGCATTGGCCGCATAATATCACTGTCTTCTTCTTTAAAATAAAGCAAGAGGCCTGTCATCACAATCATACTCAGTAAACCTGCCAGCAGGGTGGTTTTCCAGCCGGGGATGAACGCAGTTAAAACAATAATGATTAGTAAGCCACTTACGGCCAGCTCATACCTGTGAAAGATGAAGGCAGATGCCATGGCTAATATGAAGATAAAGACAGACCACAGGAGAATAACCCGGCTATTTAACTTGAACATGCCTTAAAAATTTCCGGCTCAAGTTAACTATAAAATTAAGAATGCGGCTAACCGGGTTATACCGGCTTTTGCAGGAGTTCTTTTTCCATGGCGATAGCTTTGGGGAAAAGGATCTCGTTCTCAAGGTAAAGGTGCTGGACAATATCATCATCCAGTTCCTGCAGTAAAGAAAAACTTACCCGGTGGCTGGTACAGGCATTTTCAGGAGCTGTATAATTATTGGTAAGGGTCCTGAAACGGGCAAGCAGTTTTTTCATCGTATCATGCTCATGGTGCATCATGTCTTCTACCGGTTTCCGGAGTGTCCGGACCAGCAGGCTGGCATAGGATTCTTTACTTTCATAAGCATGGGCAATCTGCCTCACATAAGGAAATATGATTTCTTCCTCCTGTCTTAAATGAGGAATCATCGTTTTATAAAGAAAGCTGTAATAGTTCTCCAGGTCGGGCAGGTAAGGATATTTTTGGGTATGTTCGGCCACAAACTTTCCCAACTGCTCCTTTATATACGGAAGTGACTGACGGAGATACTGGTGATGGGTGTTGGTGATATAATCCGTAAGAAAATCGATCTTCCATTCATTAAAAGGCAGTACGGGTGATATTTTTATCATCCGGATAGCATCCCGGAGATCCTGCACCACCTGGTCTACCTCAAACCCGCTAGTTTCACAAACCATTTTTAATGGCCACTTGGCCCCGCAGCAATACTCAATACCGTATTTTTTAAAGACGGCGGCTGTCCGGTAATCCATTTTTACAATATCAGCAGCGCAGGACTCCGTATTTATGGTTTGATAATTCCTTGACAACATAGAGTAATTCCCTTTCTTAGGCAAAATAGCAAGACCCCCAAACCCAAAAGCTGATTAAAATCATAAGCCCCTGTGAAAAAATACATAATTATCTTTTTTTAGCAGGGTAAAGAGCGGGTGACAGCAATCAGCAGCAGGTATGACAATCATCAGCTGGCAGTATAAAGCTGCTTTTTATTTTCGGGCATCAAGTGATAATACACTTAAATGAGGCTCATGAAAATGAGCTATCGTTGGTTTTCGTTTCTATTACAACCCCCGGTTCCCCGGGGGTTTCTCTTGTAATAAAAAATCCCGGAATTACTTCCGGGATATAATTGATATTCAGTTTATTATATGATCAGACGGCTTCTACAGTTGCAAGGCTTTTAATAAAATCTGCCTTATCATCCTGCAACAAATCACTCACTAAAGTCTGGCCATATATCTGCAGCAGCCCGTCTTTATGTTCTCCCACTTTATTGTGCAAGGGGCAGGGGGCTAACGAGTTACATTTCCTCATACTGAGGAGGCAGGTATCAAAGTAGTTATTCCCTTCCGTAAGCAGGATAATAGTTAGTAATGGGGTATCCAGTGTTTTCTCATTAATGAAGAAACCTCCCTGAAGGCCTCTTGTAGAACTCAGAATACCTGCTTTTACTACCGCCTTCATAATCTTGCCCAGGAAATGCCGGGGCACGGACAGCTTTTCAGCGATCTCATCAATAGATATTTTTCTGGGCTCATCTTTTAGCAATGAAACATATAGTATGCCACGCAATGCATACCCGAAGGATTTTGAAAATGTCATAAAAACAAAATATATGGTAAATCTATAAAGGCATCGTTTGCTATCTTCTGACCTGCGTCATTCTTATTAATGATGAACATCACCAAAACAGCTATACGCTTATCCTTCAGCCTCTTTTGCGTATCTTCATAATTGTGAAGAGACGAAATACCCTGTTATATGTTCTTCTTTTAGGAGCTTCCTGCTCCAAAAACAGCAGCGCAGAGGCTGACAGCATACTGCCTGTTGTTATTATATCAACTCCCCTGAATAACCAGACCTTCAATGCGGGCCAGCCAGTGAACATTACAGGAACACTCAGCGATAATAAACAACTTGCAGAAGTACATGTACACATTTCCAATAACAATACAGGTGCCTTACTGGTAGATATTCATCGCTATCCTGTATCGGCCACCTATACACTAAATGAAAATTTTATTGCACAAAGCGGAATTGAATATAAAATCCAGGTGATCGCCAAAGACAATTCAGCCAACGAGAACAGGGCCACCGTACTGGTTACAGGAAATTAAAAGCTGCCCGTTGCCAGGCAGCCTTTTACTACACACCACTCATGAAAAAAAACTATTTCCCTTCAGCAATCCACTTTTCCAGGGCTTCGATATATTTATTAATATTAGCATTACCCGGTTCCAGCGCCTGGTATTTTTTGAATAAGCTCAATGCCACCGGGTAATCTTTTGTATTATTTGCCTCAAATACTGCCAGGTAACTATAGGCTTTTAACAACATTGCCTTATTAGTCTTTATATCTTTTTCAGCTATCTCGGTTACTTTTTGATAATGTGGTACGGCCAGCCCTTGCTCCATAGCCGTATCAATGGCAGCATTTATTGTTGCCCGCCAATAATATCCATAAATATTATCCGGGTAAGTTGTCGTATATATTATGAAAACTGAATCAGCCCCGGGATAATTCTGGGCATTATATACTGCAAGCCCCCAATTAAAGAGGTCAATATTTGATGGCCGTTCTTTCCAGCTGTACACCTTTTCTAACCAATACGACTGCTGCTTATAATCAGACATCGATTTATACAGTTTTGCTAATTGTTCAGCATAGCTAACCCTGTTTGCCGCAATACTATCCAGTTCTGCCGCTTTTTTGTAATACAGGATCGTTTCAGCTTCATTACCCGGAATACGGTCTGATAATACTGCCCTGAAAACAAAATCTTTCGCGATCCAGTTTTCGGAACCCGCCTTACTTAAATAATCATTAAGGTATGAGGTTGCCCTGGCAGAGTCGCCTGTCGCTGCATAAGAATAGGCAATCAGTTTAAAAAGCCTGGGCTGGGCTTCATTCTTCTCCCTGTCAAGAATTGCAAAAGATGAATTAATTGCTTTTTGGTACTCTCCAGTAAGGTACTGCAGGTCGGTAAGTCTGTAGTCGTTTTGCAATGAATAATCTGAGGCAGCTATAAATTTTTCCAGGTATTTCTTAGCAAGTTTTACATCCCTGAAATAATAGTGATCATACAATTCCTCCAGCACTGGTGCATAATTTGAATCAATTGCATAGGCCTTCATATAATGATCCAGGTAAACTTCAGGGTTTTTCTGATTGCTGAAAATTTTCCCGGTCAGGTAATGAGCTTTTACATTATCAGGGTCTTTTTTCAGAGCTTCCATATAACAGAGATACGCGGAAGAAGCATCCTTCAATTTCCTGTAAGCCATTCCCTGCAATAAATTTATTTCGGGATTTTTTTTGTCATATTTTTCAGCCTGCTTTAATAAATCAAGTACAAAATTATTATCACCGTTTTCTTCGCTTATCATCACATCGGCTATTGCCAGCAGCAACTGAATATTTTTTTTATTTTTTTTATCTGCCAGCACTTCTTCAACTATCTTAAAAGCAGCCTCCCTATCCCCTTCCCTTAGTTTGTAATGTGCGTAGGATACCTTACTCAGCGGATCCGCTCCTGCTTCATAAAGTTTAATTCCTTCAACAAATTTTTTCGCATCTTCTTCTTTATCTAGCCCGAGGTAGGTTTTTACCATGAGGTAGTTTAAGGACGGTTCCGGGCCATTTTCCCGGATGGCAGATTCCAGAATTTTTTCAGCACTGGCATACCGCTCATTATCTATCAGCTGAACAATTTCTTCCGTGTCCTGGGCAACAGAATTTATGGAAACAAACAATGCTATAATTACAAATAAATAATTCATGTTATTTTTTTAAGTGATGCGGGGTATTATCATTTAGGTGCGATAGTCAGTACTGGTATAGCTGAACGCTTGTATAAATAATTGCCAAACCACCTGCTAAACCATCCCTTTAAAATTGATTCATTACCTGAGTTCACCACAATAAGGTCTGCCTGGATATTCGTTGCATACGCCAGCGTATCCTCAGCCACATTTTTTCCCTCTTTTGAAGAACAATGAACCCTGACTTCTGCATAATCCCTTAATAGCTGATAGGCCATGGTCAGGTATTTTACATTACGCTTATCTTCAGCATACCGGTTGCTGCGGTGTCCCATCAGATGTATCATGCCATTGAACTGGCTGGCCAGCCGGGTGGCGACCGACAACTTTCTTACTGGTAAAGAATCATTTATCGGAACGACTATATGCTGCAAATTTTCTATATTGAAATTCCTGGTTACTGTAAGGATCGGGCACTGTGATTTTAGCGACAATTCATTAACATCAACTTCATATAATAAAGCTCCAAAAAATTTCTTTTTATGTTTCGGGATCATTACAAGATCAATATGCTGTGTAATAATCAGCTCTTTCATCAGTATATCCCAATTCCCCGACCTTACTGATGCTTTAAGCGTCAGGCCCTCCCTCAAACGGGGCCGGTATTTACTGACTAACTTTTTCATCCTGCTCATAGCTTTATCTTCTGTAATGAAGAAAGCGGGTGTTGAAAAATACCCATCATAAAAAACAGAAAAAGGCAGGTAGGGTGTCCATACATATAACAGGTGGATATCGCACCCCAGGTAATTAGCCACCTGTATTGCCTTTTCCATTACAAGATTGGTATTCCTGTTAAAGCCAACCGGCACCAGAATATGAGCAAACAGTTTTTGCATTCATTGATTTGAATGACTACAAATTACTGCCCTTAGCTAAAAAAGGAATTAAGTTATGATTAGAAAGGAGTTAGAAGGTCAGCGAAGCATTGTAGGGAGGATGATTGTAAAAACAGTTCCCCGGCCAGGCTCAGATGATATGGAAAGTGTGCCTTTATGTAAATTAATGATCCGCTTTGTTAATGTTAACCCAAGACCAACGCCGGGTTTTCCTTCCGCATTCCCCCCCCGGTAAAAAGGCTCAAAAAAACGATTCATTTCATCTTCGGGTATAATATCTCCTTTGTTGGTAAAACTGACCTCTGCTTTATCTGTTTTAAAAAACAATTGAACATGCACAGACCTGTCAGGAGAATATTTACATCCGTTTTCCATGATATTCCTGAAGGCACTTTGCAGCAGGTGAACATTCCCGAATACGAGGCATTCATTTTCATCTTCCGGCAATTCACTGAACTCAAGCGAAACATTATACCCGCTATATTGCCGGGTTGTTTCACTGTGCGCCTTCAGTAATACCTCATCGATCCTCACTTTGTCGAGTGAAATGGCGCCATGTGTTCCTGCATTAGCGATCTCCAGCAGTGTTTTAGTAAGCTGATGAAGTTCCTTAATATCTTCCAGCACAGAAACCAAAACCCGGCGGTACTCTTCATTGCTGCGGTTATGCAACAAGGCCACTTCTATCTGGCTGGAAACCGAAGTCAGCGGAGTTGATAATTCATGAGATGCATTGGAAATAAACCTTCTTTGAATAGCAAAAGACTCTTCCAGCCTGTCCAGCAAATCATTAAATGTTCCATTGAGCTGGGAAAATTCATCCCTCTTACTGCCGGCATAAAGACGATGAGAGAGATTTTGTGAAGTAATCAATTGAACGTCCCGGATTGTTTGGTTAATAGGTTTCACCAGGCTTCGAGCAAAAAGGAATCCGGCAAGTATCGTAAATAGTAATGCAACAGGCAGGTAAACAAGGAATAGTTTTTTCAGGTTACTGATATACTCCTGGCCTGCCGCATTCTCCGCCGCTGCTAACACAGTATAGGGAAAGCCATCAGATGCAGCTTTCAGCATGCAAACATCTTTGGCGCCATACGTAAAGAAAATAATACTATCCGTTTCCAGTTGATCAAACCTCGCCTTATCAACATTGATCAGAGAAGTGCCATTATCATGGTATTCATAAAAAATGTTCCCTTTCTTGTCATAAATGTTGATATTCTTATTGATCAATGCAGCCGGCGATGTTGAATCCAGTGATTTAAGCAGGTTCGTCGTGTCATTCTTAAACAGGTTATACTGGTAGGCTGTCCGTGCTGCTCGGGTTTGTAATCTTTTCCGGAAGTCTTTTTGAATATTCTGATCACTGATATTATAGATAATAACAGCAATTACCAGTACAATACCAGAAACAATTGCTGTAAACAGGAGGTTTATTTTGACTGATAATTTCATCCACTCTTATCTTTCAGGATATAACCCATTCCCACCTGGGTATGAATAAGCGGTTCATCAAACCCTTTATCGATTTTCTTCCGGAGATAATTTACGTACACATCTATCACATTGGTACGGGTATCAAAATCAATATCCCAGACCTGCAGGGCAATATCAGCCCGGGATACCACCCGGTTCTTATTTCGCAGCAGGTACTCCAGCAGTTGGAATTCTTTTGCGGTCAACGAGATAATTTGTTCATTTCTCATCACTTCTTTACTATCCAGGTTCATAACAAGGTCACCGGCCTTTAACAAAGTACCCGTAGCAACAGTTGCGTGAATTCGTTTGAGCAGTGCCCGGATGCGTACCAGCAATTCCCTGAAATCAAACGGCTTAATGATATAATCATCGGCCCCGGCATCAAATCCTTCTATCTTATCCTCTACGGCACTCATTGCAGTCAGCATTACAACAGGCACAGCATCATTTGCCGAACGGATAGCTTTACATAATTCATAGCCATTCATACCTGGCAGGTTGATATCAAGGATTACAAGATCAAAAGGCTGGTTGCGGAACAATTTCCAACCCATCACCCCGTCATAAGCCACTTCCGCCAGGAAACTGTTTTCCGTAAGTCCCTGCTTTAGCGAATCAGCTATCTTTTTTTCGTCCTCAACAATAAGAATATTTATATCCAGTGTCATTATTTTATAAAGTTAATGGCTTGTTTAAGAATAAATAATTTTATGGCATACATCAATACGTAAAAATTAATGGTTGTTCCCGCAGTCAGCAATATTGATGAGCCCGGTTGCAAAATTCCTGTAAACCTGCCGCTGGCTGACCAGCACCGGATTAAAACTCTATTAGTTCTGTAAGCCCGGCTTTGTCCCGGTAAAGTTCAAGTTTCTATCTTTGTCCCATGCATATTGATATTCTCACCGTTTTACCGGAACTGCTGGAAAGCCCCCTGAGCCACAGCATTATGAAAAGGGCACAGGAGAAAGGCCTGCTGACCGTAGAGATCCACCAGTTGAGAAAATGGGCTGTTAATGAATACGGGCAGGTGGATGATTACCAGTATGGCGGTGGTGCCGGCATGGTGATGATGTGTGAACCACTTGCTAAAGCCATTGAAGAATTATCTGTTGCCAGGACTTACGATGAGATCATATTCCTGACACCGGATGGAGAGCAATTGAAGCAAAAAACAGTCAATACATTATCATTAAAAGAAAACCTGCTGCTGATCTGCGGGCATTATAAAGGTATTGATCAGCGTATTCGTGACCATTTTGTTACTAAGGAAATTTCCATCGGTGATTTTGTACTGAGCGGAGGTGAACTACCTGCTGCCATCTTAGTAGATGCCATCGGCCGTTTATTGCCCGGTGTGCTAAATGATGAAACATCTGCCCTTTTTGACTCTTTCCAGGATAACCTGTTAGCTCCTCCTGTATACAGCAGACCTGTTGATTTCAGGGGCTGGAAAGTACCGGATGTACTTATGAGCGGTAATCACCGCCTGATTGAAGATTGGCGGCATGAACAGTCATTACAACGAACAAGGGACAGAAGACCTGACCTGCTGGATAACCAGTAGATAAACTACCCAGAAATTGGTGTGACCATCCTCACGCTGCTATCAGCAGCACCACATAATAAAGCAGGATGATAAGCACATTTACCGCCATTGTTATTTTCATATGTATGGATTTTAATAGTTATGGTGGCCTATTCATTAAGCGGCAAACACATTGCCAAAGCCAGCTTATCCACAGCGGATTTATACCGGGCAAACACTGTTCATTTTTGCGTACAATTTGTTACAGGTAAAAACTCCCGCTTAGCAGAAGTGAAAAAACAGGTTTTGTTGTATTTACTGCAATTTCTCAAACGATTGTCTGAATTTCAGGTGTTATAACATTCTATTGATTATTTCATAAACTTGCAGCAACTCAATAAAACGGATATGAATAATGACCGCAGGAAATTTTTACGCCGGATGGCTGTTGGCGGCGGGCTGTTAGCTACCGGCCTTCCTTCTATTGCTGCGATAGCAGCAACAGATGAAGAGATTGAAAGATCAGCTTCATGGGAAAAAGGGAGACAACGGTTCAACATGTGTGGCTATGCAGCTCCGAAAATAGCAACGGTTCGTATTGCTGTGATCGGCCTTGGGCAAAGAGGAAGCGATGCTGTTGAACGTTTAAGTTATATTGACGGTGCCGTCATCGTGGCACTATGTGATAAATACCCCGACCGGGTAGCTGCAGCTCAAAAGACTTTAGAAAAAATGGGCAGACCCAAAGCAAAAGAATACAGCGGGGAAGAAGGATGGAAGGCTGTTTGTGAAAACAACGGCATTGATCTTGTTTATACACCAACCCCCTGGCAGTTGCATACGCCCATTGCTGTATATGCAATGAAAAATGGAAAACATGCAGCCATAGAAGTGCCGGGTGCTAAAACCATTGATGAATGCTGGGAACTGGTGGAAACATCAGAGAAGACCAAACAGCATTGCATGATGCTCGAAAATTGCTGTTATGATTTTTTCGAATTACTGACACTGAATATGGTCCGGCAGGGATTATTCGGGGAAGTATTGCATGCAGAAGGTGCATATATACATGACCTGAGCAAAGACTGGCTGTTCAATAAAAATGCTTATGCCGACATGTGGCGGCTCAGGGAAAATATTGGCCGTAACGGTAACCTTTATCCCACCCATGGCCTGGGCCCCGTGGCCCAATGCATGAATATCAACCGGGGTGATAAATTAGAGCATCTTGTCAGCATGAGTACGGAT
>APMI01029627.1_pt1 | contig 11040 bp, 7 predicted proteins | sample 667938 | NCBI WGS metagenome assembly APMI01 (sample SAMN01084076, study PRJNA167559) | wastewater metagenome | biome: Wastewater | place: Denmark: Ejby Moelle, Odense | collected 2011-11-28 | reverse complement strand
CCCGGCAGTCACCAATCGCTGCATCGTACTCATCCGCGAGCCCAAGGCCTCCATCCCATCCGGCGTTCCGCAGGCCAGTACCGGTATTTTGGTGGTATTGGTCAGATTCAGGATGAGTTTGAGAGCCTCATCATCGGCCACCCTTAGTGCAGGCCTTTGAGCAATCCCACGCTTCGCGGCAGCCTCCCGAACCACTTTCCTTTCAATCTTGAAGAGATTCTGAATCTCATCGAGAACAAGCAACCCGGGGAAGTGGCAAAAGATCATTTGCAGCCATTGGTTAGCCAGTGTTCCCCCTCGTTTATTAGCGTTCGAAAACAATTGGTCAGCGTAATTTGTGCCTAGCGCACTATCTGTCGCAACTGCCAGATTCTCGATCAACTCGCCAATCTTTCCTGATCGTGGCACATCGACTTTCAGCCATAAAAGCTGCCGCAACTGGCCAACAAGACCAGGAAAACGTTCGTGAGTGACAACCTGGGGAAATAGCGCCAACGCGCGCTCAACGGCAGTCGATTTACCGACCCCAGACAAACCGACCACCGTACTACCTAGCTGGACTGCTGCATGCGAAGAATCGGTAGCACCCGGCGCATAGATACGTTGCCAAGTAGACGGAGTCACCGGATTCCGATGGACATACCCTTGCCGAATCATAAACCCGATGCTTTCCGCAAGGTCCAGCCCAGCGGATGTTGGTATGTGAATCCGAAGGGTGTCCGCTAGCTGATGTTTCCGGATATGGACGGGTGTGGCGTCAAGATCTCTGGGTAGCGGCGGGAGGTAGACCATTTGTCGCAAAATATCGGCTGGCGACAAGATAGGTCCGCAGGCATCAATTAAGATATTCCCCGAATAGGCCTCGACCTCAAGGGGCTTTGCAACACCAATCAGGGATTGCATTCGCCGCCCTCCTTGTCTAGGTCAGCAAAAACCCGATCCATCAGCGCCCCATAAACAGGGTTATGCCGTGTAGTAGATCCAGAGTGTGCGCTTTCGGAAGGCGCGGAGATTACATTGCCCGCCATGGTTTCCAGCATCCGGGCTTCATGGGCATTCAGGATCGGCCCTTCATATTCGCACTCGGCTTCCCGAGTAAGTTCGATGGCGCGTTTGTTGACCGCAGTCTGACGTTCGATATTTTCCAGCGCCGCCTGTAGTCGAAGATATTCGCGATCATTTTTCTTCTGCTGTTCGACCATCAGCGCATCTCGCCACTCCTCCGTGCTGATATTTCCCGGAGCCCGAGCATTGTCGCGAAGCTTGAATTCATGGAGGTGCCCAGCAGCATCCGGCCACCAGAAACGAGAGACCGATCCCGGAAAATGAAATGCGGTCTTCTCCGCCGAACCGTAGTTCCTAGCCAAGGCAGACCAATTTTGTTCATGGGCAATAGGCGATTCGTATTGCAGCGACTCCATAAACACGCCGTCCCTCCTGGAGAGGGCCACTTTTTGCTGGAGCAAGCCACTCAGCAAGCGATCCTGCGGCATGGCCTTCTGATATCCAATCCCCATCTCATGGCCAAATCGCCAAAGCCCAGCGGGACTTGGCATAGCACCGGCGGCGATCATCTCAGTTGTCATTCGATGAGAGCGATCTGCAAATAGATTGTAGTGATTGAAGATTCCTTGGAGGAAAGCGACGTACTCCCGAAGCGTCAGCGCTGATTCCTTGGCAGAGGGTTTCAACTCAAGCTCGCGACGGCGCGCATCAATCGCGCCGGGCAAGAAACAGAACTGTTCGTCTTTGGCTATCCGATGAACCACTTCGACCAATCCCTTCAAATCCGGTCGATAAGCAGCATTGATCATGAAATTGATTGCCAACTGAGTGCATGTTTCGCGGGCACCTAATGAGAGGTATTCCCCCCTGTCGCCAAGTACCGAGTACGGTGCCGTCGGATAGGGAGTCAATACTTCAACGAATGGAAATCCCCATAATTCGGCTAATAGCCGCGGATCGCAAAATGCCGAAAATAGAGCCAGCTTCGCGGTATCCCAGGAAGGACCAGACAAGCACACATAGAATCCGACAATCGCCGTCGACCAATAATCGATGACGATATAGACGATGGGCCTGCCAATCGGCCAAGCGCGGTTGATTGAGCTGCGCAGATGAATGTCGCCAACCGTAGAGTCGATGGCATATGTATGCCCTGGCCCGGCAACACCGTCTATGGCATGGCCGCGCAACCCTCGCATGTTTCGATCAAAGTGCCCTTGCGTCGTACGCCGCATTGTTCTTTCAAGACGGCTGACTTCATACTCGATAACATGACGAAACTGGCGAAAATTCGGGAAACTTCCCTGCCGGGGAAGAATTGGAATACGATCCGAGTCAGTCTGTCGATACTCGTTAACGAAGACACGTTCAATCGTTTCCTCGTATATTCGACGCAATGTTTTGCCGGGTTTAGCCAAAACTTTATAGTGATAAACCATTTTCACCCGAATGGCTTCCGTAACGCCGCACTGTGGATTGGGCTCTGGGTTGCCAAGACGTTCGTTTAGGGTTTTTGCACCGGCTTTGCGCCGTACTTCAGTGACTGGCCTAGGTACGCCAGGCGCCCCGCATTTATCGAAGCGAGGCATCAGCGATAACTGATCAAAGCCATGAGTGCAGAGCACACGCCAAAGTCGATAGGCGCTGGCTCTCGCTCCACTCCCATTGCTCGTTGCTGCACTGACGAGTGGGCCAATCCCTTGAGAACGCTGTAGCGAGTCACAAATTGCGCGATGGTCAAGAAATGGCGCCATCAATTTGCAACGGCTGCCCCATCGATTCTGCTCGGCAGGACTCAACGAAGAGGCCGATGTCAGCAACTTGCCCGGTGGCTGAAGGTCTACCACCGTCAAGTTTCCTTCTTGCTCCAGTCGCGCCAAGGTCTCTCGCTCAACTTTGCTCAAGCTTCCCGGCAAACCTGACTGAGTGACTACCTCGCGCCAAGGTGCAATAAATGCCAGCCACACATAAGTCACTCCTGGCGGCGTTGCCACTATCCGGAAGAACCCTTCGAGGTCGTCGCTTTCAATCCGTAAAGCAGCGTTGAAAATCAGTAATGCCATGCTGTCCTCCTCGAAGCAATTGGGTTTTGCTTCCAGAAGTCGGGTTTCGACAGCAACTCAATCGACTCGTTAGGACGCAATGGCTGTGACATATCGAGCGGCACACGACCAGACCAAACGGCCTGCCAAAAACCATATAGCGCATCGGATTTGGCAATCGACAGCTCACGACTCACCCGAACCAATATCGGATTAAGGGCAAGGCCCGGCGAAGTGGCGACAACAACAGCCAGTGCATCCAGGATTTCTGCTGAAGTAGTCCAAACATCGACTGCCCATGGCATACCGATGCGAATCGTATTGGCCACAGCAGCGCTGTAGAGCGAGGGGGACAACAACAACCAGAAAACATCCTGGCGTAACCAATACTCACGTTCGATCCGCAGCAGTTCAAGCGTACGCGGATTATTTAACTCGCTGTCGTGCTTCACGCTAATCGCCAATAGCTCATAGCGCCCGACAGAATTTTTGAGAGTCAAAACCAGGTCTGTGGTCATGACCCATGGGGCAACAACACCATCTTTCCTGAGAACTGGATGTTTGTGACCAAGGTCTTCTGCGATCTGCAATGTGCCATCTGCAGCCTGGACATCCGAACTCAATTGATAGGCGGAAATCTCCGGTTCGAGTACCTCATGAGCAAGCGGATACTGTTCTCGCAGATCAACTAGATTTGGCAGCATCGACGCAAAGGCAAACGCCACCATTTCCTGATCTGACAGAAAATGATGCAGGCGTCCAAAGCGCCAATTGATCAGGTGTGATCGGCCTCGACTACCTGGATCAGATCGTGTGACCTGATGCCACGGCTGGTAATCAGCACCGGTACCGATCCCTCGGCCGGCATCGCGCCATTTTTCCAGACGCGCAGGGGTAAACCGTAGTCCCTTTCTCATGGGATCTCCTTCCTTGCCGTTCAACGGCAATAAACAAACCGGAAAAGAGATGCCCTTGACGCGTGCATTAGGCACGAGTACAGTTAATTCGAACGTGAAATCTGGGGGCACCCCTCAGTACGAAAAGCCACAGGCCTCGAACCTTGTGGCGTTTTCGTTTGTACAGTCGTATTTAGTCCAATTCGATAACGCTTTCCCTTCGATTTGATGAGGCGACAGCCCATCCGCACGCGACACGGCCAAAGCCCGTGCCAGCCCAAAACAGTTATCTGGTGATCGACTCCGCTTGTTCAGAAGGCTCGGGAGCCGTAGTAGCCAATCGGCGCTGCTGACTGAGCCAAACCGCCACATCACGCGCTAAAGCAAATTTCCCTCGCCGGTTTGGTATCCGCATCAATGGCACAGGCACCGCGCCTCGCACAACGGCTTGGCAATAGGCGTTCGATGACGGATAGCCCAACACTTTGGCCAGATCCGACGATGACAAGAGCAAGCCATATCGGCGCACAAGTTCATCGTTGAGCTCCTTGGCCAACGTATCGCTTAAAAGCTCTGGAAAATCCTCTTTCTGCACGTCATGCCCTGTCATTGGTTGTCATGGAAATGCTATGTTTCCCAGGAAAACCAATCAAGCCACCCGATTTAGGTAATCGTCACCCTAATTGCAAGCAGGCAATCTCACTAAGTGATTGAAACATCGACCATCTCCATCGACGAATTCATTTTCGCGTCCAAGACGCGAAAAAATCCTGTCGGCAAACAGAGGCATGTCGTCGATGCTTTTCGTACTGTTTTCTGGTTTCATTTACTGCGAATAAACTCCGGCGCCAAATCCACCTACGAGATGGATCGGCTCCTGGAGAATCATCAAAACAAGAACGACGAGAGGGCGCCCGATTACAAGAACAAGTGGCGCAGCTATCGAAATGGACGACATACGCCAAGTCCCGCACTAGTCCATTTTATTGCGGTCACCTATACGGATAGCCACGCCGTTTTGAACCACGTACTTTGGGAGTCCCTGAGGCTTGATCGGCCGATTTCAAGACATGCCGATTTCTGGCTAAGCCAGCTGCATCCAGAGGTACAAACGACTATTTATCGGCATGGGACTGCATTCAGCGTAGGAAAATCGGTTCATGAAACGCTAAATCAAACTCGACTCTCCATGCTCGAACGGCGTGCGGGAGTTGATGCGCTTGCTTGTTTGATTATTCTGCTGCGAAAAGCAGCCGATGCAGGCAATAGTTCGCTCGCGCTAAGCCTGGGTCGTAGATTATGCAGAATGTTGTTGATTCTGGGACAAGCATTGACCAATGCTGGTTTAAGAAAGCCTCTAGCTCAGTACATCGAGCAAGAAGTGTTACCCCTTGCAGCCTGCAAGGGGCTGCACTACGGATTCGGAGGAGCTGGCTACGACTCGATCGCTGAGGACCTTACATTCGTAGCAAATTGCATCGAAGGTGATGAAAATCGGAGGTTCTCAATAGCCGAGCGTATTGCGTTGCGTATCGACATACTGGATGGCCGGCGCGGAGATGTTCTTCGCTATGCGGTCATCACAAAACCCATCGCCGCCCTGTCAGCTGAAGCTGAGTTATCCTAGGCAATCCCATAGAGATAGCGCCAACAACCCAAAGCCATGCTCAGCACGCTATTATTTTCAAGTAACAAAAAACTCGCTGGAATTGAATACTTTGGGACTGCCGGCATATCTGAGCATTGTCTTCGCGCAATAAAACGCCTCATTCAAAACGATGAAACTATTGAAGAGGCAAAGGTATTGTCGGCTCATCAAGTCCATTGTTTTCTTCTTCGCCTGGAGCAAGGCGGGCTGATTGCTGTGAAGTCTGGGTTCAGCTCCGGATACAACGGCGAAGGCCCCCGAGCATTTGCCAGGGCACTCAAACTGTTAGCCAATTACGGTGTGGAGGTCGAGGAATACATCGTGCCCAGTCAGTTGCTAGAACGACTTGACGCATCAGCGTTGACGGAAAAAGACCTAGGGCTTATTTCAGCGGCCACGCCCGTCCGACCTATTCGCATTTACGACTATGTTTACGACGCAGGACTAAGTAGTTTCGATCTAAAAGGCTTTAAGCAAGAATTCCCTGCTGTAATGCCTTGGGCGATCATTGATCCCCGACTAGTCGATTTGGCACTCAAATTCTTTGAAGATCCAGATGGGAGCGTTCTGACTGGTTTTAGGCGCCTTGAAGACATTGTGCGGGGACGACTGAAGTCTGAGGCACAACAAATCACGCGAGTCTTTGCACAAGCCTTCCAAGGCGAGAAATCACTACTGACGTGGAAGGACATCGATCCGGGAGAGCATACGGGTAGAGGACAAATGTTTACAGGCATTTACTCTGCCTATCGCAACCCTCGCGCCCACCGAGTACTGGGTAGTGACAACTCAAGCGTGCTTTCTGAGTTTCTCATGCTCAACCAACTCTATTTACTCGAAAGTACTGCAGTAGCCCGCTGACAATTCGGATGCTTGGATTAATGTTTCGCCTTAACCAAGCATCTCAACCTCGTCAGCAGAAAACCATTGCTGGCTAATTACTTGTGCTTGAACAGCAAGTGGATTTTGCGAGTACGCGACAATGGCTAGGCTGCTCATAGCTCGACTACATATGACGTAGAACAACCGTCGAGTACGGTCAATTGAAGTTTCCTCTCCAGCACTTTCATTTTCGAGATCAGCCTTGGTCTTTGCCTTGGCTCCAAAGAGTTTGTCGTAACTAAACAAAAACCCTCGAGCTTCTTCATCGCTAATAACAACCATCACACGAGGATACTCAAGTCCTTTTACCCCTTGGTGAGTACCGAAAGGCGATTTACCACTGACATAAGAAGCATATGCCTCTATCTGATCAAAAGGCGTTTCAAGGAAAGAATCCCACGCTGCAAGCTCCTCATCGACCTCTGTTTTTTCCTCTTCATCGTCTTCGCTCGCAGAAGCCCGGTCGATTTCAGATGACTGGACGACAGCAACTTCATTGAGGCGCGGCTCAAGAAAAGTCACGAGGGTATCTGGAATAACAAAAAGCTGGGTCTCGGCAACATAGTTAAGGACAGTCTGAAATGTCGGAACCTGATCTCCTGCCCAAAGGTTCATCAATCCCTCGACAATCGCTTTAGTTCTCAGCAATTGCGCGCGTTGATCAACGCCCGATGCTAGCAATGCATCAGCGCAGAGAAGAGGAGATCGGTTTCTCAGCGTATCCGTAACAGCAAAAGCATTATCTGTACGCATTGCCTTGACGATTGGCAGTACGTCCCCAACAAACAATCTCAACCCAGCCAAACTTCCATCCAGCAATCCCGTTCGAAGTCGGGGGCTCGTGTTCAATGCTTCATACATCGCGCTGAAGCCCATTCTGCGTGCAGCCATATGGTGCTCAAGAATAAGGGTCTTGTGAGAACTCTCCCCATCGATCCAGGCTGGGTCCTGACTAACCTCTGACATCCGCTCAGCAACCACTCTCTCGGTGTCAGCTTGAGAAACTGCACCAATCGGAGCAATGAACAAACGCACCACACCTTCAGGTTTGTCATCCCTGGCATACTGTTCCTGACCATCAGCCTCAAGACGGACACGATTTATCAATCGTATTACTCTTGGAGGGCATCTATGGTTCATTTGCTTCTTTGGCATCGCCCAATCTTCTGGGATCGCTTTTTCCAGACGCACTTTCCCGTCTGCATAGATTCGCTGCATAACATCGCCAAAAAGACCAAGACAAAATCTTGAACGTTGCTCTTGCTGCACCTTCAAAAAGGCCTCCATCAGGTGCTTATTGGTATCTTGGCTCTCGTCAATAAAGAGCACAGGAAAACGGCTTACTAAAATGCCCTGAAGAATTGGCTTCTGGGTTAAAAAATCAGCAGTAATGGCTATGACCTCTGAGTGATTCAAAGAGTCACGGCCCCGGTTATCACCACTTGGACTGTAGGCAAACTTCATCGTTGTTTCGATTCTGACGAGTCTGCGTTTCTTACTTGCTATTGATCGCTCACGATCAACTGCGGCTTTGGTTCCTGGTCTTCCTTTCCTTGCTGCAGCCTCTAACTCTGCGATATCGCTCGCTAGATTGACCCGGAGCCACTTTCGAATGTCAGTATTGAATCCTCCAATCAGGCTCCAAGCAAAGGAGTGAATAGTTGAAACCTCAACGAGTGGATCAAACTCAAGTCGTTTCTTTATTTCTTCGCAAGCCGCATTGGTATAGGTGATAACGGCAATACGCTGACCAGTTAAGATCAATCGCTGCCGGGCAATCTCCCGCAATCTGTCAATCGCGTTAACAAGAGATCGTGTTTTCCCCGAGCCAGCACCTGCGTACAAGAAAAAGCTTCTCGGAGCATCGAGGTTCAGGCAGGCACGAATCTCTTCATCTACCCCCTCATCGAGGTTATTCGACACCTCACTCGCTGCAATACTCATATCGCTACACCTGCTTTTGCCGGCTCAGGAAGAATATCTACCTGCTTTCTGTGGAGACGTTGTTCTAGCCAATCAAGTCCTTCAAAGATATAACCAGGGCATTTAAGGTCACCAAAATTCTTGCTCCAAATCACGTCCAGAGAGAATCCAGCCTTGTCGCCCTTCTTAAGCGCCTCAAAAAAGGCGCAGGCAAGTTCTGGCAAGATGGTTTTATCGGCAATCGCCTCACGAAACTCTCGGACCATTCCGCTACCTTCTAGAACCCTGAAAAACTCTAGGTTCTCAAAGGCAAGAGAGTCCTCGAATGTACTTGGCAGCGCCTCTCCTAACCCAGCCCCATCCTTATTCGTTACCTGTACTGGAATTTGATACGCAGCACGAACAGAAAAGAGCTCATCGACTTCGAGCACCTTTTTCTCAGGGGGAGCATCCAACAATTGGTCGACATCATCCATGCCGGGTATCCACGTTCGGAGGGCTGAATTACCTGTTTTTTGATCCTTATTGCGCTCTGGAATTACTCCCTTTCCACCAAGACTAACTGCGGCATCAAGATCTGTAATAATCAGCGTAAGCAGTCCAAGGGCATCTATCAGAGGGCGCAATCGATGAGAGTGGCTTCCATTGATTTCGAGAAGAGTGACATAGCACTGATTTAGAAACTTAAAATCGCTCCTAATGAAATTGGGGACGAGCATTTTCTCCGCCGGACCTTCAACCAGAATTGCCGCATCTGCAAAAAACAGATCGCAATGGTGAGCCCGAAGGTAACGAGTAACAAACCGCTCCGTATCTGTACCCTCTCCAAAGACAGTGGACAAGTTGACCACTGTAGATACAGGAACATCAGCCGCCATCCCTGCAGGCAACCGTCTGAAATACCGGAGACAAGAAAAACTCGTCTCATGTGCAATATGGCTGGAATGCGAACTCACTATTAATTGACTCTTTAAATGTGATTCATCCCCGAGATCCTTATGAGCACGAAGAACACTGTAGGCTTTCTTGATAAAGACCTGCTGCACCTGCGCATGAAGATGTGCTTCCGGCTCCTCAACCAGAACCAGATGCAAGGGCTCAATCTTGATTTCAGCTGCAGCCTTACTGGCTTTGCCCACCCGCATCCACGCATCTCTAAAGCTCATTAATCTAAAGATCATTGAGATCAGATTTTGATATCCGAGCCCGTTATAGGTTTCAGGAAGCCGCAAAACGGGGGCTTTCGCGCCGCTTTTCTCGACAATCTTGATTTCGAACGAGACCGCCGCTTCATGATCTAGGCCATCGGTTGTCTTGAGCTGAGAAGCAATTTTTAGTTTCGGATCGAATACACCTGGATACCCCATGCCTTCGACCTCAACTAGAGCAGAGGCAAAACTTTCATGAAGACGCGTATCAAAAGCCTCTTGAGCAGCTTCGATAGCTTGAATCGCAGCTAGATCGGCAACGTCAGGGGTTGCAAACGGGTCAAGGTGCTTTGTGTAGTACGCTCTAAGCTGGTTGGATAATTGGTGATCCTCCTTAGATACCGACAAACCACCGTCTATGTCAGCACCGTCTGACTCACCAAAACCCCGCTGAGCATTAATTTCGTTAACTCTGATCAGACCTTTGAGTGGATCTGCATCGAGTGCAAATGAATCCTCCGGCAGTAATTGTGGCTGAGCCTGTCCGTTTAAGGGGGCTTCGATCTTATTCGGATCAAGCAGATACGATTTCATGACGAAGAAATCGTTTAACTTACGCCCAAGAAAATCCGTGAGGCTGACAGGCCAGAGTCTGAGTTTCTTTCCACCATTGCCGCCCAGAGTTTCACCATTAGCTGCTTCAGCAGCAGAGTGCAGAGTCTGCACATCTTTGATTGCCGAACGATATTCTCTGTACAGACGCTCGATATCATTGGGCTCTAAGCACATACGAACACCTAAAACCCCTCCTGGCCAATCCAGCGTCGGCAAAAGCGCACTTACGTAATGCAACTCATGGTTCTCAACGCTCAACCAAATATCTAGTGCAGGGAGAAAGCCGGCCCATTCTTTGATCGAAAATGCAGGAATTTGACCTTCTGGCAGCTCCTCCCAAGCCTTGCCAATGGCATCAATTGGTGCCCAGTTAGAAAGAGTAAAGTCCTGGATCTTGAATCGCTTACCTCTCTCAACAAGAAACCGACGCAAGGCCAATACTGCAGAAGTCTTTCCGCTATTGTTCGCTCCTACAAAGAGAGTGGTCTCTTTGGCAAAATCGACTCTAACCGATAAGAGTTTTCGGAAATTGGCAATCTCAATGTAGTCAATATGCACTTTTTTTGGGCTCCAAAGGCAGCAGGCAACGGAAATATCGATCCGTTAAACGTCATAGCTTACTCGAAAGCCATACGCCTCTGTCATCCAGTAGTTCCAAATCAAATTGCGCGTAGCCTGAGCCGCTTTGGGTTGCCGTCGCCCCGAACAAGAAGCATGTGACATGTTCAATGCCAACTGAAGCTATTCACCGCCGTCTCAGACTCTAATGCCCTGTCTCGGACTTTATTGTTCTGTCTCAGACTTTATTGGCAATGAACAGCATCGCGACTCCATTGAACCAATCGCCCCCTTAGCACTCACAGGCAGGGAGTGCTAATATT
>APMI01007750.1_pt1 | contig 11040 bp, 11 predicted proteins | sample 667938 | NCBI WGS metagenome assembly APMI01 (sample SAMN01084076, study PRJNA167559) | wastewater metagenome | biome: Wastewater | place: Denmark: Ejby Moelle, Odense | collected 2011-11-28 | reverse complement strand
CGGGGTTTAAAAAATGGGAAAGCAATTACAATCCGGCTGAAACCGGTTTGCTGTATGTAGATCATTGCGTGGGCAACGTGGGCTGGAACCAGATGAACCCATGGGTAAAATTTTATGCAGAGGTAATGGGATTTAAAAATATTCTTTCATTCGACGACAATGATATTTCTACCGAATATTCAGCTTTGATGAGCAAGGTGATGAGCAACGGCAACGGCTATGTAAAATTCCCGATCAATGAGCCTGCCGAGGGTAAAAAGAAAAGCCAGGTAGAAGAGTACCTTGATTTTTACAACGGAGAAGGAGTACAGCATGTGGCCATTGCCACCAATGACATTGTAAAAACCGTGAGTGAACTGCAACGGCGGGGCATTGAGTTTTTAAGCATTCCTGCCAGTTACTATGCGGATGTGCTTGACAGGGTTGGCAAGATCGATGAAGACCTGGCGCCGCTGCAGCAACTGGGAATTTTGATAGACCGGGACGATGAAGGATACCTGCTGCAGATATTCAGCAAGCCACTGGAAGACAGGCCCACCCTGTTCTTTGAAATCATCCAGCGTAAAGGGGCCAAAAGTTTTGGGAAAGGTAATTTTAAGGCACTGTTCGAAGCGCTTGAGAGAGAACAGGTTGCAAGGGGCAACCTGTAATTGGTTTTAGTACTCCGGTAAGCGGCCATATCCGAACGGGTGGCCGCTTTTTGTTTGGCCGGAGGTCAATTAAAGAAAACCTAAAGTGTGTTTCTTTTCAGGGTTTTAATTTTATATTTGTTGCTCAAATAATCCTTCTGCTCATAACAAAAAGATCACCTTATCGAAAAATCGTTACCTACCCGTTTAAATTTGTTATTGAATGAAGCGTATTTTTTTGCACCTCTATATCATCCTGCTTGCGTTATTGGCGACTGCTCCTGCAGTAAACGCTCAAAACTCTTACGCCAGTTTAAAAGTTACCAGCACCAAGGCTACCGGCGCTTTTTCTAAAGTGGAAGATTCGCTCCGCAAACAATTTGAAGCAAAAAAGATCAACTGGCCCCCGCAGCAATTATATGTCCGCAGTTTTAAATACGACCGCCAGGTAGAAGTATGGGTGAAAGGAAAAACAGAAGAGCCTTTTAAATTGTTCAAGACTTACCGCATGTGCATGCAGAGCGGCACGTTGGGTCCCAAGCGCATGGAAGGCGATTACCAGATGCCCGAAGGATTTTATTACATCAACGAATTTAAACCTTACAGTAATTTTCATTTGGCACTGGGGGTTAACTACCCGAATGCTTCCGACAAATTACTAAGTGATGCCCGCCGGCCCGGAGGGGAGATCTATATTCATGGTGGTTGTGTTTCTACCGGCTGTATTGCCATCAGCGATCAGCCCATAGAAGAATTGTATGTGCTGGGCAACAATGTAAAAGAACAGGGACAGGATTTTATCCCGGTACATATTTTCCCGGTTAAGTACAACGTGAAAAAATCATTTGAATACCTGGCGCAGGCTACCAAAGAAAACCAGCAACTGCAAAAATTCGCCATCACATTGAAAGCCGCTTTTGACCAGTTTGAAGAAAAGAAGCAATTGCCGCTGATACTCGTGAATAAAAAAGGCGAGTACATCGTGGAGTAACTCAACCGTACGATTTTTTATGAAAACGCTTCCCTTTATTTTATTGCTGCTGATGCCTGTGTTTGCGTTGACACAAAGCAATTTCCATAAAACAGTTTTGCTCAATGGAACCGCTTCATGTGAAGAAGCCGTTGTTGTTTTTCCTTTGCTGAATGATACGGTAAGGATAGATGCATCGTGCTGGCTCCAGTTTGATACTACTACTGCCGGAAGAAAATTATTTTACTGCTGTGTGAAGGATGAACAGAGCCGGCTGTATAATTTGAATGATGAGTCAATTGATGCCGTGTTAAAAATCAGCGTTCCCGATACTGTTTTTTACAGTCATTTACATGCAACAAAAATTTGCCCAGTTTGCCACAAGGATAACCAGGTGATCCCGTTGATCTATGGAAAGCCGGGCAAGCAATTGCTGTTACAGCAGGAAAAAGGCGAGATAAAGCTGGCGGGTTGTATTGTTTCAAAAAATAGCCCAGGACTTTTTTGTAAAAGAGATCAACTCGAATTTTAAAAAGACCTGTTATCCCAAGGGCTTTTCTTCTTCCCCGAAATTTAGAATTACATTTGCGCATCTATCAGCCAGGCCATCGCTCTTAGCAATAAGGGAGGAAAGTCCGGACAGCAAAGGGCAACACACCGGCTAACGGCCGGGATTGTGCCTGTTTTAATTACTGCGCTTGTCGGAGTAAGGCGGCAGGTGCGATACAGACAGTGCCACAGAAAATAACCACCTTGCTTTTGTCATGCTGGGTTTGTGATGCTGATTTCGAATGCATAGCAAATTCAGCATGACAACGGTGAGGAAAGGGTGAAAACGTGAGGTAAGAGCTCACGATCTGTTGCAGCAATGCAATAAATGGGTAAACCTTGTGTGCTGTAATGCCACGTAAATCAGTGTTTGAGAGCGGCCCGTTCGATCTTCAACCAGTTTGGAGAACACTGAAGGGTAGGCAGCAAGATCCCGGCAGTAATGCCGGGGCCAGATAAATGATGGCCAGTTAAATTGTTGATGCTACATCACGGTTTAATAACAGGATCCGGCTTATTGGCTGATAGATTTTTTATTTTTTGATAAATGCTGCAAAGAAATGGTCTTTTGTTTGAGGCCATTCTTCCCTGATAAAACTGAAGTACACAGAGCTTCGGATACTCCCATCATCATTGATGAAATTGTTTCGGAGGATGCCTTCTTTTACTGCCCCGATCTTTAGCATTGCTTTTTGCGAACGGATGTTCAGGGTGCTTGTTTTCAATTCTACCCGGTTTAAATTCAGTTGCTCAAAACAAAAGCTAAGCAACAGGAATTTGCAGTGCTGATTAAACCCTGTAGCATGCAATTGAGGGTGCAGCCAGGTCCAGCCAATCTCGAGTTTTTTATGCTGAAGATCAATGTTCCCAAAACGGGTACATCCCATGTATTGTTTCAATTGTTTGTTGTAGATGGCAAAAGGATAGGAGCGCTGTTGCTGTTGTTCAAGCAGGGCCATATCAAAATACTTTCGAAAATCTTCCGGCGTACGGATCTTTACGAGCGTGAATTCCCAAAGGGCAATGTGCATCGCTGTGGGCAACAGCAATTCAAAATGTTCGGCAGATAATGGTTCCAGCCTTACGAGTTCATCTTCAAGGATGATGGGCTTTTCAAAAAGTAGTTCCGTGTTCATGGCGCAGTTTGTTTTATGATGCCGGCGGCGATCTTATCAAGTGGTAAACTCACTACATCGGCAGAAAAATCTTCCCAGTTAATAAAGCGGAAGGTTTCAACCTGCCGGGTAGATTCATACAGCTTCAATTGTGCTTCGTCAAAATCAAATGGCTTTGTCCGGAGCGGTACAGTGATCTGCTCCAGCGCTGATGCTTCGTAGTAGATCGACAGTATCTGGTGGGCATTGTTAAAGGCGCTTTGCTGGTAAATATCCGTTGTGTAAATATGCCGGCCCACTGCAACTGGAAGGTTCATCTCTTCTAAAAACTCCCGTTTCAAACAATCCCGGGTTCCCTCGCCAATCTCGAGCCCGCCACCCGGAAATTTGGTATAATAGTTCCCCCGGATGAATTCATCACTTACCAATACCTGGCGTTGTTCATTGATCAATATGCCGTAGACTCTTACTGAGATCATTAAGATGGTTTAAGGTTAATGGTTGATGGTAAAATTCAAAACTCAAAATTCAAAACTCAAAATTCATAATTTTTTAGAACCATTTTTTCTTCATAAAATATGCGCTGATGATAACCGACAGTATCAGCGAAATGATAATGGGTACCCAAAAAGAATGCGGCCACTCCTGCCCGGGTATCGGCACGTTCATGCCATAGATACTGGTTACGAGTGCCGGCAATGAAAGAATAATGGTGATAGAAGTGAGCCTTTTTAATACATTATTGAGATTGTTGGAAATGATGCTGGCAAAGGCATCCAGCGTACTGCTAAGGATGTTGGTATAGGTATTGGCCATTTCAAGCGCCTGGCTGGTTTCTACGATCAGGTCATCCAGGAATTCTTTTTCCTCCTCGTTCAGTTGTAAAAAATTGGTCCGCACCATTTTCATCATCAGCAGTTCATTGCTTCGCAGGGCGGTCACAAAATACACCAGGCTTTTTTGTATCCGCACCAGTTCCAGCAACTCTGCGTTCCTGTTAGAGTCGTATAACTTTTGCTCCAGTAAATTTCTCCGCTGGTTGATCTCTTTCAAAAAGTCCAGGAAATTGGTCACCACTTTTTCAAAGATCTTCAGCACCATCATGCTTTTTTTGTCAGGACTGCGGTTCTGGAAAGTGTTCAGGAATTTTTTGATGGCCTCGTTCTCAAACGAATTGACTGTTACGATCTGATTGTGCGTTAAAATGATACAGATCGGGATGGTGATGTAGTAGGCATCGCTTTCATTAAAAGAATTGTTCTCGGTGGGCGTTTTGATCACGATGAGCTTTACATTGTCTTCAATTTCATAACGGCTTCTTTCATCAATATCCAGGGAATCCTTTAAAAAGTCGATGGGGATATCCAGCGTTTCGCTCAGTTCGGAGAACTCTTCCTGTTTCAGCGGTGGCAGCACATTCACCCAAACATCTGCTTCCGGTTTTTCGATCGCAATGGTTTGGTGTTCTATGTTTTTAAAATACTGTATCATGGTTTTTCAGGGTTTAGGGATGCTGTTTTCAGCATGTCTTTAATGATGTTCAGGTGATGCTCCGTATGGTAAATGGTAAAATAGCAAAGCTCTCTCAATGTGATCCTGCCCAGCAATGGATGCCTTGCAAGGTAGTCATCCAGTTTGCTTTCGCTGGTATTATTTTTTAATGCGTTGATAAACCTGTTGCTTGCCTTTTGCCATCTCTCCAACAACTGCTGTTTGCTGCAGTTGATATCCATTGCTTTGGGCACAAACCTTCCACTGGCCCTGCCTCCTGCAGCAAGCTTCTGAAGGTATTGCTCCACCAGTGCCTCATAACTTTTAGAATCCCTTCGTGGAGTACCCCCGATCCACCGAACCAAAAAAGCAGGCAATATATAGGCGAGTGTAGTGGTGTTGGTAGAAACAACCAGGTGCTGCATGTTTTCAGCGACGGACCATTTTTCGGCAGCAGGCCGTTTAAAATAATATGCTTCATCTATTGCAGTACAGGCTTCCGTAAACGCATCAAAAGATCTTACAACTGCAATGATGATCTGGTCTTTGCTTAAATATTGCATGCAAAAAAAAGTTTAGAAAGTTCAGGTGTTTAGAAGTTTCGATTTGGCATGTACTTCTGCAACGACTGCAACGTTTCAACGATATTCAACCTTTCAACGTCTCCTACACTTCTACTTCTCCTTTAAAAACCAGCACGGCCGGTCCGCAGAGCCATATGTCTTCAAAATGGTCATCATCAATTTTATCGTATTCCACGCTCAGGTTGCCACCAGGTGTTTTTACATTCACGGTATTAAAACCATTTTCGTTATGGGCAGCGAGGAGGGCAGCAGCCGTTACGCCCGTGCCGCAGCTCAGCGTTTCATCTTCTACGCCACGCTCATAGGTGCGAACGAATATCTGGTCTTCCCCCAGGTTCTCTACAAAGTTCACGTTGATGCCTTCTTTTGCAAAATGCTCGCTGTAGCGGATGCCACGACCGGTTTCTACCACATCAATATCCTCCACATTGGGTGCAAACTTTACAAAATGCGGCGAGCCGGTATTGAGGATCGTATAGCCGGTAAAGTAATCCACCTTGTTTACATTGCTCATTTTTAAACTTACGGTGCCGTCATCATCAATCTCGGCTTCATGCTCGCCGTCGATGGCGATAAAATGATAACTGCTTTTATGAATGCCGGAATGATAGGCAAACTTCACGAGGCAGCGGCCACCATTGCCGCACATGCTGCTTTCATTACCGTCAGCATTGTAATATTTCATTTCAAAATCATACCCTTCTTTTTTATTCAGCAGCATGAGGCCGTCTGCGCCGATCCCAAAATGCCGGTCGCATAATTTTTTGATCTGTTTGGTACTGAGTGGCGGTACTTCCTGATGGTAATTGTCAATGATAACAAAGTCGTTGCCGGTACCGTGGTATTTGTGAAATGCAATTTTCATTTGTTGCTGAATATTGGTTTAGCGTTATGTATCAGGCAATTTTTTAAAAATCGAATTTCGTACTTATTGGATTAAAAATTCCCTTATTTTTGCGCTCTCGTAAAATAAAGCCCCGGTTATTTCGTATAAGTAACTGAAAACACAGCTGGTCCTGTGGCCGAGTGGCTAGGCAGAGCTCTGCAAAAGCTCGTACAGCAGTTCGAATCTGCTCGGGACCTCCAAGCCTCTTTCCTTTAACGGAGAGAGGCTTTTTGTTTTGTATTAAGCCTGGAACCCGGTTAAATACTGGATGTTTTAATCGCTATCTTTATTCTTAAAGCAACCAAACGAACTGGCATGAAAAATATAGCATTAGTGCTATTGCTGTTGATTAATGGCAATAGCAGCCACTCCCAATGCTGGCGGTCTGTTTCGGCAGGTAGTATATCAAACCTGGCGATTAAAAGCGATGGATCCCTTTGGGTATGGGGAGATAATCAGTATGGTAATTTTGGAAATGGAAGTACTACAGGTTCAAATATCCCAATACAGTTGGGGACAGAAAGAGATTTCATGAGTCTATCGGCGGGCAAATATGGTATAGCATTTTCTCTGGGCATTAAAACAGATGGAACGCTCTGGGCTTGGGGGAATAACAATTTTGGCCAATTGGGAGATGGAACAAGAGCTAATAGGATTGTACCTGTACAAATTGGCAATGAAAATAACTGGAGTACCGTAGATGCAGGTAGCGAGCATTCAGTTGCGTTAAAAAATAATGGTACCATCTGGGCATGGGGAAATAATAACGCAGGTCAATTGGGTGATGGAACCTATATTCTCAAAAAGACCCCTATTCAAATTGGGGTAGACACTGATTGGGTTATGGCAAATGCTGGCGGTGGTAGAACATTTGCAATGAAAAGAAATGGAACAATCTGGACTTGCGGTATCGGTAGCGGCAGTTCTTTATTGGTTCAGGTTGGAGAGGATTCTGGTTGGAAAGAGTTTTCTGCTGGTCTTACTCACACACTTGCATTAAAGAGTGATGGATCATTATGGGCATGGGGAGACAATACCAACGGGGCCCTGGGTATCGGGGGCGGGCCAACGTGGGAACACACTCCAATCCAGGTTGGAACAGATACAAACTGGCAATTCATTTCGGCAGGTCGCTTATGCTCACATGCAATAAAAACAGATGGCTCCCTTTGGGGCTGGGGCAGAAATGAAGAATTCCAATTGGGTAATAATGACAGCCTTCTTTATGTGACCACACCGGTCCAAATTGGTGTATCAACCAATTGGATCTTTGTTTCATCAGGGGGAGACCACATCGCAGCATTTCAAAGTGATAGTTCCCTATGGGTATGGGGAGACAATAGTTTTGGGCAACTGGGAGATGGGATCCCCATGCATAGACGGGAACCCGAAAAAATAAATTGTCTCACTACAACTGCTGTAAAATGGCTCTATTTTCATACTTCGTTACAGCAAAACGATATTCTACTGAAGTGGGCAATTACGCCCGGATCGTCTGTCGACAAATTCGAAATACAGCGAAGTGCAGACGGGAGGAATTTTACTAAACGCTCAGTCATACAATCACGTAACATGATTGAAAATGTCTTTACCTATTTAGACAGCGCTCCGCAAAATGGCTACAATTATTACCGCCTTAAAAGTATCGACCTGGATAATCATGCTGACTATAGCAATATCTCCCAAATTTTGTATAATCCTTTTGAGAGTCACTTAAGCCTGTATCCTAATCCAGTAAAGGACATTCTAATGCTAACAAATGCGATGAAGGGTCCAAAAATTGAAATCTCACTATACAATTTTACCGGGCAGAAAATACTTGAGACATCAAGAGCTAATACCAGCCAGTTCCAAATTCCTGTTAGCACTTTAGCAACTGGAATGTATACAGTTGTTATCACCGATGGCATGGAGGTGATGACCGGTAAGTTTATCAAAGAATAATAAATGTCACTACTTCGGCAATAACTATGTCCGTTGTGTATTATACCTTTCTAAGTCTGTATGCTGGATCAATCACTAAAAAATTTCACTTTTAAAAGCACAATGATTTAGCTTCGCCCATAACGAATTCAAAATTTTCTCCTGATAAACTGACCGCATTTTTATTATGACATTTCCAAAGATCTTACAACAACTCGGGCTCATCGCCTGCATCGCATTGATCGTTTCCTGTTTTATGCCATGGGCTTATTATGCAGATATTAAAGAAACTTTTACCGGCTTGTATTCTTACAATAACAATTACGGAAAGCCGGGTAAGTTTTTGATCTTTTTCGCTGTAGTAGGGTTCGTGCTGATGTACCTGCCCAAAATATGGGCTAAACGAACGAATCTTTTTTTGTGCGCCATCACCGTTGGCTATGCTATTAAAACGTATATTTTGTATACTTCCTGCTACAATGCGTATTGTCCTGAAAAAAAGGCCGGTATTTTTTTAATGTTGTTCTCTACGGCGGTAATGCTCATCGCCGCTTTTTTCCCTGACCTCAGGATCAACCACAAAAAGCATCATACGCCTTTGACATAAACAGTCTGGACTTTTTTACTGATCACTAATCACCAATCCCTGCACCTACCATCTTTTCAACTCATTTCTTGTAAATAAATATTCCGGGGTAATGATCTCTTCCGCCTCATTTACCTCATACCAGGGCGATAAGCTGCTGCTGTTCGGGTTTACCAGCACATGGATATCCTGCGCCGGCATATAACTCTGCGCCAGCAAATAGATCCTGTTTCCGGAATCATTAACCGCTACATCCATTACCATTACGGCATGACCGGGAAACCCGCCACGGATCAATACATCGCCGGGCTGAATATGGTTGAGCTCAGTATGCTTTAACTGCTTGGCCAGCGAAGCAGAGCCGCACATGCCAAAAACAGTTTGTAAAAATCCATGGAGATGGTCCTTACTAAAAGGCGCCGAGAATTGATATACGCCGGTGCCATTATCGGTGAATAAAATCTTTTCATATTCTCCAATGGCAAATAAATATTCAGCTCTTAACCGCATTACCGCATCGGCACATTGCTGCAGGTCTTTGTCGCCGGTAGAGATGTCCAGTACTGCAAATTGCGCCTGCTGGTTATGTTTTTCCGTGCCGTTGAACAGGTACACCGTTTTGTCTTTTTTCAGCGGCCTGTTCTCCAGCCAATTTGCAAACGAATTACTATCGGCCTGCAGGCGCTTGTAACCAGCCGGCAACGGAATGGCTGCGATGGAGGAATAAGGGTTGATGCTTGCTGAGGTTTTAACCGGATGAGCTGTTGCGTGGTTGCTGCTGCTGCCGGCACTATTGGCCTGGCAGGCGATCAATGAAACAGGGAGGAGCAGTGGGAAAATTTTGGCGTACATAAATCATGTATTTTTGGTGTAGAAAGGGTTGGATGCAATATTGTATAATCTCCCTAAAAAAACATGTTAAAAAACCTATGGCAAGCATTTTAATAATCGATGATGAAAGGGCCATCCGTAAAACCCTTGGTGAGATATTGAGTTACGAGGGATACAAGATTGACGAAGCGGCTGATGGCGAGGAAGGCCTCAAAAAATTTTCTTCTACCACTTATGATGTGGTGCTTTGCGATATCAAGATGCCGAAAATGGATGGCATCGAATTTTTAGAGAAAGCCAAAGAGATTAACCCCGATGTGCCCATCATTGTGATCAGCGGACATGGTAATATTGAAACTGCGGTGGAAGCGGTAAAGAAAGGCGCTTTTGATTACATCAGCAAGCCACCTGATCTTAACCGCATGCTCATCACGCTGCGGAATGCGCTCGACAAGCAGACCCTGGTTACCGAAACCAAAGTGTTGAAAAAGAAAGTGAGCAGGGTGCAGGAAATGGTGGGTAATAGCCCTGCCATTAAAAAGATCAAAGACACGATTGAAAAAGTGGCGCCAACGGATGCCCGGGTATTGATCACCGGCGAAAATGGGGTGGGTAAGGAGTTGGTGGCAAGATGGATACATGAAAAAAGCAACCGCAGTACCGGACCGATCGTGGAAGTGAACTGTGCCGCCATACCGGGCGAACTGATCGAAAGCGAATTGTTTGGTCATGAAAAAGGATCTTTTACCTCCGCCATCAAGCAGCGCATCGGTAAGTTTGAGCAGGCGAACGGCGGCACCTTGTTTTTGGATGAGATCGGTGACATGAGCCTGGGGGCGCAGGCAAAAGTGCTGAGGGCGTTACAGGAAGGAAAAATAACAAGGGTAGGTGCTGATAAAGACATCAATGTGGATGTAAGGGTGGTTGCGGCTACCAACAAAGACCTGCTGAAAGAAGTAGAAGACAAAAATTTTCGTCTTGATTTATACCATCGCCTCGGCGTGATCATCGTACATGTGCCTTCGCTGAATGAAAGAAGGGATGATGTACCCGACCTGGTGGAATTTTACCTGGACAGGATCGCTGCCGAATATGGTCAGCCGAAAAAGATCATTGATAAAGATGCGATGGAACTGTTGTCGAATTACAACTGGACCGGCAATATCCGTGAATTGAGGAACGTGGTGGAAAGGCTGATCATCTTATCCGGTAAAACCATTACAAAGGAAGATGTGAATACGTATGTATTACCAAAGTAAAAAATCAAAAGTCAAAAGGCAAAGTCGAAGCGTTTTTTGCAGGGCTTTTTTGATTTTTGACTTTTGATTTTTAAGTTTTTATGAAAAAGATCTATTGCATCAGTGGCCTGGGTGCCGATGAAAAGGCCTTCGCCAGGATTGAAGTACCTGGCTATCAACTTGAATTTATTCACTGGTTAACGCCGGAAAAAAATGAATCGATTGACAAATATGCAAG
>APMI01029364.1_pt1 | contig 11043 bp, 11 predicted proteins | sample 667938 | NCBI WGS metagenome assembly APMI01 (sample SAMN01084076, study PRJNA167559) | wastewater metagenome | biome: Wastewater | place: Denmark: Ejby Moelle, Odense | collected 2011-11-28 | reverse complement strand
CGCAGACGGAACACTCGACCGGGCGGCGCTCGGCAGCGTCGTGTTCGATGATGCCGAGGCGCTCGAAGCGTTGAACGCGATCGTGCACCCAGAAGTTCGCAGAATCGGGCAGCAGAGGATCGCCGCGGCGAAGGCCGCGGATCCAGACGCCATCGTGGTGTACGACGTGCCGTTGCTCGTGGAGGCGAACGTCAGTATGCCGTGGGATCTCGTGGTGATCGCCGAGGCGCCGGCCGAGTTGCGCAAACGGCGCATGATCGAGCTGCGAGGCATGTCGGCCGAGGACGCGGAGCGCCGCATCGCGAACCAGGCGAGCGATGCCGAACGGCGTGCGGTTGCCGACGTGATTATCGACACAGGTGGCAGCGAGGCATACACGCTCGAGCAGGTCGATGCACTCTGGGAGCGGCTACGGCACTCGCCTACAGGCGCCTGAACTCGCCGAACCAGTCAAGCTGCACCTGTGCGACCAGTGCGATCAGCACGTAGGTGACGAGGATCAGCACCCATGACCACGAGTACAGACCCGCGAACGCTCGCTGCACGCGCTTGGTATGCGGCACGTCGCCCACTGCGTGCGGGCGTAAGGCTCCGATCCACCACAGCGGAATCATGACCGACCAGACGACCATGCACCAGGGGCAGAGCGTGCTGATCACAAAGATGCTCTGCGAGGCGAGCCACAGGATCAGCCCGAAGCCGAAGAGCAGGCCGAGCTCGTAGAGCCACCAGAACCAGGGCGCGAAGCGCGCACCTGCAAGCAGCGCCACGCCAACGGCGATCGGTGCGACAAACGCAGTGACACCAATAATCGTGTTGCTGAAGCCGAAGATCGATCCCTGCCAGCTGTCCATGTTCGGGCCGCAGGTAACGAGCACGCTCACCGAGCAGTTCGGCACGTAGTCGGGATTCTTGAGCGTCTTGATGTACTCGGTGATGAGCTCAAACGACGCAAACCAGCCGATGAGACCCGCCACAATATTGAAGAGGGCAAAGGCCAGAGTACGGGGGCGCGCGGCGGAGGCGGTTGTCATAACGGTCATGTTAGTGGTCGTCGCTGCAAAATATCTGGCTCGCCGTGGCATAATGGAATTCGTTGCCTCGCGTCAGCACGACGCCCGGCACGACAGTCTTTCAGCCGCGCAGGTCGTGGCTTCCGATCAGCAGATGATCGGGTGCGGGGCAACCGCCTCGCGCAGCATAGAGTTTGCGGCGCATAGCCGCACATATAGAGGTAGCCGAGCAATTAGGCCCGGCTAGAGGAGTGCACCAGCAATGGTGAATGAACCCATTTCAGAAGTTGAACCGACTACCCCCGAGGTCGAGACAGAGAAGTCTGAGCTGCCACAGCTCGTGCTTCCGCTCGCGGACATGACGCCAGAAGAGCGTTTTCGCGCGACCGCGCGGCTGATCTTTCTGGCACCAGACGTGCCGCCCGTGCAGCCACGCCAGCGCCGCAGCGAGCTGCGTCAGCTCGATGACATGCTCGACCGCCAGTTCTCGCGTGGTCGTGACGGTCGTGATCGTGATGGCCGCGATCGTGACCGTGACGGTCGCGACAGCCGGGACTACCGCGAGAGTCGCGATGAGTTCGATGGGCGCGATGACGACGAGCGCGAGTCGAGCTCGAATCGCCGTCGCAGCCGCCGTCGTGGGGGTTCGGATGCGCAGGGCGATGATGAGTCGCCGCGTCGCGAGTCGCGCGTGCAGCAGCCCATCACCGAGCCGCAGCGTGTCAAAGGTTCCACTCGCCTTGAGGCGAAGAAGCAGCGCCGCCGCGATGGTCGTGAGACCGGGCGCCGTCGCCGTCTCGTGATCACCGAGAGCGAGTTTCTCGCTCGCCGCGAGTCGGTCGACCGCGAGATGATCGTGCGCACCACTGCCGATCGCATTCAGATCGGGGTGCTCGAAGACAAGGTGCTCGTCGAACACTACGTCGCCCGCTCGAGCGAGAGCTCGTTGATCGGCAACGTCTACCTCGGTCGTGTGCAGAACGTGCTTCCGAGCATGGAGGCTGCGTTCGTCGACATCGGTCGCGGCCGCAACGCCGTGCTCTACTCGGGCGAGGTCGACTGGAGCGAGTTTGAGGGTGCTTCTTCGGCTCGCAAGATCGAGAACGTGCTGAAGCCCGGCGATCAGGTGCTCGTGCAGGTCACCAAAGACCCGGTGGGTCACAAGGGGGCTCGCCTGACGAGCCAGATTTCGCTGCCCGGTCGCTTCTTGGTCTACGTGCCCGGCGGCGCAATGAACGGCATCTCGCGCAAGCTGCCCGATACCGAGCGCGCGCGCCTCAAGAAGATTCTGAAAGAGGTGCTGCCGAGCGGCGCAGGTGTGATTGTTCGCACCGCGGCCGAGGGTGCAACCGAAGACCAGGTGACCGGTGACGTGCAGCGTCTCACGCGTCAGTGGGATTCGATTCAGCAACGCGTGGCGAAGGGCGGGGGGCCGCTGCTGCTGCACTCGGAGCCCGACATGCTCATCAAGATCGTGCGAGACGTCTTCAATGAAGACTTTCACAAGCTCATCATTCAGGGTGACGACACCTACCGGGTGATCGAAGATTACCTGGCGCAGGTCGCACCCGAACTGCTCGAGCGGGTTGCTCAATACGAAGACTCGCGCGACATTTTTGATGAGTACCGCATCAACGAGCAGATCGTGAAGGCGCTCGATCGCAAGGTCTGGTTGCCCTCGGGTGGTTCGCTCGTGATCGACCGCACCGAGGCGATGACCGTTGTCGACGTGAACACCGGCAAGTTCGTCGGCTCGGGGGGCAATCTCGAAGAGACGGTGACGAAGAACAATCTCGAGGCCGCAGAAGAGATTGTGCGCCAGCTGCGTTTGCGCGACATCGGTGGCATTATCGTGATCGACTTCATCGACATGGTGCTCGAGTCGAACCGAGATCTCGTGCTGCGTCGCCTGGTGGAGTGCCTGAGCCGCGATCGAACCAAGCACCAGGTTGCCGAAGTCACCTCGCTCGGTCTCGTGCAGATGACTCGCAAGAAGCTCGGTCTCGGGTTGCTGGAGTCGTTCAGCGAGCCCTGCGACACTTGCGCAGGCCGAGGGATCATCGTGCATCACGAGCCGATTCACAAGCACCGCAGCGAGGCACCGTCGCGAGGTAACAGCAAGCGCAAGGGCGGCTCTCAGCAGCAGTCGGCGCCAGCTCAGACCCACGCCATCACCGATGAAACGCGGGGCGCCATGGCGAAGATCGCGGCCTCGACGATTCCGGGTGCCGTCGATCATGCCGAGACGGCTACCGCAGACGACGCTCAGCCCGTCGGGCAAAGCGAGGGTGCAAAGGCGCCGCGACAGCAGCGCTCGCGCGGCGATCGCGCAGAGCGTTCAGACCGCGGTGACCGCGCAGAGCGTGCGGCGAGGCAAGCTGAGCTTCAGCTGCCGCCGCTGAAGACCGAAAAGAAGCCGAACGAGACCAAGCTGAGCGCAGAAGACCTGCTCGGTTCGGTGCTCGACGCACTGCCGCCGGCCCCCGAGGCTGGCACCCGTCGCCGTACGAGTCGCAGGGTGAGTTCGGTTCCGTCGACATCGGGGGAGACCTCGTAGCCGACACGGCGCGCCGCTATTTGACCGGTTTGGTTGAATGCGGTAAAGTTGACCGTTGGTGCCGCTCGTTTTTCGGGTGGTCATGCGCGCGGCGAGAGCCAGCGTGCTCATCGGTTTCGGCGGGGTTCCGCTGGTAGCAGTAGATCGTTTCAAAGAAAAAAGGTAGACAAGTGGTTTTCGCAGTAGTGCGCACAAGCGGTCGTCAGGAGAAGGTCGAGGTTGGCTCGATCATCACCGTGAACCGTGTCTCGGGTGATGACAAGGGCAAGATCGAGCTTCCGGCTGTGCTGCTCGTCGACGGCGACAAGGTGACCACCGACCCCGCAAAGCTGGCAAAGGTGAAGGTTACCGCTGAGGTGCTTAACGACCTCCGTGGCCCGAAGATCATCATCCAGAAGTACAAGAACAAGACCGGTTACAAGAAGCGCCAGGGCCACCGTCAGGACCTGACCCGCATCAAGGTCACTGGCATCAAGTAACCCGTTTCGGGCACTTACCTAAGGAGTAGAGACTCATGGCACATAAAAAGGGCGCGAGCTCGACCCGTAACGGTCGCGACTCGAATGCACAGCGTCTTGGCGTGAAGCGCTTCGGCGGCCAGCAGGTGAACGCAGGCGAGATCATCGTTCGCCAGCGCGGCACCCACTTTCACCCCGGCGTGAACGTCGGCCGTGGCGGTGACGACACCCTGTTCGCTCTCGCAGCTGGCTCGGTGGAGTTCGGTGCAAAGGGTGGCCGCAAGGTCGTCAACATTGTCGCTGCTGCGTAAGTAGTTGACTCAGGCGAGGCGGGCTTCGGCTCGCCTTTTGCCGTTTCCGGGGGTTATCTTGGGCTGAGGCTCATGGCTTCGGAGAAAGCAGATCGGCGTGGTAACGTTCGTCGACCAGGTGAAGGTGCACCTGCAGGCCGGTCGCGGCGGAAACGGCTGTGTGTCGGTTCGGCGCGAGAAGTTCAAGCCGCTTGCTGGCCCCGATGGTGGCGCCGGCGGGCACGGTGGTGACATCGTCATCCTCGCCGACCCTCAAGTCACCACTCTGCTCGACTATCACCGCCGCGCGCACCGTAACGCCGAGAACGGCGGATACGGCGCCGGCGGCTATCGCGACGGCAGCGAGGGCGCCGAACTCGTGCTTCCGGTGCCCATCGGCACCGTGGTCAAGACCGAGTCCGGTCAAGTGCTCGCAGACCTGACCGAAGCAGGAACTCGCTACCTTGCAGCGAAGGGCGGCATTGGCGGCCTTGGCAACAACGCGCTCGCGAGCCCGAAACGTAAGGCTCCCGGCTTTGCGCTGCTCGGAACAGAGGGCAAGCAGGTAACGCTGACCCTTGAGCTCAAGACCATCGCAGATGTGGCGCTCGTCGGGTTTCCGTCGGCTGGCAAGTCGAGCCTGATCGCCGCGCTGAGCGCCGCTCGGCCGAAGATCGCCGACTATCCGTTCACCACGCTGCACCCGAATCTCGGTGTCGTAGAGGTGGGTGAACACCGCTTCACCGTCGCCGATGTGCCAGGGCTCATCGAGGGCGCTAGCGAGGGCAAGGGGCTCGGCCTCGACTTCTTGCGCCACGTCGAGCGCTGCAGCGCGCTGCTGCACGTGCTGGACTGTGCGACCCTCGAGCCCGGTCGTGACCCGCTCTCTGATCTCGAGGTGATTCGTCGTGAGCTCGCTGCCTACCCGGTTCCCGAAGGGCAGACGCCGCTGCTCGAGCGCCCGCAGCTCGTTGCGCTCAATAAGGTAGACGTGCCCGAGGCGCGTGAACTCGCCGACTTCGTGCGGCCCGAGCTCGAAGCGCAGGGCTATCGAGTGTTCGAGATCTCTGCAACCTCTCATGAGGGCCTGCGCCAGCTGAGCTTCGCCCTAGGAGGGCTCGTCGATACCGCGCGCGCCGAGGCCGCCATCGATATCGAGGAGTCGCCGCGTATTGTGCTGCGTCCGAAGGCTGTCAATGACAGCGGCTTTCGGGTGGCCACCGAGGGCGGCAGCTACGGCACGCTCTATCGAGTACTCGGCGAGAAGCCCGAGCGCTGGGTTGAGCAGACCGACTTCACCAACGACGAAGCGGTCGGGTACCTGGCCGATCGCCTGCAGAAGATCGGTATCGAAGATGCCCTGGTCAAGGCCGGCGCGACCGCGGGGTCGACCGTCGTCATTGGTCCGGGTGCTGGCGTGGTCTTCGATTGGGAGCCCACGGTGACGTCTGCTGCCGAGGTTCAGGTCGGTTCGCGTGGCAGCGATCCTCGTGTTGATGCTTCGGTACGACGCACCAACAAGGATCGCCGCAAGCAATATCACGACCGAATGGACGCGAAGGCCGAAGCGCGTGCCGAGCTGGAGCGTGAACGCGAAGCCGGAATGTGGAGCGAGGAGCAGTGAGCGCTGACGCGACCGCGCCCCGGTTCGCGGGCGCACGCGTGGTGGTCAAGGTCGGCTCGTCTTCGGTCAGCGGCGAGAACGCGTCGCAGATCGCCACCCTCGTCGACTCGCTCGCGCGCATGCATCGCGCGGGCAGCGAGGTGATTCTCGTATCGAGTGGTGCAATCGCGACGGGCGTGCCGTTCTTGCGCCTCGGCGAACGCCCAGAAGACCTGGCAACTCAGCAGGCCGCCGCCGCCGTGGGTCAGAATATTTTGGTGAACCGCTACCAGCGGGCCCTCACGGTGCACGAGATCATCGCGGGCCAGGTGCTGCTCACCGCCGGCGACATGGAGAACGACACTCCCCGTAGTAACGCGAAGCGCGCGCTGGAACGCCTGCTGCAGCTCGGTATTCTGCCGATCATCAACGAGAACGACACCGTCGCGACGCACGAGATTCGCTTTGGAGATAACGACAGGCTCGCGGCACTCGTCGCCAAACTGGTCGGCGCCGACCATCTCGTGCTGCTCTCTGACGTCGATGCGCTCTATACGGCGCCTCCGCAGCTTCCTGGGGCGACGAGGATCGCCCATGTCGCCTATGGTGACAAGCTCGATGGGGTGCAAATCGGTGCCACGCAGTCCGGCTGGGGCACAGGGGGTGCCGCAACAAAGGTTCAGGCCGCTCGGCTTGCTGCAGACGCGGGCACCTCGGTGCTGCTCACCGAGACCCGGCTGCTCGCAGCGGTGCTTGACGGCGAGCCGCACGGAACACATTTCGAGGCGGCTCCGAAGGCCTAAGCTTGGTGCATGAGCACTGACGCATTTCTCGACAAACTCGCGCGCGCGCGAGCGGCTTCGCGCGGTTTGGCAACGGCCACCACGGCGAAAAAGAACGAGGCCCTCGCGGCGATCGCAGATGCGATCGAGGGTGCTGTTCCAGAGATCGTTGCTGCAAACGAGCTCGACCTGGCGCGCGGGCGCGAAGAACAGATCGGTGAAGGCCTGCTCGACAGGCTGCTGCTTGACGAGGCGCGGCTTCGCGGCCTCGCCGCAGCGGTGCGAGACGTCATCGGACTCGCCGATCCGGTCGGCGAGGTCGTGCGTGGCAGCACGCTCGCAAACGGGGTGCAGCTGACGCAGGTTCGGGTGCCGTTCGGTGTGGTCGGCGCAATTTACGAGGCTCGCCCCAATGTGACCGTCGATATTGCGGCGCTCGCGCTGAAAAGCGGCAACGGCGCGGTGCTGCGCGGAGGCACCGCGGCCGAGCACTCGAATCGTGTGCTGGTCGGGCTGATCCAACGCGCCATCAGCAGCACCGGCCTCGACGGCGATGTAGTGCAAACTATCGACGAGTTCGGCCGGGAAGGGGCGGCGCGCCTGATGCGGGCTCGCGGCTACATCGATGTGCTGATCCCACGCGGCTCTGCAGGGCTCATCTCTGCGGTGGTGCAAGAATCGACGGTTCCGGTCATCGAAACCGGTTCGGGACTGGTGCACGTGTTCGTCGACGCCAGCGCTGACGAGCAGAAGGCGCTCGCGATCGTCAAGAACTCGAAGACGCACCGGCCGAGTGTTTGCAACGCTGCCGAGACACTGCTCGTGCACCGCGATGCGGCCGAGCGACTGCTGCCGAAGCTCGCCACCGTACTGCTAGACGAGCATGTCGCGCTCTATGGCGACGCGCCGTCGCGCTCACTCGCCGAGGGAATCGCCGAGGCGGCTGATGAGGTGTGGTCGACTGAGCACCACGCGCTCGAAATGGGGGTCAAGGTCGTCGAATCGCTCGACGAGGCGCTGGCGCATATCGAGCGCTATTCGACCAGGCACACCGAGTCGATCGTGACCGAAGACTACGAGAATGCGCAGCGTTTTCTCGCCGAAGTCGACTCAGCCGTGGTGATGGTCAACGCTTCGACGAGGTTCACCGATGGGGGAGAGTTCGGCTTCGGGGCAGAGGTCGGCATCTCGACTCAGAAGCTGCACGCACGCGGCCCCATGGGCTTGCCCGAGCTGACCAGCACCAAGTGGCTCGTGCGCGGCAACGGCCAGATTCGGTGAGTTCGCTCGCAGCCCGCTAGACTATTGCTATTCAACCAACGTTCTCATCGCAGGGGTATTGATGTCAGTTCTCGCCACGATCGCTGTTGCAGCTGAAGAAGCGCACCATCTCAACGAGTTGTGGATGCCAGCACCGCTGTTCGGCGTGGTCATGTTTGCATTCTTCGTCGCGTGCGCCGCGGTTACCTTCAGCTTCCGCGACGTAGCAAACAGGCATGCAGAGAAGGCCGAGGCCTACGCCCGTGAGCACGGCGCCCAGCAGCACCACTAAGGCGCCAGCGGCGCAGTCGCGCCGCATCGGGGTGATGGGCGGTACCTTCGACCCCGTGCACCACGGCCACCTGGTGGCCGCGAGCGAAGTAGCTGCGAAGTTCGAGCTCGATGAGGTCATCTTCGTGCCCACCGGGCAACCCTGGCAGAAAGCCAAGGTGAGCCTGAGCGAGCACCGCTATCTGATGACCGTCATCGCTACCGCTTCGAACCCTCGCTTCACCGTGAGCCGGGTCGATATCGATCGAGACGGCCCAACTTATACGGTCGATACCCTGCGTGATTTGCGCGCTCAGTTTCCGAATGACGAGCTCTTCTTCATCTCGGGTGCCGACGCGGTCGCGCAGATCGTGAGCTGGAAAGACAAAGACGAGCTATGGGATTTGGCGCACTTCATCGGTGTGTCGCGGCCCGGGCATGAGCTCTCGCTTTCAGGATTATCGGGCAAACACGTAAGCTTGTTAGAAGTGCCTGCGCTGGCGATCTCTTCGACAGACTGTCGAAGTCGAGTGTCTCGCGGACATCCGGTCTGGTACCTGGTGCCTGACGGAGTCGTCCAATACATCGCCAAGCACCGCTTGTACACCGATGGAAGTGACTGACGCATGACTGATCAAGACGAGAGCCGCCCACTGAGCCGGCGCGAAATACGTCTGCGCGAAATGGCTGCCGCTGGAGTGGCGCCCGAAGAGACGCCAGCGCCACAAGAAGCTGTTGCTGCGGGCGACACCGCGACCGATGCCTCGGACGACATCGAGATCTCACTCTTTGACGAGACTGGCCGCCAGCGCAGCCGGCGCGAGCTGCGTGCCCTGCGCGAGCAGGCGCTTGCTGAGCGGGCTGCTGCTCAGCAAGAGGCCGCGAGTGCTGTCGAGGCTGAGCCGGAGCCCGAGCCCGAGATGGTCGAGCCGGATCCCGCTCAAGCCGAGGCCGTCGAGCCCGAGCCTGATCACGACCCAGTCGAGGTAGAGCCCGAGCCTGCTGCCGAAGAGCCTGATGCAGAAGAGGCCCAGCCGGAGCTCGTGCTGCCCGAGACCGTTGCGTTTGATGTCATCGCTGATCAGCAGCCTGAGCCCGCCAATGATTTCGCGGCGCTCCTGCATGAGATCGCTGCAGAGAACGCCTCTGCGTTGAGTGAAGCTGAAGTCTTTGCCGAGCCAGACAGGGTGCCTGAGTCCGAGACCGCGGCCAAGCCTCAGGTTCAGGCTGAGCCGGAGGTTGAGCCGGTGGCTCAGACCGAGCCCGATGTCCCAGCTGAGCCCGAGATCCAGGCTGAACCTGAGATTGAGCCAGAAGCCGCGGTCGAGGCAGAGGCAGCGCCTGCAGCGGCTGCTGAAGACTTCGAGGCTCACGACTACGCTGCTCCCGTTTCGGCTGCTCCGAGCCAGGGTTACTCGTTTCCTGACATTGCTCCGCTCGATGAGGGGCAGTCGATCTTCGACGATCCTGCACTTCAGGTCATGAATGCGCAGGGAGCACAGACGGGCCCCGACACCGGTGACGGGCGAGGCTTCGACGATCTCATCACGCGGGCGGTGGCACAGGAGGGTGCTGCGAGTTCTACTAACACCTCCGCGCTGATTCTGCCGTCCATGCCCGAGACTGACGGCCTTTCTGGGCCACTCGGCGAAACCGGTGAGCTCTTCGTGACCGGTTCGTTCGAGTTGCCGAAGTCGCTCAGCGAAACCGGTGGGCATGCCGCGCTGCACGACTCGGTCGAGGCAGATCCGCTCGATGAGCTCGGGTTCGCTGAGGCAACTCCGACCGGAATGATGGCACCCGTCTCTGCCTCGCGTGCGGTGAGCGCGCGCAGCGTGCAGGGTGCTTTCGTTGCCGAGGCAACGAAAGATAAGAGCAAGATGCCGGTGGTATTGATCGCCACCGGTGGAGTATTGGTGCTCGGCGCTGCAGGCCTGATTGTCTGGGCAGCGGCGAGCGGACTGTTTGGATGAGTGTGGAAGTAACAGATCAGACCCTTGAGAGTCTCCGTATCGCGGTGCGTGCTGCGGACAGCAAGGGAGCGACGGCTCCCGTCGCATTGAGCGTGAGCGAGCTTTTCCCGCTCGCTGACGCGTTTCTAATCGTCACGGGCAGTGTTGAGCGCAATGTGCAGGCGATCTCAGACGAGATTGAAGACGAGCTCAACCAGTCGGGTGTGCGCACGATTCGTCGCGAGGGTCGCGAGAGCGGTCGCTGGGTGCTGCTCGATTTTGGTGACCTCATCGTGCACGTGTTTCACCAGGAAGAGCGTGAGTTCTACGGGCTCGAGCGGCTCTGGAAGGACTGCCCGACGGTCGACGTCGCGGCCATGCTCGAGGTCGCCCCGAATTTGCAATCGCAAGGCTCGAATGGTGTAGAGTAGAGGGGTTGTCGGGGGAGAATTCTTCCGACTTCCACGGGTCTGTGGCGCAGTTGGTAGCGCACCTGCATGGCATGCAGGGGGTCAGGGGTTCGAATCCCCTCAGATCCACTCAGAAGAATGTTATGAGAATCGCCGGCATCGTAGATGTCGGCGATTGCTGTTTCGGCAAGGCTCAAGTCTCGACCGCATTCGTGTCGCCGCTGCGGCGACGGTGAGGCCGGCGCTGTCAGTCTGGGAGGCTGCGCTGTACCGGCGTCGAGGGCGTCCAGCTGCGTTCGTGGAGCCGTTGAGCGCCAACGAGAATCAGATCGCGTGCGAGATCTGGCTTGCGATCTACCTCATTGCCCGGGGTCTGCGCGGCGCTTCGGGGGGATAGCGCCGCGCGAACGGGGGGTCAGGGGGCGGCTTGTGGGTTGATCGGGGCTCC
>APMI01035651.1_pt1 | contig 11046 bp, 5 predicted proteins | sample 667938 | NCBI WGS metagenome assembly APMI01 (sample SAMN01084076, study PRJNA167559) | wastewater metagenome | biome: Wastewater | place: Denmark: Ejby Moelle, Odense | collected 2011-11-28 | reverse complement strand
GATGCCACCTCACTCGAAGAAGTAGTTGTTGTAGGCTACGGAACTCAGAAAAAGCGAGACCTTACCGGGGCAATCACCTCAGTGAAAGCCAATGATATCCTGGTTTCGTCAAATCCTGATATAGGCCATGCCCTGCAGGGAAAAGCAGCCGGTTTGATGATCAGGGAAAACAGTGCACAACCGGGTGGTGGTCTCGATATTTATATCAGGGGTGCTGGATCACAGCTTGCCAGCAACGCCCCTTTGTTTGTTGTTGATGGATTCCCGATCACTGATTTGCAGCAACCCGGTAGCGGAAACCGTTACGATGCAGGAACTCAAAGTATCCTCAACACCTTTAATCCGAATGATATAGCCTCCATCGAAGTATTAAAGGACGCCAGCGCCACTTCTATTTATGGAGCACGAGCTGCACACGGAGTTGTACTTATTACCACAAAACGCGGCCTCGAAGGTAAACCCGTTGTTCAGTATTCAACTTCCTATGCCGTACAGAAGTATAACAACTCATTTGATGTAATGCCACTCAACGAATGGATGCAGGTAAGGAACGAAGCAAAATGGGAAGATTACCTGTACCAGAATCATGTGGAACCCTGGGGTTCCACTTCCCTGGCTGATTTTCAGGCAAGTGACGATTATGAGTTTCACAATATGTACACTCAAAATGCGATTAACAACGTAGGTGCCGGTACCGACTGGGTTGGCCTGGTTACCCGCAATGGCGCTATACAGCAGCACAATATTTCCATTTCGGGAGGTAACAAATCAACCAAATTTATGGTTTCGGGTAACTATTATGATCACCAGGGCGTTATCAAAAATTCAGGTTTTCAGAGATATACCGTTCGTGGCAATGTAGACCAGGTGCTGAGCAAGTATGTAAAAATGGGATTTAACTTTTCCTTCAGCCGTATCAATAACGAAAACAGCTCTTTGGGCGGCGACCAGTGGGAAAATTCAGGTATAATCAGGGCTGCTGTTCAGCAGGGGCCACATATCCAGGCCATTGACGAAGACGGGAATTATCCTATCAATCCGCAGCTTTCGCAGCAACCAAACCCTTACTCCTTACTCACTATTACTGATAACGGCCGGATTGAAAGAACCATGGTTAATTCATTCCTCGACATTACGCCGGTAACAGGTTTAGTAGTAAGACTCAAAGCCGGCATCGACAGGGGATTAACTAACCGCTGGACCTATCTGCCAAAAACAACCCTGGCAGGCGAAACTGAAAAAGGAAAAGCCTCTATTTCGGAAATTGATAAAAACGACTATTTGCTCGAAGCTACGGCAAATTATACAAAAACTTTAGGTCAAGATCACAACTTTAATGTGCTGGCCGGTGTATCAGGCGAAAAATTTGTCGACCAGGAGAATAGCAGCGGTAACTCCGGATTTATTACCGATGCTTTCCTTTGGAATAACCTCGGTTCGGGTAGCGGAACCAAAACAGTTAGCTCCACAGGCTCTGAAAATCGCATGGCATCATATTTCGGACGTATAAACTATATTTATAAAGACAGGTATTATACCACCTTCACATTACGTACTGATGGAGCCAGTGTTTTTGGCGAAAATAACAAATGGGCTACATTCCCATCACTCGCCCTGGGCTGGAATATAGCTAACGAGTCGTTTTTCGGAAATCTGAAAAATACAGTTTCCCAGTTAAAACTCAGGTTTAGCTATGGCCAAACCGGTAATGCTTCTATCGGCAGTAATGCTTTTGCTGCCTATAGTGCTTACCTGGCATACCTTTCGGGCGATGATGTTAAAAATGTCGGCGTTTCGCTTTCGCGCCTTGCAAGTCCTGACTTAAAGTGGGAAACCACCACCGAGGCAAACCTGGGTGTCGACTTCAGCATGTTTAAGGACAGGGTCAATGGTTCATTGGAATTGTATAGCAGGGTAATCTCTGATTTGCTTGCATTTAAACCCATAAACAGCTATCATGAAGTGAATATGGTTGCCTATAATGTGGGCGAAACACAAAGCAGGGGATTAGAGTTCACCCTCCTTACCCGCAACGTAGTTAAAAATGATTTTCAATGGAAGACTACATTCTCGTTCTCTAAATTCAAAGATACCTGGAAGAAAAGAGCAGATGACTGGAAGCCTAAGGTATACGAAAGTGATAATGATCCGCTTCGCGCCCTATATTACAGGGAATCGGATGGTATCATGCAGACTGGCGAAGTAGTTCCGGCACAGCCCGATCTTCTGCCAGGTTCAGTAAAAACCAAAGATATAAACGGCTATAAACGCGATGGCAATGGAAATCCAATGGTTGATGAAAATGGCCGGTTTATACGCACAGGTGCGCCTGATGGTATGATTGACGATGCCGATACCCGGTTAATTGGAACTTCTGATCCGGGTGCAATTGCCGGTTTAGGCAATTCCATTACCTACAAAAACTTTACCCTCGATTTCTTTTTCAATGGTATGTTTGGCCGCAAACTGGCTGATCCAAACTATTTAGCCTATGGTATAGGAGCCGAAGGTATTTACACCTATGGTTATAATGGCCTTCGTACAGTAAAAGATCGTTGGACCCCGACTAATCCTTCGACCACGCATCCAAGTTCCTACAATGGTTGGGGAACCAGTTATGACAGTGGCGATTTCTTCCTGCAGGATGCATGGTTCGTCAGGTTGCAGAATGTTTCGCTGGGCTACAATTTCCCCAAAAAATGGCTGGGTGGTGTTTTACAGGATGCCGAGATACATTTTGATGCGCAAAATCTTTTCGTAATCACTCCGTATAAGGGAATTGACCCAGAAACCGATTCGTACACTGCAGCTTATCCTAACGTGAAAACCTATACACTGGGATTAAACATCACATTTTAATTAACCTGCTAAAAAGAAAAATCATGAAAATGAAATTAATATTTCTCGGTATAGTAACACTCATGTTTATGGGTGGTTGCACCAAAGACCTGGTCCCAAAAGATTACGCTGATATCAATCCAAGTATTTTCCCGCAGTCGGAAGATGATATACAGGCCATGGTAAACTCCTGCTATTATCCGCTCAGGGGTGCTTGGTGGGACGGTATAAATTCGACCTCCGAAAGAGGAATTATGTTTGTGTTGGATGCTACTACCGAAATTCTTTCGGGGAAATTCAGCGTTCAGCGCGACGGGCATTTGCTCAATCTTTTACCTACTGACGAAGGCATGACTTACTTCTACGATGGAACTAGCGATGCCCCAGGCACCGGATTTTATAACAAAATAAGCCGTATGACCACTACCATCGATGCCATCGAAAAATCGACAGTATCCGAAGCCGTTAAGAAAAAAGCAATAGCCGAGGTTCGCTGTGCACGTGGTTTACTGGCTTACGACTTGTTTGATATGTACGGACCCATTGTTATTGCACCTTTGGAAGTACTTCAAAATCCGTTAAAGGAAAAACCACTGGCCAGGCTCTCGCACGACGAAATGGTTAAATTTATCGAAGATGACCTGGTTGCTGCAGCTGCCGATTTACCCGATCCGGGTGCCACCGAATATGGTAAGTTCAGCAAAGCTTTGGCTAAAATGATCAATATCCGGCTGATGCTCCACGAAAAGAAATGGGATAAAGTAAATGCACTTTGCGATGATATCATCAAAATGAATTACTTCCACATTCAATCTGATTACGTGGGCATGTGGAGTTTGAACGGAGCAAGAAACAGCAAGGAAGTGATCTGGGCCGTGCCATGCGATTACGACGGAACCAGCGAAAACCAATGGCAGCTCATGGTTTTGCCAAGCGATTTCGCACCTAAAGGCGGCTGGGCAACCGTGCAGAGCACATGGTATTTCTACGATTCGTTCGAGCCGACTGATATCCGCAAAAGCATGCTGATAACCGAATACACAAATACAGAAGGCGTAACTTTCAACCGGGCTAACCCGGGTACCAACATCGATCTTGGCCCTATTCCTTTGAAAATTGATCAGGATGCCCTGCGCACCACTGGTTTAACAACCGTTGATATTATTCAGTACAGGTATGCCGACGTTCTGTTGTCGAAAGCAGAAGCCCTTGCCAATATGAGTGCTCCTTCCCAGGAAGCCATCGACCTGGTGAATGTGATACGCCGCAGGGCCCAAATCCCGGAAATTAAACTGGCCGATTACAGCTCCCTTGCAGTGTTTAACGATATGATCCTCACCGAGCGCAGCCACGAGTACTGGTGCGAAAACGGCCAATATCGTTCCGATCTGATCCGCCACGGTAAATTTGTATCCCGATGTAAAGAGCTCACAGGCTCAACCTATGCTGACGACAACAAGGTGGTTTTCCCATTCTCCTTACGTGCCGTTAGCGAAGGCAAGGGTGTGTTTATTCAAAATCCAGGTTACAATTGATAGTTGTACGGAAGCAGGATTTTAAAATTTTTGGATTTAGTCCTGCTTCCTTTTCTTTCTTGAAATACATATTGATTAGCTGTTGGATTGTTTAATAGAAACAAAATCATTACCCGCCAATGAAATTCACGAAACGAAAATATACGACTGATATCACTGCCTTTCTGTTGATTTGTGCTTTGTTGCTATCGTATCAGGGTTGCAAAAAATCGGATAACGATGCTGCTTCCGATACTACTACCATACAGTATCAGGCATCAACGGATATTTTTCCGAATCCGGAACGTGGTTTCATTCATATGGTGGATGTAAAATCGGAAGGAGCAGGCTTGAATGCAATGTGGCTTGCAACACTCAGGGCTGATAATGTAACCATGATCATGCGGCAGTTTTATCTCGATAAGTTTAAGGATAAAGCCATCAGTGATGCACAATTCCAGCTTATGAATTCGGATATGCAACTGTTACGCGATGCCGGATTGAAGTGTGTGCTTCGTTTTGCTTATACCGATGATATGGCCGGAACCGATGCGCCTTTAGCCATTGTTTTGCAGCATCTCGACCAGTTGAAACCCTTCTTCGAAGCCAATAAGGATGTTATTGCCTTTGTACAGGCCGGATTTATCGGTGCATGGGGCGAGTGGCATGCCTCGAGCAACGGGCTGGCAACCATGGAAAATGAAAAAACTATCCTGTATAAACTGCTGAGTGTTTTGCCTTCCGAAATCATGGTACAGGTACGCACACCTAAGGCAAAACAGGATATTGTGGGCAATACCACTCCTATTGATGTTTCAATTGCTTACACCGCCGAAAATAAGGCCCGCATCGGGCATCACAACGATTGTTTCCTTGCAGGCGGAACCGATTATGGTACATACAATAATGTTACAGCCGAAAAAAACTACATCAGTCAGGATGCATTGTATGTGCCAACAGGAGGCGAAACCTGTCCGCCCGAGGGAGATTTCCCCGGTTGCTCAGTAGCCCAGACGGAGATGAGGCTTTTAAAATGGACCTATCTGAACCTCGATTGGTACCAGCCTGTAATTACTGCCTGGAAAAATTCGGGTTGCTTCGACGAATTCAGGCGTAACCTCGGTTACAGGTTTAGCCTGGTGAACGCCAAGTTGCCTGATGTTGCAACGTCTGGCAAGGATTATACAGTCGAAATCACCCTTACCAACAAAGGATATGCTCCATTGTATAACTATAAGATCAGCAGCCTGGTTTTAAAAGACAAAATCTCGGGTACCAGCTATCCGATTGATCTTGCTGTTGATATGCGCAGCTGCAAACCCTATGGCTTGCTTACTATTACAAAAAGTTTGAACTTAACAGGCATTCCGGCCGGCGATTATGACACCTACCTTTCGATAACCGATCGTGATGCCAGGCTGAAAAACAGGGTAGAATATTCAGTTCGACTTGCTAATAAAGGCACATGGAACGAAACAACCGGATTGAACAGCTTAAATCACCAGGTGAAAATTACTGCAAAGTAAACAGGCCTGCCAACACTTAACAACGAATTACTAATCATACAAACATTTAAAAACATGAAAAATAACAAATGGTTTATATTGGGTATTGCCCTGGCTATGCTTACAGCCGTTTCGTGCGAGAAAGATGATAATACAAGCGGTACAAAGGCAGTATTCAGCTATGTGGCCGATGGGTTTAAAGTGAATTTTACTAATTTCTCAACCGGAGGCACCACTTATTCCTGGAACTTCGGTGATAACACCGAAGCCTCTACGCTCAAAAACCCAACCCATGTTTTCCCTGCCAAAGGTCAGTTCCTGGTTACGTTAACCGCAAAAAACGAAACCGAAACCAGCACTTTTGTCGATACAGTTCTTATTACCGGACCTAACATTAAAATTGACGGCGATTTCACCGATTGGACTTATGTAGGCTATAACACAGAAAATGCACCCGGCACCGGGGGGAATATTCTTGCCATTAAAACCTATGCTTCGGCAGGATATCTGAACTTCTACGTAGAAGGTACACCTGACTTCGCATTTGCCGTTATGGATTTATACCTGGATACCGACAATAACCCTGAAACAGGTTTGAAATCGTGGATGTACCCCGCCGGTTCTGGCGCTGATTATCTTTGCGAAGGATCTGTTCCTGGCGGCTGGGGCGATGTTTTTCAACACGTAGGTCCGGGTAACGATTGGAACTGGAATGCAATTTTAAGTTTCGCTGATGTTTTCCAATTCTCCCCGTATAAAACTGTGGATGGTAAAAACGCAATCGAATTCTCAGTAAAGCGGAGCGCTTTAGGTAACATGAGTAAAAAAGTAAACTTTGGTATTGTCGAAAGCAACGAAGGCTGGACCGAAGTGGGCTGGATACCTGTTACCCAGACTCCGGAATCGAAATTTCTCACCATTGTGTTATAAAAAACCTCAATACCAAATCAAATGGAGTTAGCATAACTTAAAAGGGTAATTCCTTAAATGTACCTGCTTTCAGTTATTTGATTGTTTAGGTTTATGTTTAGTTGCAAAAAAGGATATAACAGCATTTGTTTATATCCTTTTTTACAAATACCGTTTCGTTATAAAACCCGCTATACGGGTAGCTTTACAGTGGCTTAAAACATTGTGACTGATAAATATTCAACGTAAGATTATGAAAACCAAAACCATTGCCTTTGCTTTTTTTGCAATCGCCAGCTTCACGTTTGTGAGCAACTGTTTTGCTAAGGCAGCGCTTTCGAAATGGCCCGGAACACCTGTACGGGTTGAATACATATTGCCTGCCGACCCCATCACCAAAGCAACCGAACTCCCTGTTTACGAAGTTGCCAATTCATCAAACACCCGCATTACCACCTATCGGAATACCGCTTACCAGCTGGTACTCCACGAAATTAACCGGGGCAGTTATACCGAAATCAACGGCGAGCTCCAATACCTGGGCGATGGAAATTCGTGTGCTACGCTGCGAAATCAAAAGAAATGAACCCGGGCCTCACTTATTTTGATACCATCCCTGTAAATACGGTTTGGCCGCCCGATGGCGCTTTTAATGGAAAAACCTTATCCGACGGAGGATACGGCGATGCAGTAGGCCGCGGCACCATGTCATTTTACCCGCTTTGTGCAATTGCTGCCGATGGAAAAGGTAAAGCGTTGGGCGTTGATATAGCGATACCACTGGTTTACCGGCTTGGCGCCGAAATAAATAAAGGATTAGTAGCTGAATTTGATGTTGCCACAAGTCCTTTAACTGATAAATTCCCGAACCGGGCATTTTTTAAACTGAGTTCATTTGAATTTAACAGCAAATGGGGAATGCGATCCGCATTGGAGAAATACTATTCCATTTATCCCGAAGCATTTAAAAAACGTGTGGTTACCGAAGGCATCTGGCTGCCCTTTACCCCGCTCCGATCCATTCCGCAATGGGAAGATTTCGGATTTGCTTTTCACGAAACATCGTGGAATGGCCAGGATACCAAAGACGGGCAAAAACTGCCGAATATTTTGTCCGACAAAGGTACCGGCGTGCTTAGTTTTCAATACACCGAGCCCTGGGATATTCAACTGCCTATTACCCGGAAAAATATCCCTTACGATTCACTGGTTTCGGATGCAATGATCCCAACCCAGCACCAGGAATATGTGAACAACAGTGCAACACAGGATAAAAACGGATTGAAGCAAACGCGCAGACTCGAAACACCCTGGTTCAGTTCGGGCTGGGCTGTAAGCATTACTACCAACTGCGATCCTGACCTGCCTGGTTTTAACAGGTATCAGTATGTTTTGCACGACGAAATAAAACCGGCTGTAAAAATGAATGTGGATGGCATCTATTTCGATTCGATGGAATGGAACTGGCACCACGATCTGAATTATCGCACTGCGCATTTTAAAACTACCGATTACCCGCTTACTTTTTCGGCAGGCGAGGCCCGGCCGGCCATCTGGAACTTTACTTCTGAGTTTGAGTTTATGAAGAAAATAGCCGACGAAATGCATATGCAGGGCAAGCTGGCCATGGGTAACGGCCATGGTTGGAATCCTTTTGCAGCCGCTAACCTCGACTTGTTCGGCGCCGAATTAAGCTGGTATTCTTCGGGCGACCACAACACAGATGCACTGGATTTTAAACGGGCCATTTCGTTCCGCAAACCCATTGTATTTCTTTTAAACGAAGGTTTGAACGATAAAGCTTTCACTGATGCACCCTACACCGGGTACCAGGTATATTTCGAGAAACTGATGGCCTATGGATTTTTTCCTTCGTTTTTCAGCACCAATGCCTCCAGCGATCCTTACTGGCAGGATCACCAGAAAATAGAAAACGGCCGACCTTTCTTCAAAAAATACATTCCCATCATTAAAACAATTGCTGCTGCAGGCTGGGAACCAGTAACCGGGGCTTCGGCAAACAATGCATCAGTGCGGATTGAACGTTTCGGCAAACCCGGAAACCTGTTTTTTACAGTTCGCAATAACGGCAGCCAGGAAGTGAAATGCCTGATAACACTGGATGCAACTGAACTTAAAATAGCCGGCAAAATCAGCGCCAAAGAACTGGTGGGTGGAAAGCCGGTTAAAATTGAGAATAACAAAATGTATGTTACCATTCCTTCGCAACGAACACAGGTAATCCAAATCATACCATGAAAAACAACCGGCTTTTCCTGATACTGCTGTTTACCATAGCTTCGGTTAACATTACACTGGCCCAGGACTGGACGCATTATGTGCGTACCTCAGGCCATGGCTGCGAAATTGATCAGTTGCATGCCATTATGAATGATGCCCGGCAAACCTACCTGTTTGGCATCGAAGTGGATAATGATATCACCGGCAGGTACAGCAGCTTACTGGTTCCCGACCAAAAGCTGAAGGCTATAAAAGCCATGGCCGACAGTGCTCATGCAGCCCATAATTTTGCTTTTGTGTATACCGCCGGCCTCGAGTGCATTACCGACAGCATGACGCCTCAGTCCAGGTCGTTCCTGCGCGATCATCCCGACTGGGCGCAGCGGAACAAAAAAGGCGATCCGGCATTATTCGGATTCGGCGACGCTTTCTGGATCAGCGAAAACTCAGAGGACGTGTGGATAGCTCCGTATGCCCCCGAGTGGAGGAAGTTGTACATGGAACGCATACGGCAGATAGCGACTACGGGCATCGATGGCGTTTATATCGATATCCCGTACTGGATGACCCATTTCACCGGTTGGGAAGATACATGGGCAAGTTTTGATACTTATACAGTTGCTGAATTTAAAAAACGAACCGGGTTTGATGCCTTTACTGATTTCAAGCCCGGCGACTGGACAGATCCTGAGTTTATTGCCTGGGTCGATTTCCGGATCAGCAGCATGACGGAGTTTATGGCCGAGATTGATAAAAACGTGAAATCCGTAAATCCGAAATGCAAAACCATTGCCGAAATTTATCCCGGAATCGGCGAGGAAGCTGCCCGCGTTGGAGCCGATGTGTACGATATGTACCCGGCGGTTGATGCGATAGCTCACGAATTTAATCCCGGCGACAACAGTGCACGCAGGGAGCCCCTCGTGTGGATGGAATATATGACAGGGATGTTTACTTTCAGGGCTTTTGCCGAAGGGAAACCCTCGTGGATGTTGAGTTATAGCTGGGATGGAGAAGAAAAAATTGTTCCGGCCGATGCCATCGAAAACCTCGCCATGAGCCAGGTTATGGCCGGCACCAACGCCTGGGATGCCCGCCGCTTCGTAATGTCGGGCTCCAATGATTATGCTGCCCGCACCAGGGTTTATAAATGGATCAGTGAAAATGAAAAACTGATTTATGCGCCACGTACACCAATTTCTCCGGTAGGAATTTACTTTTCACCTCAGACAAGAAGTTATTTTGCGGATGATTTTACCCCGGCTTACCAGGGCATGATGAATGTATTATTGCGCGAACATATTGAATTCGAAATTATTACCCCGCGCACGCTGGCTTCAGCAAAAAGCGACATCCTGATTTTGCCCGATGTAAAATGTCTCAACGATACCGAATATGCCCAACTTCAGGCATGGGTAAAAAATGGTAAAACCTTGATCTTTACAGGCGAAACCGGTTTGTACGACGGGCATCGGCAGCTTGCCAAAAACAAAAAACGTATGCTGGAATTATCGGTAGCCTTTAAAAATGCAATCCATATCAACGGGATTCCGGAAAAGAATTTTCAGCAATTTTTGAAGGAGAATTTTGATAAGTCCGTTCATAATGGCAAATACCCCGTGTTCGAAAACAGAGAGATAGATGAATTGCTTTCTCACATCCGAAACTCAAATACATACTCGCCTGCCATTGACATTGAGAATGCCGACGTATGCGTTGCTCAAATTGCTTCGGTCGATAAAAAACCCACCATTTTCCTGGCCAATTTTTCAGGATTAAAAGGAAAAGAAAACGCAAATCCTCTTCCTGACAAGGACATAATCGTTACATTTCACCACGCCAGGCGGAACGCTTTTGCAACCATTATCCCGTTTATGGGCAAACCAGAAAAATTAACCGGGAAATGGGAAAACGGGAGTTTTAAAGTTACCTTGCCCGAAATTACCCGGGGAGCAATTATTCAGCTCAATTAAGGCAAAAGCATCCGGTTCCCGGCGCCGGAAAATGCAGATTTATGTTCGAAAATTAATTTAATATTC
>APMI01035701.1_pt1 | contig 11047 bp, 9 predicted proteins | sample 667938 | NCBI WGS metagenome assembly APMI01 (sample SAMN01084076, study PRJNA167559) | wastewater metagenome | biome: Wastewater | place: Denmark: Ejby Moelle, Odense | collected 2011-11-28 | reverse complement strand
CATTGTTCGCGGCGCGCGGCGGCAACGTCGGGCGCGCCGCATCAAGCGCATTTCGAGCAAGCTCTGGATGATCTGCTGTATTGAAGCACGTCGAGACGCGGCGAGTCTTCACGCAGCGCGCAGGAAGAGATCACGACGCCGCGCGCGCCTTCGAGGCGCGCAGGCGCCTGGCTGTTCGGAAAACCGGAACTTGTGCGCGCCCTGTCCGCGGGACGTTTCCCCGGCGCCAAAAAAATTTGTGAATCTACATGATCCAATTGGCTTATGCCGCGTTGAGCGTTCTGATTGGGCTGTTTCCGAGGTGCGGAGAGGGCCAATCCATGGCGAAGGGGAGGCGGGGCGGCGGCGCCCTGCCGACGAATGGGGATTGAGCCGCCTCGAACAATGACTGATCCGGCGAGGCGGATGCGCTGCATTTGAAACCGCGGGGGCGCGTGACATGTTGCAAAATTTGAAGGCCGCACGCCTGAGGAGGGCGTCTGGCCCTCCGGCGGCGCTTGCGCTGGGGCTGTTGGCTTCAGGCTGTTCGCTGGCGAAAATGCCGATGCTCAACCCGGTGGGGGATGTCGGCGTCGACGAGCTTGAGCTGTTGAAATTCTCGGCGCTCGTGATGGCCGTGATCGTCGTGCCGATCATCATCGGAACCCTCTGGATCGTATGGCGCTACCGCGCGGGCGCGAGCGGGGGCGCATATGATCCTGAGTTCGATCATTCCCCGGTCATCGACAAATTCACATTCTATGTGCCGCTGATCACCATCGCCATCCTTGGCGCGCTGACATGGACCTACACGCACCGGCTCGATCCCTATCGCGTGCGGCCGGGGGGCGGGATTCCGATTCCCTACGAGATTCAGGCCGTCAGCCTCGATTACAAATGGCTTTTCATTTATCCGGAGGCGGGCGTGGCGACCGTCAATGAACTGGTCGCGCCGACCGATCGCGCCGTGACGATCCGCATCACGTCCGATCCGATGATGACATCGCTCTTCATTCCCGGGTTGATCAGCCAGATCTACGCCATGACCGGTATGGAGACGCGCGCCAATTTCATGGCTCCGACGCCTGCCGTCTTCGACGGCGCCAATGCGATGTATTCGGGGCCGGAGTTTTACGCGCAGCGTTTCAAGACGCGGCTCGTGCCCGAGCAGGAGTTCACGGGCTGGCTCAGGACCGTCGCCTCATCGACGCAGGCCGCCGACGGCGCGAAGGCCGAAGGGCGGCTTGATTTCACCCGCTACAAGGATCTCGCCAAACGCACAAAGGGCTATCCGGTGACCTATTTCAACGCGGTCGAACCGATGCTCTTCCAGTCCATCGTGCGCCAGTACGCGCCAGCCTACACGATGAATCCGCTTCCCGCCCAGACGCCCGGAACGCGCGCGGCCAAGGCCGCCGACGCCTCCTCCGCGTCCCACGCCCAACATCAAGGACGCTGATCATGCTGGGTCGTCTGAACTACGACGCGCTGCCCTTCTACAGCGCCGTCGCCTTCACCGGAGCCGCGGTCACGGTGCTGGCCGGCGTCGTCGTCGTCGCCGCGCTCTCCTACTTCCGCCTTTGGGGCTGGATGTGGAAAAACGTCCTCACCACCGTGGACCACAAGATGCTTGGCGTCATGTACGTCGTGATGGCTTTGGTGATGCTGCTGCGCGGCTTCGCGGACGCCTTCATGATGCGCTCGCAGCAATTGATGTCCGTGGCCGGCCACAGCTATCTGGAGGGCGACCACTTCCAGCAGGTGTTCAGCGCCCACGGCACGATCATGATCCTGTTCATGGCGATGCCCTTCATGAGCGGGCTGATCAACTTCGCGATGCCCTTGCAGATCGGCGCGCGCGACGTCTCCTATCCGTTCCTGAACGCGCTCAGCTTCTGGCTCAGCGCGGCGGGCGCGGGGCTCGTTCTCATCTCGCTGGTTCTGGGCAAATTCTCCGCCGCCGGATGGACGGGATACCCGCCATTCTCGGGGATCGAGCGCAGTCCCGACACGGGCGTCGACTACTGGATCTGGGCGCTTTTGATTTCGGGCGTCGGCACGACGATCACGGGGATCAATTTCGTCGTGACGATCCTGCGCCGGCGCACGCCTGGAATGGGTCTGATGCAGATGCCGATCTTCACATGGACGGCGCTATGCACGTCCATCATCATCCTGTTCGCCTTTCCCCCGCTCACGGTGGCGCTCGCGCTGCTTGAAATCGACCGCCTCGGCGGCACGCATTTCTTCACCGCGACGGCGGGCGGCAATTACATGAACTTCGCCAACCTGTTCTGGATGTGGGGACATCCGGAGGTTTACATCGTCGTCCTGCCCGCCTTCGGCATCTTCTCGGAGATCGTGGCGACCTTTTCGGGCAAGCGCCTTTACGGCTATGACGCGATGGTGAAAGCCACCGTCGTCATCACGATCGTCTCGGTGCTGGTGTGGCTGCACCATTTCTTCACGATGGGATCAAGCGCCAACGTCAACGCCATCTTCGGCATCGCGACGATGGTGATCGGAATTCCGACCGGCGTGAAGGTGTTTCACTGGATGTTCACGATGTATCGCGGCGACATCCGCATGCACTCGACGATGTACTGGACGATCGGCTTCATCATCCTGTTCGTGATCGGCGGCGCGACCGGCGTCATCCACGCCATCGTGCCGGTGGACTTCAACCTCCACAACACGACGTTTCTCGTCGCGCATTTCCATAACATGCTGATCCCCGGCGCTCTGTTCGGCTTCGTGGCGGGCTATGTCTATTGGTTCCCCAAGGCGTTCGGCTTCACGCTGGACGAGCGCTGGGGCAAGCTCGCGTTCTGGGGTTGGGCCGTCGGCTTCGTGCTCGCCTTCACACCGCTCTACATTCTCGGCCTGATGGGCATGCCGCGCCGCATCGCGGAGATCTACGACGCCGGCTTCACGCCGTTGCTGATCGTCGCCATGATCGGCGCCTGCTCGGTGCTGTTCGGCATCGTCGCGATCGTCGTGCAGCTCGTCGTCTCGATCAGAAACCGCGAGGCCCTGCGCGATGCGACCGGAGACCCGTGGAACGGGCGCACGCTGGAATGGTCGACGCCTTCGCCCGTGCCGGAGTTCAATTTCGCGCGCGTTCCGCTCGTCGACGAGATCGACGCCTTCGCCGAAGCCAAGCGGCGCGGCGAGCCGCTGGAGGTCGGGCCGGCCGAGCCGATCGAAATGCCCAATCCGACGCCGGACGGTTTCCTGATCGGCGCGACCGCTTTCGTCTTCGGCTTCGCGATGGTGTGGCACATGTGGTGGCTGGCGATCCTGTCTTTCCTGGCGATCGTCGCGATCGTGGTGCGCCGCACCTTCATAGATCATGACGAACACGAAATTCCATTGAAGGACGTCGAACGCGTCATGTCCGACGCGGCCCGGGCGTAAGGAGGCTGAGATGACCGACGCAGCGATCAACGCCGGCCCGCGCCGCCGCCACGCCTCCGCCGTCGCTTCGGACGACACGCTCGCCGAAAATCCGATGGCGGGGCTTGGCACCCCCCATTCCAACGCAATCCACGCCGAACGTTCGCTCGGCTTCTGGTTCTATCTGATGAGCGACGCGATCATCTTCGCGGTGCTGTTCGCCAATTACGTCGTGCTGCTGCACGGCGTCGCCGACGGGCCGGGGCCGCAACAGGCTTTCAGCCTGGGGCGCGCGGCGCAGGAGACGGCGCTGCTGCTCGTCTCCAGCCTGACCTTCGGCCTGCTGTCGATCAGCGCCCTGTCCGGCAGGAAAGGCATGGCGCTGTTCTGGCTCGCCGTCACCTTCGCGCTCGGCGCGGCCTTTCTGGTCCTTGAGCTGCAGGAGTTCAAGGAGCTGATCGACAAGGGCTGGGGCCCCCAGCGCAGCGGCTTCCTGTCGGGCTTCTTCGCGCTGGTCGGCACGCATGGCCTGCATGTGACGACGGGTTTGATCATGCTGCTGGTGATGGCCGCGCAGTTGATGATCAAGGGGATCACCGAGCCGGTCCTCTCCCGCCTTTATCGCGTCGGCCTGTTCTGGCACTTCCTCGACATCATCTGGGTGGCGGTGTTCTCCGTCGTCTATCTGCCGGGAGCGTTGTGATGATTCCTTTCCACCTTCGGCGTCCCCATGTCAGCGACTACGTCAACGGCTTTCTGCTGGCGATCATCCTGACGGTGATCCCCTTCGTGGTCGTCGGCATGACGCAGATCGAGCGTGGCCCGGCGATCTTGATGATCACCGTCTTCGCGGTGCTTCAGGTCGGGGTGCATCTGCGCTATTTCCTGCATTACTCGACCAAGGTCGTGCCGATCGAGGCCCAGATTGGCCTCGGACTTGCGATCTTCATGGCTGCAGTGATGATCGCCGGCGGCATCTGGGTGATGACGGATCTGCATCACCGCATGATGCCCTGAGGCTGCGCGGCGCGTGGAGCGGATTTCCGGCGCGGCGGGGACCGCGCCGGACGTCGTCGCGTCAGTTCATTTGCCGAACACCAGATGCAAAGGCTCGCGGACCTGCGCGTGGCGGACCTGCGCGTTGTCGAACATCGCGAGGCCGAAGCCATGGCGCTTCGACAGGTCCGTGAACTGAACGTCGAATTTCGAGGGCGTCTTGAGCGGGCGCTCGATCAGGATCGTCCATTTGCCGTCGGCCCATTTGGCCGACGTCCTGATGACGCCGCGTTCGCCTGTGAAGGGCTCGACGAGAATCGAAGCCACCTCGTCGCCCGCCGCGAACTTTGAGTCGTCGAAGGGCGCTTTGTCCTTGGGCTCCAGCCAATAGGTTCCGCCCTTGCTGGCGGCCTTTGCGTCCTTGCTCATGAACTCGGGCTTGCCATCGACGAGCTTGATGTCGGCGTATCCGCCGCCTGTCTTGGCGTCCGACTTGCGGCCAGCGTCCGGCGCCTTGTCCTTGTCCCAGCGCGTGGCGTCGAGATACTGGTTGTCAATCTGGCCAAGGAACCCGCCGCGCACGTATTTCATGTGCCAGATGTCGCCAAGTTCGCCATCGTCCTCGGTGTATTTGTTGCCATAGGGCTTTCCGGGCTCGCCTGCATGGCACGACGCCTGACACCCGAATTTCTCATCAAAGCCGAAGATCGAATGGTCGATGTTCCAGATGATGGCGAGCTTGTCCTCGTAATATTTGTTGTTGTCGCCGCCCTTGTCGTCGGGGTCGGTCAGCTTCTTCCATTTGCCGTCCGCGCCCTTCACGAAAGGCGAGCGGCGGATTGAATAGGTGGGATCGTCATAGACGATGCGCATATAGACGTTGGTGGCGTCGTAGGCGGCTTGTATCGACCCCGTCGTTTCGCCCTTGCCGTCCTTGAAGTTGACGCCCTTGAGCGCCTTCACCTGCGTCGCGGGCGCGCTCTCCCACACGCCCGTGGCGACGCTCGCATCGAGCGCCGGCGGGGTCGCGGCCTTCACCGCATGCACGTCGATCGGCTTCAGCGCGACTTTCTTTTCGTCTTCAGCCAATGCGCCTGAAGCGAGCATGATGGCGGGGAGGCAGACAAGTGAAGATTTCAAGATCGTCTTCATGACCGTTCCTTCATAAGGGGGTTTTGGAACGCGTTACTCTTCGTGCCAGCCCGTGATCATCATCCTGAACATCGAGCTGACGCGATCGCCGGTGGTGCCGAGATAGATGTGCGCGATCATGAACAGGATGATCGCCGCCCCGGCCAGGTAATGAACCATCGCCACGGGCAAGAGGCCGTCGAGGCCGAACAGCTTGTCGGGCGCCATGGTGGGAAAGAAGAAAATCAGGCCGCTGATCAGCAGAACGGGCATCAGCAGATACATGATCGCCCAATACATAAGCGCCTGCATCGCGTTGAAATTGGCTTCGCGCGTCGGCGGATAGGGATGGGGTTCGCCCTTGAAGATGCCCCAGATATAGAACTTCGCCTGCACCATGCAGCGCTCGATGACGCCTGGCTGTTTGGGCACGTATTGCCACCAGTTGCCCGAGACGATGTTGGCGACGACGAAAAAGGCGTAGGCCGCCGCCAACGCGATTCCTGCGACGTCGTGGATCTTCGCCGCCGCGCTGAAGGGCACGAGATAGGCGCCCGAGCCCGCGAAATGCAGGCTCGCCCCGGTGACGGAGAGCGTCAATATCAGCGCCGCGTTGGTCCAGTGCCACAGACGAATCCAGGGGGCGAGAATATAGACGCGATGGCGCGCGCGCGTCGGCGTGGCCGGAGTCGAGGTGGCGGCGGAGGCGGGCGCTGTCATGATTTCCTCCGGCGGCTCATCGCGATGAAAATGCGGATCGCTCCATGCGCCATGACGCCGGCGAGGGTCAGCGCCATCAAGGCCAGCACGATGCGGTCGAGGCTCAGATTGCGCGTCGCGCCGATCACATAGGCGCTGCCCAGAATGTTAGGATTGGTGAAGCCGAGATCATCGGCGCCGCTCGCGGCCGCGTAGCGATAAAGCCGCGTCGCCAGCTGCGCCTCCTGGGAGTGGCAGGAGACGCAGTTCTTCTCCGCCTTCTCCTTGGGCTGGATCTCGTGCGAGATCGCCAGGCTCTTTACGGTGGAGGCGGGCGTGTGGCATTCGACGCAGCGCACCGAGGACCAATGCAGCCTGGCGTTGGGCAGCCACCCATGCAGCGCGTCGAGGTCCGGGCGCGGTTTGGCGGGCGTCAGCGATTTCGAAAACGCAGCCCAGCGCAGATCGGAATTATGGCAGTCCATGCACATCCGGTTGTCTTGCGTCACGATCTTCTTGGGATCGCCGAGCTTGGCGGCGACGCGATAGACATGGGGGTTATGACAGGTGACGCAGGTGAACTGATCTTTCAGAGTCTTTGCGTGTACCGACGCCTCGAACTGCTTCTCGACGCGCAGCGCCTTGGAGGCGTGGCACTCGCCGCATTCGCTGATCTGCTTCTTCGCGTCGGCCGTATGCGGAAAGGCGACGTAGCCCTGCCCGTGGCACACCTTGCACTCCATGCCGGCATGGTTGGACGCGTCGAACTGCCCGGGGTCGTGGATGAAGGCGCGAAGTTTGGCGAGATCGAGATCGGCGCGCGGCGGCGACTTGAAGCCCTGCTCGCTATGGCATGCGTAGCACTCCGCGTTTGACGCGCGGATTTTCGCCATCAGCGCCGGGTCCGTTGGAACGGCGCCTTTGGTTTGAGCCTGCAAGCCTGCCGCGCATGTCGCGATCGCGACGACGCACGACACCAGAAGCATCATAAGCCGCATTCGGCGCCCCTTCGTATGAGAAGCGCTTCGCAAACCTCGTGCCACGCCGCAGGCACCGCGTTCACCAAAAATTAACGCTGAGTTTCCGCGCGTGACGAAACGTCATGTGGCTTCGGAGATTGTCGCTGAAATGCGACATCTGTCGTCAGTTGGCGACGACGCCCCACCGCTTCATGCGGACATAGAGATTCTGACGCGGGATGCCCGACATCCGCGCAGCTTCGGAAACGTTGCCGCCCGCGCTCGCCAGCAGCCGGCGCAGATAGTCGCGCTCGAACGACTGACGCGCTTCCTGGTAGCCGAGGGGGCCGTCCTGCGCGCGCGGGGGCGGCGACGCTATGTAACCTTCGCGCGCTTCGAGCGCCGCGTCGACGCTCGCGGAACTGATGGGCCCGTCGGGTTCGAGCGCGACGAGACGCTCGACGACATGCTTGAGTTGGCGCACATTGCCGGGCCAGCCATAGGCATGGAAACGCGCCATCGCCGCAGGCGCGAACGGGCCGACGCATTTGCCGAACTTCGTGTTGAAGTGATCGAGGAAATGCGTCGCAAGCAACGCGACGTCGCCGTCGCGCTCGCGCAGAGGCGGCAGGCGCAGCACGACGACATTGATGCGATAGAACAGGTCTTCGCGAAAGACGCCCGCCGCGACCGCGGCCGCCAGCGGCCGGTTGGTGGCGGGGATCAGGCGAAAGTCGCTGCCTCTGCGCTGCGTCGCGCCAAGCCGCGAGAAGCCGCCGTCTTGCAAGACCCGAAGCAACGCGGATTGAAGCTTGGGGCTCATGTCGGCGATTTCGTCCAGGAACAGCGTGCCGCCATCCGCCTCTTCGAAGATGCCGGGCGTGGTTTTGGCCGCGCCTGTGAACGCGCCCTTCTCGTAGCCGAACAGAAGGCTTTCGAGCAGGCTCTCGGTCAGCGCGCCGCAATTGACGTCGAGATAGGGCGCCTTGGCCCGCAGGCTCTCGGCATGCAGCAGACGCGCGACGACATCCTTGCCGACGCCCGTCTCGCCATCGAGAAGCACGGTCGTGTCGAGGCGTGCGACCTGGCGCACCTGCTCGGCGATGCGTCGCATCGCGGGCGACGCGCCGATCAGCGTCGAGCCGATCAGCGAGGCGCGCAGCGCGTCGATCTCGCGATAGGCGCGGTCGAGTTCAACCGCGTTGAGGATGACGGTTTCAAGATCGTCGAGATCCTCGAAGGGTTTGGCGCGGTAATCGAACAAGCCGTCGCGCACGGCGCGCATGGCGTCGCGCACATCGGCGTGGCCCGTCATCAGGATCGCGACGAGCCGCGGACGCACGGCGCGAAATTCGCGCAGAAGGTCGAGTCCGTCCGCGTCGGGCAGGCGTTGGTCCATCAGCACCAGATTGTAGTCGTCCGTCGCGAAGAGGGCGCGGGCCTGCGCGCCATTCTCCGCGAAGCGCATCGCTCCCACGCGCCCGCCCAGCAAGCCTCCAAAGAGGGTGCGCGTGAAGTGGTCGTCGTCGACGACGAGAAGTCGTGCGTCTTTCATCCTTTCGCAACCCGCTCAGGCGGCTGTCGCCAGATCGTTCGTCGCAGCCGGCGTCCATAAGGTGAAGATCGCGCCGCCGCCGGGTCGGTTGGCGGCGACCAGCCGGCCCTCGTGCAGCAAGGCGATATGCAGCGCCACGGCGAGGCCAAGTCCGGTTCCGTCGCGTCGTGTGGTGAAGAACGGCGTGAACAGCTTGGGCAGGTCCGCTTCGGCGACGCCCGGCCCCTCATCCTCGACGCTGAGGCGCCAGCCCGCACGTCCGTCTGCGTCCGTCTGCGCGGCGAGCGTCACGGCGGCGCGGCCATCCTGGCCCATCGCCTGCGCGGCGTTGGCGAGAAGGTTGAACAAAGCGTTGGCGAGCAAGGTGGCGTCGCCCATTATGTTGGCCGGATCGCTTGGCAGTCTGAGGTCGAGCGTCGTGCGCCGGCCGACGCTTTGGCGGAACATCATGCAGGCCTCGTCCACCGCTTCGCGGAGATCGCACAGGCGCTGCTCATAGCGCGAGGCCTTGGCGAAATGCAGCGTGCGCTTGACGAAGTGGCTGCAACTGCGGCCCGCGGCGAGAATCTCGCCAAGCAGCGCGCGCACCCGGTCGGGCTGATCGACGGAGCGCTGGGCCAGCTGCGCCATGTTGATGACGCCCACCAAAGGATTGTTAAGCTGGTGCGCGATTTCGCCGATCATCACCCCCATCGCCGACAGTTTCTCGATCTGCACACGCCGCTGGTGTTCGCCGGACATCCGCATCAGCCGAAGCTCAAGTTCATGGCGGCGGCGATATTCGGCGTCGACGCCGGCGAGCGCCTTGTCGAAAGAGATGAAAACCACGCTCGCCGCCGTGAGGCTGAGCAGGATCGCGATCGCCACCCACAGGTTGAACTCGCTTGTCTCGCGGGTGCGGTCCGCGACGATGGCGAGCGTGCCGACCGAGCGGCCCGAGGCGTCGTGGATCGGGCGTCCCGCCACCGCCAGCACACGGCCCTCCACCCGTATCGTGCGCCCGGCGCCCTCGCGGGTGACGTCGTCGAGCAACGCCTGTTCGTTCGGCTCCGGCGGCGGGGTCATGGGCGTCACAAGCACGTGTCCGCCAATCTGTATCGGTTCGCTCGAACCGCCGAAGGCGCGCCCGCCCGCGCGCCAGGCAGCGCGATCGATGAGCGCTCCGTCCACGAGCGGGTAGAGACGCACGTCAAGGGAAGCCGCGATGTCGGCGAGGATCGGCCCGATCTCCTCGCCGATCTCGACGAAGCCGATCGTCGCGCCCTCGCTGCGCCACGGAGTGACGGCGCGCAGCGTCAGCGTACCGAGCGGGCCAAGCTCCAGCCCGGCGGCGGGGGCGCCCGTTTCGCTCGCGCGGCGAAGGGTCGCGCGATCGACGCGATCGCCGAAGATCTCGGGATCATGAAGGCGCAAGGTGACCTTGCCGTCGGGGCTCTCGAAGTAAAGATGCGTGACATGATGATTGCGCCGTAACGTCTCGAACAGCGGCTCGGCGAGACGCCTCAACGCCTCGCGATCCTGCGCGGCCAGAGCCTTCTCCAACGCGTCGGACACGCGAAGCGCCGCTGCGCTGGCGCGCATCAACCCCGAGGCCGCATCGAGGCGTTGCCGGAGCAGCGCCTCGACTGAGCGCGTGAGCGCGTCGATGTCCTCGGCGCGGCGGCGGCGTTCGACAAGAAACACCGTCATCACGAACGCGACGAACACAAAGCCGACCAAAGCGCAGAGCGACGCCAGCATGCGCCGTCGTATGGGTGTCTGCGTCGGCACGTCCCACGTCCTCTTTCACCGAATCTCAAGATGTTGTGGCGTTACGAGCTTCGTAAAGCAATCGGGCTGTATCGCCGCAGGCGTCGATGAGGGGACGGCGCAATGCAAAGATCGAAGATCGTTCGGACCGCTCCGTGAAATGTAATTAGCGCGTGTATCTCTTGAGCGATGTTCAGGTGTTGCGTGCCGGCGGCGCTTCGTCTGCGCGAATTGTCTTGCCGCTCGGTCAGAATGTCAGCCGTTCCGATTTTCGGCGCAGGCGCGCGTCGTCGCCAGCCCCGCGTCGCGCCGCATCAAGATGGCGTCGTGCCGGTATGGTTGGCTTGGCCGTCGATGGTCACGCCGCGTCAGGAAATGCCCTGAAGATCTTCGATCGCGCCGATGCAGCCGTCATAGATCCCGGCGTCGATCACCGTGTCGATATGCCATCCTATCATCACAGGCTTTGCATGGGCGCGACCGGGCGGCGACCAAAGACCGGAATTAGTTCCAGCCTGATCGACGACCACTTCAAGCCTGGCCTCGCGCAGCCAGCCGACGAAGGCGTCGCGGCCCGCCTCGT
>APMI01035795.1_pt1 | contig 11050 bp, 6 predicted proteins | sample 667938 | NCBI WGS metagenome assembly APMI01 (sample SAMN01084076, study PRJNA167559) | wastewater metagenome | biome: Wastewater | place: Denmark: Ejby Moelle, Odense | collected 2011-11-28 | reverse complement strand
GCGCTGAGCGGCCCCACCCGCAGCCCGCCGGCCTCCGCGCGCGCGATCGAACCGCCGCCGGCGCCGATCGTGTGCAACTCGACCACCGGCATCTTCATGACATTGCCGGCGATTTCCCCCTCGGCCGAGAGCGTCATCTGCCCGTCGATCACCAGGCTGACATCCGAGGAGGTGCCGCCCATGTCGATGGCGATGATATTCGGCCTGTTCAGGGTGCGCGAAATGGTTTCGGCCGCGACCACCCCGCCGGCCGGCCCCGAAAGGATGGTCTGGATCGGTTGGCGGGCGACGAGTTCCGCCGAGCAGATCCCGCCGCTGGAGCGCATCACATGGAGAGGCGCGGCGCAATCGCGCACGCCAAGCTGCTCGACGAGCGCGGCAAGGTAGGTCTCCACCGTGCGCGAGACATAGGCGGTTGCAACAGTGGTGGAGGTGCGCTCGAACTCGCCCTGTTCGGGCGCAATTTCATGCGACAGTACTACCGAGACGTCCGGCAGGCGCTGCTGGAGCAGGCTGCGGAACGCCAGTTCATGGGCCGGATTGTGATGGGAATGCAGGAAGCAGACTGCAACGCTGCGCACGCCGTCGGCCGCGAGCCGTTCGGCCAGCGCGGCGACCTCCGCCGGGTCCAGCGGCGTTTCCACCGAGCCGTCGTAGCGGATGCGCTCGTCGACCACGTGAATGTCTTCCGCCTCGACGAGCGGCGCGGACTTGCTGGGCGTCAGGCTCCAGATATCCGTGTTGCCGGCGCGCCCGAGGAGGAGGACATCGCCGAAGCCCCGGGTCGTCACCAGCGCGGCGCGCTCTCCGGTGCGCGAGAGGATGGCATTCAGCCCCGCTGTCGTGCCATGGACGAGGAATCCGATATCCTTGGCGATGCCGAGTTCATCGAGGCCCTTGAGCATGCCCCTGGCAGGTTCGCGGGGCGTGCTCAGCACCTTGTAGGCGCGGGTGGTATTGGCATTCCCGTCCATGATGACGATATCGGTGAAGGTTCCACCGATATCGACCCCGACGCGCAGATGGGGCGTTTGCATTCTTTCCTCCAGATTCCCAAAAATTCCTGTTTTACTGTTTGCCGGAGCGGTTCTCTCCGGGTCGAATGCGCTCAGTCCGCAGGACGCGCGCTGATTCCGATTTCGTAGAGTTTCGCCGCACCGAGGGCGTCCGGCGCATCCGAGAGCAGCGGCAGCATGTGCACCACATCCTCCTCGCGCCCGGCGGAATCGAGATAGGCCTGATAGCTTGCAAGCGATTCCCAGAGAGCGGTGACGAGAACCTCCTCGCCGTCCGGCAGAAGCGCCTGCACCTCCACGCCAAGGCAGCCGGGAAAGGCCAGCGCGCGCTCGGCGATACGCCGCTCCTCGAAGAAGCCGAGCAACGCCCGGCTACCGCCGGCCTTCGGCCGCAGGTTCAACATGCTTCTGATCATCGTTCTCTCATTGTCATGACGGGTCCTCCCGGGCCGGCGAACCCGGCTCGATTGCAACATGCGGCCAATACGACACCCTCCCCCGTCAGGATGGCCGACGGGTCGCGCGCCTCAATTGGATTTGAAGTGTCTGAAGGCCTGCGCCGATAGCGCCAGGCCGGGGCCAGGAGGCCTGCGGACGATCAGCCGACGCCGCTCGGTCCATCTCCGAAATATTCCATCGTACAGGTATGCAGCATGATTGCCGGGCGATCCGTATGGTTCCAGGTCGTGTGCGTGCGGCTGGAGGCGAAGTGCAATGAATCCCCCTGCTCCAGCAGATAGACGGCACCCTCGATCTCCACCGTCAAAGCTCCCTCCACCATGAAGATGAACTCCTCTCCTTCATGCGACATCGGCTCGGTGCGGCGGCCGGGCGGCTCGGTGATCAGCGCACTGTTGAGAACACTGCCCGGAAATTTCGACGAAAGCCGCTCATAGGTCGCCGAATTGGGGCCGAGCGCATAGGCGACGCGCCGGTTATGTCGCGTATCCGCGGCAGCTCCGGCGGGCTGCTCCAGGAACTGATTGATCGAGGTATCGAGCGCCCGCGCCAGCGCCAGAAGCGACGTCAGCGAAGGCATCGTCAGACCGCGCTCGATCTGGGAAATGAAGCTGAAGGACAAGCCGGACTTCTCCGCGACATCCTTCAACGTCAGCTTCAATTCCTTGCGCCGGCTGCGCAGGCGATCCGTCAACGATGTCGTGGCAAGCGCGCTGATCTGGTCCACGAAGTTTCCCCGAAATTGTTCTACGGGTACAATTTGCGCCTCACAGAAGGAGTCGTCAAGAAAAATTGCAATGCCACTGCAATTTTCCAGTCGGAAGACTTTTCACCTCCGCTTTCAGGGCGAAAGGAAGGTATCTCTCTTTCCCGCGTTCAAAAGCAGATCACGCCGTTGCGCGATTTGCAGACGGGAGGGCACCCTGTTTCCACCCCGGAAACCTCCCGATTTCCGGCACACATTTCCTCGCCGGGAGAAGACTGCGCGGGTCTTTGCAACCCCGGTGCTTTCACGGGTTCTCCAGATTGAATTGCCGCGTTTCCTCGTCATAGCTGAAGAGTTCCGCATAGCGCCCCCAGGAAATGATGGCGCGCATCGTTTCTTCCGCGTCTTCCTCGGACATGTAGTCTTCGAGCTCCTCCGAAAAACGAGCGAACGGCGCCCGATGGCTTGGCCGCTCGTCGAGAACGCGCCGAATGAGAGCGGCGAGCGGCACATAGGCGACGAGATGTTCGGCGAACAGACGCTTGCGGGCATCGCCGCCCGACGCAGCAAAGCGATGGCCTGTCGGATTCAGCCTGACGTCGCCGTCTTCCAGTTCGGCAAACCGAAGCAGTTGCAGAGCCTCGACGATCGGAAACAGCTCGTCCGCCTTCATGTGCAGCGTCGCCGCGAGGTCCGGAAGATCCGCTTTGCCCTCATAGGGGGGCAGGCTGAGCGCTTCCAGCAAACCGGACAACAGATTGGTCGACAGCCGTGGCAGCGTCATGCCGACACCGGTGCCGGGAAAGCCGCCGGAGCCGTGTTTTTCCGTCTTCTCGCTGGTCCCGCGCTGCGTCATCCGGCCGTAGAGATCATCGACAAGTTCCCGGAAGGCCGGATCGAGCCGGTTGCGCGGATGGGCGAGATCGATCCGAACCTCGGATGCGACCCGTCCCGGATTGGAGGAGAGGATCAGGATGCGGTCGCACATCAGGACCGCTTCCTCGATATTATGGGTCACCATCAGGATCGACTTGATCGGCAGCCGCCCTTCGAGCCAGAGATCGATGAGGTCGGTGCGCAATGTCTCGGCGGTCAGCACGTCGAGCGCCGAAAAGGGCTCATCCATCAGCATCAGGCGGGGGTGGACGACGAGGGCGCGCGCAAAGCCGACGCGCTGGCGCATGCCGCCGGAAAGTTCCTTCGGATAGGCGCTTTCAAAGCCGTCGAGGCCGATCAGGTCTATCGCCTCGATGGCGCGGCGCCGCCGTTCCGCGGCCGACACGCCGAGCGCTTCCAGACCAAGCTCGACATTCTCCAGAACGGTGAGCCAGGGAAACAGCGCGAAGCTCTGGAACACCATGGCGATGCCCTCGCATGGACCGGACACGGGCTTGCCGCACCAGCCGACATGGCCTTCGGTCGGCGCGATCAGACCGGAAATGATCCGCAGAAGCGTGGATTTGCCGGACCCGGAGCGTCCCAGCAGCCCGACGATCTCGCCCTCGCGGATCGACAGAGAAACATTGTCGAGGACGACAAGATCCAGACTGTCTCCCTTGTGGTAGATTTGGCGCACGTCCCGCAGCTCGACGAGCTTCTCACCCACGGGGGTATCGACAGACATGGTTCGCTCGATAGTGGCCATGGAGGCAGACCTCTCTCACTCGATGCGCAGTCGGCGGCCTGAAAAGGCGTAAAGCGGGCGCCAGAGCACGCGATTGAACAGGATGACGAAAAACGACATGACGGCGATACCGAGCACGATGCGGGGATAATCGCCTGCGGTTGTCGCCTGAGCGATGTAGGCCCCGAGGCCATGGGCGGTGAGCGATGTCTGCCCCCAGCTGGCGACTTCCGCGACGATGGACGCATTCCAGCAGCCGCCGCTCGCCGTGATCGCGCCCGTCACGTAGTAGGGAAATATCCCCGGCAGGATGACCTTGCGCCACCAGCTCCAGCCGCGAATATGGAATAGGGCGCCGGCTTCCTTGAGGTCGTTCGGGAAAGCACTCGCCCCGGCGATCACATTGAACAGAATGTACCATTGCGTACCGAGCACCATCAAAGGGGACAGCCAGATATCCGGGTTCAATCCCAGCCTGACGATAGCGGCCACAGCGAAGGGAAAAGCGATATTGGCGGGGAATGCCGCGAGAAACTGCGCCAGCGGCTGCACCCGCTCGGCAACGCGGGGCCGAAGCCCGATCCAGACGCCGACCGGAACCCAGATCAGCGTCGCCAGCACCATCAGGACGACGACGCGCAGCATCGTCAGGACGCCGAGCCCCAAGGCGGTGCGGACATCTGCAAGGCCGAGTTCGGTGCCGATGAAGCGGGCGATCAGCCAGGTCGCATAGGCAAAGGCAAGCCCCACGATCAGGCCCCATGCCCGGTCCATCCAGCGGCCGCCAAGGTTCCGGCCGGGCCGGGCCGGTAAAATCGCCAGCCGCTGCTGCGGAATGCGGGCAAGGATCGCGCCAAGCGGCGCCAGCAGGATGCGAAGCAGCCGCGTCTTGCGAACCGCGTCCAGCACCCAGGAATGGGGAGCGGCTCCGCTCGCTGACAGCTCCACCCGGAACTTGTCGCCCCAGGCGACCAGCGGCCGGAACAGCAATTGGTCGTAGGCGAGGATCACGGCGAGCATCGTCGCGACGGCCCAGCCGATGGCCGAGAGATTCTGCTGCCCGATGGCCAGCGCCACATAGGAGCCGATACCGGGAAGCGTGATGGTTGTGTTGCCGACCGAGATGGCTTCGGAGGCGACGACGAAGAACCAGCCGCCGGACATGGACATCATCGTATTCCAGATCAGGCCGGGCATGGAAAACGGCACTTCAAGCCGCCAGAAACGTTGCCATGCGGTGAGGCGAAGGCTGCGGGCGGCTTCATCGAGATCGGCCGGCACGGTCTTCAGCGATTGGTAGAAGCTGAAGGTCATGTTCCAGGCCTGGCTGGTGAAGATGGCGAAGATCGCGGCCAGTTCCACACCGAACACATTGCCGGGAAACAGCGCCATGAAGCCGACGACGGTAAACGACAGGAAACCCAGAACCGGCACGGACTGCAGGATGTCGAGCAGCGGGATCAGCACCAGCTCGGCGCGTTTGCTCTTGGCGGCAAGCGCTCCGTAGATGAAGGTGAAGACGAGCGAGGCGACGATTGCGGCGAGCATGCGCATGGTGGTGCGCAGGGCATATTCGGGCAGCCGGGCCGGGTCCAGCGAGACCGGCGTGGTTTGCAAGGTGGAAAGCGGCGCCAGCGTCTCGTGTCCGCCACGAATGATGAGGATAAGCCCGCCGAAAAGCAGGGCGAACGCAAATACATCCCAGAGACTGGGGCCGTAGCGAAAGCGCTGCGTGACGTCCATCGCGGGGTTGTGAACAGCCATATGAACACCCGATTGCCAGAAGGAGAGACGGCTGTCGAAGGAACGCCGCTACATGGGCGCTCTATTCGGCCCTCGAATGCGGCAGATCGGGAAGCGGTCGGCGGGCATAAAAACATCGGGTCGCATGGCTCACCTTTGGCTCCGGGACCGGGTGCAGGCTTGCAAATTCGGGCACGGGATTGGATTTGCACGGCGATGAAAACCCAAGCGCTGACCGTGTCGTGAAGGTAGGTTACCAATGTAGCGATATTGCGTCGCCGCGCGCGGCAGTCAAGCGCTCCTGACAAAGTCACGGCAATGCATCAGGATTGCCCACTGGGCGCTATCGACGGGAGATCGCCTCAATGGGTTACGGCGAGGACGACGATACGCGGCAAGAGGCAGAAGCGCAGCCATGCCCGCCGCCCGTTCGCGGTGACCGCCTCGCCGCTCGCGAGATCGACGCGAATATGCTCGTAGCCCAGGACTTCGCCATCGAGGGGATAGACGGCCTTGTAGACCGCTTCCTTCGCGCTGAAGAGGACGCGCCCGGCCATTCTCGCATCGACGCCGGCAAGATTGTCGCCGGCAATAGCGACGAGCGAGGCGACATCGGCGGGAAGAGGCACGGCGGGCTCCACATCGATGCCGGGCGAAAAGGCAGCGCGGGTAACGGCAGCGACGGCCATCGCCTCGTCATGGGCGAGCGATCCGGCAATACCGGACGGCCAGAGCGGAGCGCCGGCGGCAGAGCGCCCGATTGGAGCAGCCTCCAGCCCCTCCAGCCCCAGGAGACGGCGCGCGACGGCGCGGGCAGCGCCGCTCGCCCGCCGTGCCGCTGGCCGGCTACCGGGAAACGCCACGGCCTCCTGCTGCAGCAGCAAGGTCTCGTCGCCGTCACGGATCGTCCGGCAACCGAGCCTGATGCCGGGCGGGGCCAGCCCCTCCATGGCCGCAAGCAACGCGGTTTCGGCCGCCTCGCCGCTCACGCGGCCGCAACCGGCCTGGCGAAGCCGTAAAGCTTGGCGGGGTTGCCGCGCCAGATCGAATTCGGCTCCAGAATCTCGCCCTTCATGATGAAGCAATCGACATCGGCGATTGAGCCGTCGCCCATCGTGACGCCGTAGTGGACGAAGGCCGCCGGGCTGAGCGTGCAGCCGTTGCCGATGCGGATATAATCCGACTTGAAGGCGCCCTCCTCCAGTGAATGCGCCTGGATGACGCAGCCCTCGTTCAGCGTGGCGTCGTCACCGATCTCCACCAGCGAACGCTCCGTCAGGTTCGCCCCGCCGTCATAGACGCGCTTGCCGACCTTGACGCCGAGCGCCCGCAGGATCATCGGGCGGAAGGGCGTGCCGGCGAAGAGCCGCACGATGGGCGAATCCGACAGCTTCCAGTGCCGCTCGTGCCGCCAGAACGCGACGTCGTAGATGGTCGTCATCTGCGGCTGGAGACGGCGGAAGCGCAGGCTCGCCCATTCCATCAGGATATAGAAGGGAATGGTGATCGCCCCGGTGAGCACGACGGCGGCGAAGAGCGCGACCTGCGCCCATTCCGTATAGTAGTTCAGTGCCCGGTCCCAGATCGCCAGCGTGACGAAGAGCATCGCCCATTGCACGGCGATGAACATCAGCGCGGTCGCCAGGTTATGCCAGTTCTTGTGCGGCAGGCGGGCGCGGCGGTCTTCCTCGCTGACGCCCTGGATAAGCTCCTTGTCGCGCTTGACCATGCGCGGGATTTCGAAGGGCGGCGAGCCGAGCAGGCCGACATTCTCGCGCAGCGGCCCGTCGACGGGCACCATGACCTTGGTGCCGAGCAGCACGTTCTCCCCCGTCCGCCCGTCCGGCGGATAGAAGATGTTGTTGCCGAAATAGTTGCGCTCGCCGATCTTCGTGTGCTCCAGGCGGAAGGCGGACGCCGACTTGTGCACGTTGATCATGTAGAGCCCGTCGGAGACCATCGTGCCTGTGCCGATCTCGCAGAACAGCGGGTTGTCCTGCTGCTGGTTGCTGCCGAAGTTCGAGCCGGTCTGCACCACCTTGTTGAGGTTCCAGCCGAGCGCGCGGATATAGTGGACCACGGCGGAGCTGTCGCCGAACATCAGGTTGAGCAGGCGCGCATTGGTGCAGACCTCGACGATGGACTGCAGCCAGAAATGGAAGCCGTAGAGCCGGTAGGTACGGCCGGGCTTCAAGACGAGGCTGAACAGGCGCGGCAGCACCAGCGCGGCGAACAGCAAAGCCGCGATAAGGGCGATCAGCGTCACCGTCGTGCCGATGGCGACGATGCCGATCGATTCCTGGTAGTCGTCGCTGACATTCTGCCAGTAGCTGTGGAACCACAGCGGGAACGGCGTGACGACGGCGAACAGCGTGACGAGCTGCACCGCCTCGTAGAGGATGCGCCGCGTCTTGGAGAGCGTGACGACCGGCACCTTGCAATAGTCGGCCGTGGTGGGCACGGCGGGCGAGCCGTGCCAGTGCGCGTCGTCGGGGATATGCTGCCCGCGCTGGAGCGAGGAGGCATGGCCGAGCTGGGCGCGGTCGCCGATGGAGGTGTCGATGTCGATCATGCAGCCGACGCCGACAAAGGCGTCGCGGCCGATGGAGATGGGGCCTGTATGGATGTAGCCGGCCTGCGCGCGGTAGCCGAGAATCATCGATTCCTTGCGCAGGATGGCATTCTCGCCGATGGAGATGAGATCGGTGCAGACGGGAACGGCGCGGCACTCGACGGTGGTGCTGCGGCCGAGCCGCGCGCCGAGCAGGCGCAGGTAGAGGCTGTAGAGCGGGCTGCCGCGGAAGAGCACGACCGGGGCCGTGCGGATCAGCGTCTTGACCACCCAGAAGCGATAGTAGCGCAGCCCCCAGATCGGGAAGCTTTCCGCCTTCCAACGGCCGACCAGCAGCCACTTCATAGCGACGGCGAAACCGGACATGCCGAAGAAGACGGCGGCCGACAGGATCGCGCAGCGCAGGTAGAGCTGGACCGGGTCGTCGAGCATGTCGTAGACCCAGTTGAGGCCCGAATTCAGCATCCAGAAGCCGAAATAGCTGTAGAGGCCGTAGAAGGCGAGCTGGGCCGCGCCGCTCGTCCAGTAGGCGAGGTTCGAGGCGCGGTGCGTGAGGCAGGGTTCCTCCACCGCCGCGGCCTCCTCCTCCGGCCCCCTGAGGTGCCGCGCGAGGTCCGCCACCGTCGGATGCATGTAGATGTCGCGCATCGAGGTGGTGGCCCATTCCCGGCGGGTGCGCAGCCGGGCGCAGAAGCGGGCCATCAGCAGCGAGTTGGCGCCGAGGTCGTCGAAGAAATTATCCTCGACATAGATGTCGTCCATCTTCAGCACGTCGCGCAGCGCTTCCGTCAGGAAGCGCTCGTCGTCGGTGGAGGGCAGGATTTCCTTGCGCTCGACGCCGAGGCGCAGACCGGTCGGCTTCGGCAGCTTGCGTGTGTCGACCTTGTCGGAAACGGTCATCGGCAGCGCCGGCAGCTCCTCCAGGAAGGAGGGCACCATATAGTCGGGCAGGCGGCGGCGCAGCTCCTTGCCGAGGTCCGCGCGGGAAAGGGCGGCCGCGCCGGACTTCAGCGCATAGTAGCCGACCAGCTCGACGCGCCCCGGTTCGATTTCCCAGGTGGTGACGGCCGCCTGTGCGATACCGGGCTGGTCGAGCAGCACGGCCTCGATCTCGCCGAGCTCGATGCGGTAGCCGCGGATCTTCACCTGCGTATCGATGCGGCCATGGTACTCGACCTCGCCGTCCGCGTTGATGCGGCCGAGGTCGCCGGTGCGGTAGATGCGCTGCGAGGGATTGTTCGGCAGGCCGATGAAATCGGCAATGAATTTCTGCGCCGTCAGGTCCGGCCGGTTGAGATAGCCGACCGCCACGCCGATGCCGGCGATGCCGATCTCGCCGAGTTCACCCGGCGCCGACAGTTCCGGCTTCTCCGCGTCGAGGATGGCGATGGAATAGGTCGGCAGCGGCGCGCCGATGGTTACGGGCCGCTCGGGCGTCAGGTAGCCCATGGTCGCCGTCACGGTCGCCTCGGTCGGGCCGTAAGTGTTGAGGATTTGGCGGCCGGGCTTCGACCAGCGCGTGACGAGATTGTGCGGGCAGGCCTCGCCGCCGACGAGGATGGCGCGCAGGCTCGGCACGTCGCTCTCGATGGAGGAGAGCAGCGTCGGCGAACAGGCCATGCAGGTGATGGCATTGGCGCGCAGGAAATCCGCAAGCTCCTCGCCGACCAGCGTCATGCGGCCCGGCGCGGGCACGACGGTCGCGCCGGCGGCGAACGGCACCCAGATCTCCTCGGTGGAGAAGTCGAAGGCGATGGTCATGCCCTGATAGACACGGTCACCGGGTCGATAGCCGTAGGCCTCGGCGGCGACGCGCACGAAATTGCAGATGCTCTGGTGGCGCACCGCCACGCCCTTCGGCCGTCCGGTCGTGCCGGACGTGTAGAGGATATAGCAGATGTCGTCCTCGGACAGGGCGATGTCGAGCGGCGTGTCCGGATACCGGGCGGCCTGCGGACAGTCGGCCGCGATCACCACATGGGGGACGGAAAGCCCGGCGGCACGCGCCGCATAGCCGGCAATGGTGACGACGAGGCTGACGCCGGCATCCTCGACGATGAGCGACATGCGCTCCTCGGGAAAGGCCGGGGCGAGCGGCACGAAGGCCGCGCCCGCCTTCATGACGGCGAGGATGGCGACATAGGTCTCGATGGAGCGGTCGAGCAGCAGGGCGACGCGGTCGCCGGGCTTGACGCCGCTCTCGGCCAGAAGACGCGCGAAGCGGTTCGCAGCGGCATCCATCTCGCGATAGGTCCAGATGCGGCCGGCATCGAGGACCGCCGGCGCGGTGCCCCAGCTTTGCGCAAGGCCCTCGAAGACGCGGGAAAGCCGTTCTCCCGGCTGACCGGCGAGCGCCGAGTCGGCGCCGCGCAGAATCTGTGGCGGCAGGCCGCTCTGCGGGGTGTCCGCGACGCTACGATTGAGGCCGCGCAAATGAGTGCTCGCGTCGTTCATGTCCAGTGCCCTGCTCTGCTATGCTATGCTCGATAAACTGACATGCCGAAGCGGCACTCGACCCGTCTGGCGGGGCCGTCAGGCAGTTATCGTTAACGCGCCTTACGCGCGGTTCGGCGAAAAGAAAAGTGGATTTTCTCGGTGAAACGGCCACTCACGCCCGGAAGTCGACCCACCATGGCACTTTAGCCGCACAAATCATTGCGATGCACGCACCGGCACGACAGCGCTATCAGTCGGCACGTAATCGTGCGTGGCAGGGTATGGCGTCGGCTCACGACAGCGAGTTTCAAGGCCCGTAGACGGTTCACACTGTGATCGGCGGAGACCAAGCCGGATACCGGACCGCCGCCCGAGCGGCGGCATCGACGGCTATGGCTGAAGCGAGTTGGGGGAAGCCGGCATTGCCGGCTTCCCGAACCAGAGCAGCAACAACGCGTTCTTACTGGACGTAGAACGTAAAGCCGCCATCCGCA
>APMI01022967.1_pt1 | contig 11050 bp, 9 predicted proteins | sample 667938 | NCBI WGS metagenome assembly APMI01 (sample SAMN01084076, study PRJNA167559) | wastewater metagenome | biome: Wastewater | place: Denmark: Ejby Moelle, Odense | collected 2011-11-28 | reverse complement strand
CCCAGACCCTGCCGATGGAAACAACCGAGCATCGAGCCGTCCAGACCATCGTTGCGGAATACAACCGGATATCGGCAAGCCTCGCCGAAACGCCGAAAGACCATCGGCCCAGGTTCACCAGGATCGATGATCAGACCTTTGATCCATTCGATTGGGACCTCTGCTTTCTATTGGGAACAAGGTACGCACCCAAGCTTTGGCAGCCCGTCCTTCGAGGTCATGCCGTCACTGGGGATATCGTCGCGCCCATCCGCAAGCTCGGCGAGGCAAAACGGAAAGCGACCCGTCAGGATGCTGCCAAGGTCGCCGAAGCGCTCGTCAATATCCGAGCCTATTTTATGCCGAAGCGGGCGAAGCAGAAGTTCTGACCGAGAGCCGAAACCTATTCAGTCAATCACGGAAGCCGTGGGCCATTCGTTGCGCTCACATTCAAGCCGCCAGTCAGCGCGCGGCCCCACATCCAGCCTGCTTGCCGCCCCTTCCGAGAGATAGAGCGGCGCCGTTGAGGGCTCAACACCCCTACGAGCCACCGGCACGACACGCATTGAATGGCCATGTATCTTAGAAGTTGGAGATAGCGCTACCTCTCCAGATTTGTTACTTTGTAGAGTTTACTCCGTAGATGAATGCACCGCAGCGCGCATGACTGCGATCATGAACATTCGTGAGATTTTCGCGCGCAACCTGAGAAAGCAGCGACAGGCAAAAGGTCTGTCGCAGGAGAAGCTTGCGCATTTGGCCGGCATCGATCGAACCTATATCAGTTCGTTGGAACGATGCGTCTATGCTCCCACAATCGACATGGTTGCGACACTCGCCGAGATCCTCGAGGTTTCCCCGGCCGATCTCTTAGAGCCGGACCGTGGTAATCCGCGTAGTCGGCCGAAATCATCTTGAATCAGCTGCCAGACGGCAAATCATGGCCGCGACCTCGAATGATTTCACGATCGCCGGAACCGGAAGAAACTCGTAGCGAGAATGAAAGTTGTGTGCGCCGGTGAATATGTTGATGGTCGGAATGCCGCGCTCCGAAAGGACTGCGCCATCGGTTCCTCCGCGCATCGAAAGAAACTTTGGTTCGACGCCTACGCTATCAAACGCAGAACGAACTAGGTCCAACGCTCGAGGGTCAGAGGACAGACGAGGACCGACGTTGTGATAGGCGTCCGTGACGCGATATCGAACAGTGCCCGACGGGTATCTCTCTCTCACCGCGTCTGCGACCGTTGCAATCTTCTGCTTGCGGCTTTTGAAAAGGGCGCTGTCAAAATCTCGAATTAGAACCTGCAATGTTGCGCTGCTGTCGTTTGCAGCGAGATGTGTCATCCAGAAAAAGTCGTCGCGTCCGTCGGTATGCTCAGGCGCATCCATTCGATCAAAATGGCCGATGAAGTCGTGCGCCATCAGAACCGGATTGACGAGCCTGCCCTTGGCCGACATCGGATGAGCGCTGACGCCCTCAAAGATGATTTCGCATGAGGCAGCGTTGAAGTTTTCAACGACGACCTCGCCGAGTTCGCAGCAGTCGATAGTGTAGGCAAAGTCGCAGGGAAAGCGCTCAAGGTTGAGTGCCTTTGCCCCTCGTAGGCCAATTTCCTCGTCAGGCACGAACGCGACGACTATGTCGCCGTGGGTCTCCGGTTCGTCGAGTTGAGCCAGGAGTGTCATAATAACGGCTATGGCGGCTTTGTTATCGGCGCCGAGGACGCTTGTTCCGTCGCTTGTGATGATATCCGAGTCCAGCCATTGCCGAATTTCGGGATGCTCATCGACACGCAGCCATATCGAGTGCTCGCCATTGAGGCAAATATCACCGCCAGTAAAGCGGTGCATTTGAGGTCGAACCGTAGGAGACAGGCCAATATCGGCGGTATCGAGGTGAGCGATGAAACCGATGCGCGGCGCATTTGGCCGACCACCGCGGCGTACCCCGGTTACAATCGCGTGGCCATCTACGACCACGTCTCCAACACCCATATGGCGCAACTCCTCCGCCAACAGATGGGCCAGAGACAGTTGGCCAGGCGATGACGGCAACTGCGTCGATGTGCTATCGCTTTGGCTTTCGATTACGGCGTAACGAAAGAAGCGAGCCGTCAGTTCACGGCTGATATCCATGTGACTATCCATCAAGAGTTCGGTTGAGGGCGATCGTTCCGGTACGGTTCACGCCCGAATTCGCGCGTACCCGTTGGAGATCTCGATATGGGTGCCAAAAACCGCCGACTGATCCGCGAGCCGGCGCAATATCCTGTCCGCGCTGCGACGATCCGCTCGCTCTGGAACGAGGCGTTTCTCAAACTCCGTTCCGTGCAATGCATTTTCTCCGCCGATAACAAGTGGATGTAGGATCACCTCGGTCAGATTGTTGAGTTCGTCAAAGGAGCACGCGCCGATAATGCTTTCCCAAACCTCTGGCGCACGCCACGTGCTTTCTTCTGACGGCACGTGGAAGATGAAGTTGCCCAGGCTGTAGAAAATCGGACGGCGGCGGTAGATCTCTATTCCCTGAAGAACTGGCGCGCCTTGGCTGACGAAAGCTGCCGCGCCGGCATCAATGCACCGCTTTGCTACGCTGCTGACCCATTCCGGAACCTGAAGCCAATCTGTCGCCCAGTGGTGATGGTGCAGATAGGCAACAACAAAGCGTCCCTCCTGAGCTGCAGCGGCAATCGCATCCAGGTTCCGGGACAGATCCCGGCTGTCGATCTTCACGCTCCGGCGAAATTCCGAAGAGCGCCGAAAGACCGCACGCGCGATGCAGACCTCTTCTGTAACATCGACGTGAAACGGGTCGTTCGGTTGGATGTCATTCACCAGAGCGATATCCGTGTACCCAACTTTGTCGCGGACCGAACGAAGCTCTTCGAACATGGCACTATCGACGTCGATGACCTGCGATATGCCGAGACGATTGACGCCCGGACGTTCTGGGCGCTCGTTCCGTGCATCGTCCGCATACATAATATCCGGCCCTGGGCCACCGTCCATGGCGACGACCGCCACCTTGCACTGACCAACCGTTCCAAGGCCCGCCTGTGCCGCGTCACAATGATTGCGACCGATACCGGCGTGCAGGAAACCGCGTTGCTCGACCTCCTCCAGCGTTGACAGAATACCGGACGGCCCGAGATCGAATGCGTGGTTGTTGGACAGCGACAGAGCGTGAAAACCGATTTCCTTCAAGGCATCCAGAACGACCGGCTTGCTGCAATCGAAAAAGGCTCCCTTCAAAGGCCAGCCGCCATGATTCCCGAAAATTGTCCCTTCAAAGTTAGTAAAAGCCAGGTCCGCTTTTCTCAGTAGCGCACAGACCTCCTGGAATGCTGGATTGGAGACACCGCGCGTATCGTGCTTGATGAGCGATTGCCCGGTTACCGCGACAGTAAAGCTGCTGCACATGGAATGACCTCTATTCAAACAATGCGGCGAACTACCAGGATGCCTCAATCAGCCCCTTCCCGTGGCTTGCCGCCGTTATCGCTGGCTAATCAGGTTCTATTGGACAAATTTGCGAGAACGCGCCTCGACGAGACTGCGCGTGTAAGCGTTTTGCGATCGCGAGAAGATGGTAGCAGACGGACCCGAGTCCTCCACGCGTCCCCCTCTGAAGACGTAGATATGGCTGCAAAGATCCTGGACGACGGCAAGGTCATGGGAGATGAAGAGCATCGATAAACCATCGTCAGAAACGCGTTCTTTCAAAAGCGTCACAATCTCGGCCTGAACGGATACGTCCAGTGCCGATGTAGGCTCATCGGCTACAATGATCTGTGGCCGCGCAAGCAAAGCACGTCCGATACAAACACGCTGCTTTTGCCCGCCCGATAGCTGATGCGGATGGCGGGACAGGACATTCCGCGCAAGCCCGAGACGATCCGCCATCACTTCCACACTCGCCTTGGTCGCGTTGCCACGAGCACTAAGACCAAATCGAGCCGCCTCTTGAAGAGTTTCGCCGATTGTCATGCGTGGGTTCAAGGAGACCGACGGATCCTGAAAGATCATTTGAACCCTGCCGAGAAGGCCGCTTTCGCGACCTCTCTTTGAGACATCGAACCTGGTATCGTCGATTACGATTTCGCCCTCGCCTGCTGCTTCGAGCCCGGCGACGATCCGGCCGATCGTCGTTTTACCGCTGCCACTTTCGCCGACGATCCCGGTGATGCTGCCTCGCGGGATTCTGATCGAAACCTTGTCCAGGGCGCGTTGCCGCTGCAGTCTGCGAGATGGCCACGACAGTCCCGTAGACGTGAAGGTTTTCGAGATCTGCTGAGCGACAAGAATGTCTGACGTGCAGTCCGCGCACTCATCCCGCCCCTCAGGCGCTCGGATGTGCCCTGCCCCGTCTCGAACGCTGTTGCTCTCGCCCAGATGCAGCCTTGGCACCGCGGCCAGCAATGAGCGCGTGTAGTCCTGCTGCGGAGAATCCAGAATTACGGTGGTCCAATTCTCCTCGACAACGCGGCCGTGGCGCATCACCAATACCTTATCTGCGATTTCCGCGATGACGCCCATGTCATGAGTGACGAGCACAATCGACACCGCGGTTTCGTCGACAAGCTTGCGCAAGAGCATAAGAATCTGCTTTTGCACGGTTGCGTCGAGCGCGGAGGTTGGTTCGTCCGCGACGATGATTTCCGGCGCACCTGCAAGCGCCATCGCAATCACCACACGCTGGCGCTGCCCCCCGGAGAACTGGTGAGGATAATCGTTAAATCGCCGCTCTGGCTCAGGAATTCCGACACGCTCCAGGAGATCGATCCCCCGCGCACGAACCTCTTGACGAGAACGCCCCTGGTCGGAAACCCTTATTGTTTCACCAAGTTGCGCACCTATCGTCATCAGCGGATCAAGCGATGCCGTGTGATCTTGAAAAATCGCCGAGATCCGCCGCCCCGCGTTATGTGTATGTCCGCGTGCTTCTACGCCAAGGAGCTGCTCGCCGGCCAACCTGATCGTCCCGGATGTCTGCTTGAACTGCCGTCCCAGCATCCCCAGAACGGCATTGCCCAACGTTGATTTCCCGGCGCCAGATTCGCCTATGACCCCGAGGATCTGTCCCTTCTCAAGGGTGGCGCTTACGTTGTGAAGGATTGGAGTCGTGCCGGTTACTGCACGATGTTCCACCGAAAGATTGGTGATCTCCAGTAGGCTTGTGCTCGTTTCTTCGATCATCATGTCTTGCTCCTGGGATCCAATCGACTGCGAACGTCCTCGCCGACGAAATTTACACTCGCGATCAAGCCGAACAGGGCGAGACCAGGGAAGAAGCTGATCCAGTATTGCCCCGTGAGCAGATATTGGAACCCATTCGCAACAGCCGAGCCAAGTGACGGTTGATCGACCGGCACGCCCAGCCCGAGGAAGGATAGCGTCGCCTCGAGCGCGATGGCATGGCCGACCTCAATCGGAATGAGTGTGAGTGCCGGTGCGATGCTGTTGGGAAGCAGATGTCGGAAAATCACCCGAACGGTGGGCAACCGCAGCAGATGAGCGCTATCGATGTAGGACTTGCTCCGCTCACCTAAGGCAACTGCGCGGGCCACACGAGCATAGTTGGCCCATTGGACGATGATGAGAGCCAGGACAATGCGGTCCACACCGGGTCCGAGTGACACAATCGCGATCAGCGCGACGAGGATCGTCGGTAGGCTTAGAAAGAGATCGACCGTTCGCATGATTGCGATATCGATCCAACTGCCGAAGTATGCGGCAGATACGCCGGCGGCTAGTCCAATTAGGGCGGCAATCGTGGTACTCGCGAGCGAAACCATCAGGCTGATACGAAGGCCGTAGAGAATGGTGCTGGCGATATCTCGGCCGAGGCCATCGGTTCCGAGTAGATAGAGATAGCCGCCGCCGCCTTTCGTTCCGGGTGGAGACGAGGCTTCCCATCCGAAGATTTGAAGTGGGTCATATGGGTTTTGTGGCGCAATGAGCGGGGCAGCAACCGCAGCGACAACGAAGGCAGCAAAAATGATCGCCGACGGTGTTACCGCGACAAAGGAATCGCGCTTCCGCAATCTCCGGAGAGTTTCGGACTTCATGGCAGCTTACCTTCTATCAGGAGTAGCGGATGCGCGGATCGAGCGCCGCATGGAAAAGATCGACGAGCGCGTTGAGGACCACGAACGTGACAGAGACGAATGTCAGTGTCGCCATCACGACAGGCCGGTCGAGGAGCTGGATGGAGTCGATCAGGAGCTTGCCGACGCCTGGCCAGGCAAAGATGGTCTCGACGACGACCGCGAAAGCAAGCATCGCGCCGAACTGCAAGCCGATGACCGTTACGATCGGCACGCTGATGTTGGGAAGTGTGTGACGAAACAGTATCCGCGCAGACGATAAGCCCTTTGCGTGGCAGAAGCGCGTAAAATCCAGGCTCTCCACCTCTACCGTCCCTGCTCGTGCGAGGCGGGCGATCAGCGCAACATTAGGTATAGCCAGTGCAAGCGCAGGAAGAACAAGGTGTTGCAGTCCATTCGTTGTCAGAAAGCTCCATTCCAGCCCAAGCGCATGGCCCGTTTCACCCCGGCCGCCTGACGGAAGCCAACCGGTAAGGACGGCGCCGGCAAGGATCAGCACCATGCTCAACCAGAAGGATGGTACGCTAAGCGCAAAGACACTGGCTCGCAGAATGACCCTGTCGAGGAAGGATCCTTGCCGTCGACCGGCAAGGAGGCCTAGCAGAACGCCCGTCGGTGCAGCGACTAACATCGCGAGTGATGCTAGTTCGAGGGTCGCCGGCAGCTTGCTCATCACGAGAGCGAACGCTGGCAGATGATAGATGTACGACGTCCCGAATGATCCCGTCAGAAGCAACTTGGCGAAGATGAGGTACTGGCGCCAAAGGGGCTGATCGAGCCCAAGGGCAATCGTGGCATTTCGTATGTCGTCCGCGCTTGCAGTCTCCATGTTGACGATATTGAAGACCGGGTTTCCGACGCTGTGAACTCCGACGAAACCGATGAGGGACATGACGAAAAGAAGAACCATGGCCTGCCCAAGTCGGCCGGTAGCAGCGGAAATGAACCCCATGATCATTCCTCCGCCGGCGTGGCTTGCATAGCCGTCGTCCATCCACGGGGATGGACAGTGTAGGTAGCAACACGCTGGCCATGGCCGGCAATGTGATGGAAATGATAAAGAGGAATGATTGGATAGTCCGCCATCACGAACTCGGTGGCACTGGCGACCGCCTCGTCTCGCTTCGGACCCACCTCGATCGTCTCTGCTTTTGCAAGCATGTCATCGAACGGTGCATTGCGATAATCGCCATAGTTCAGCGATCCGGTTTTGCGATCGTCATTCTTCGACGCCAGCACCGCGTCAAGGCAAATCGTGACGGTGTTGCCGGAGCAGCCAGCATACCAAACCGGATACTCCCCTTGATCCAACTTGTTTGCGTAAACCGTATACGGCGCAACAGCCGGCTGCACCCGGACGCCAATTCTCGCCCAGTTTTGCGCGACAGCCTGAAGCGAGTCGCTGTCACCCGGATAGCGTCCACCAGGCCCTCCGACAACGACATCGAAACCATCTTTGAAGCCTGCCTGCGCCAGCAACTCCTTCGCGCCCTCGAAATCAGGCTGCTCGACGGTGAGCTGCCCCGATGTTCCGGGCATACCCTTTGGAAAGAGCTGAGAGGCGGGGCTACCATAACCCAACAAGATTTTCTCCGTCAGGAAATTGCGGTCGGTTGCGATCGCAAGGGCCTTCCGAACGCGGACATCTCGGAACGGATTCGCAATCGCGTTCCCTGATTTGTCGGCTACTCCAGACAGTTGTTCCCGTCCGACGTCAAACTGCAGAAAGTTGGAACGGGCGGCACTCGTGCTTTCGATTTCTACACCGCGCTGCTTGAGGGTTTCGACGTCCCGTGCAGGGACAAAGTCGGCGAGATCGACCTCGCCGGTCGTCAGCGCGGCGACGCGAGCTGCGGGACTTTCGATGATACGGAAGGTCACGTCCGACCAGCCTGGCTTTCCCGCCCAGTAGTCATCGTTGCGGACGAGCTTGAGGGTTTCGCCCGATTGCCAGCCCTCGAATTTGTACGGTCCGGTCCCGACGACGGACGAGCCGGTGTTCATCTCGTCGGTGGTTTTGAAACCGTTGGCCTGATGCCGCACGATGAAAACAGACGCCAAAGAGAGCGGCAGGGTCGGCGAAGGGCCATTCGTTTCAAAAACAACGGTATGCGGGTCAGCCGCGGTCACTTTCGTGATTGCCTGCGTGTATGCCGCCAGGCCGCCGCTCGGCGGCTTCAAGAAGTGCTGAATGCGCTCGACGGTGGCAACGACATCCTGTGCCGTGAACTTCGATCCGTCGTGAAACCTTACATTCTCGCGAAGCTTAAACTCCCACCGTGTGTCCGAGAGCTGCTTCCAGGATACGGCAAGGCCTGGCTTCGGCTCCATTTTCTCGTCCTGATAGACCAACCGTTCAAAGATATGGGAAAGAAGCGAAGTGTTCTCATTGAGATCCGCATAGTGCGGGTCGAGCGTCATGAGCTTGTAGGCGGTCGCTACCTTTAGCGCTTGCGCGCTTGCCTCAGTCGCCAAAAGCCCACCCAGAACCGAGATACCCAGACCCGCGAAGACCAATGTCGGACGGAGTGCGTGCATGAATGCCATTGAACTGCTCCCATTTGTTTGCGGCTTGCCGATGTCGATGACCGGCATTTTTCACCAATGACTGTCCCTTCCCCAACCGAGCCCGTTTCGCTCGTGGGGCATGCCATTCCACAATTATGTAGAGTTTTCTCCGTAATGGAATACTCTACAAAACGCAAGAAGCTAGAAGAGGGAAAAACGTGAGATCGTTGCCCGGAACCTGCTCTGAGCGAGGAACGCGCCGAGGCACTATCGGAAATAACGGGTCTTCACCCTGCCTACACCGGCAGCGATTTCCAAATCATAAGGGCGCTGGTGGTTGCCGACTATCTGGAATGCTCTGAAGGTGGCAAGGCGCTTGATTTAGCGTCGTGGGCCTGATCAGTGCTCCTAAGGAGCCGTGATTGCAGAGTATTCAGGCACGTCCGAAAGATCGGTTTGATGGAACCGAAGCGAGCATATCGGCTCCAGCGCCCCACAATTCAGCGATGTTTTGCAAGCTAACACCGCAATACCCAGAACTCTGGGAACAGTTTTCTGGAGATTTATCATGCGTCAAAACCGCCGCATCCTGCTTGGCATCAACCAATGGAGCAGAGCATGTATCTCCTTGTTCAAGCACACGAATATGACAAGCACGCCGATCTGCTGGATCAATCATTCCGCCTGCGAAAAGAGGTGTTCGCGGATCAGCTGGGCTGGGACGTTTCCGTGTCTGGCTCCCGCGAACGCGATCGCTACGACGATCTTCATCCCGCCTATCTGCTGTGGTGCGACGATACGGGTACGCGGCTCTACGGCTCGATACGGCTGATGCCGACGACCGGTCCGACGCTCCTCTACGATGTCTTCCGAGAGACCTTCCCAGACACCTGCGATCTTATCGCACCAGGCATCTGGGAAGGCACACGCATGTGCATCAATGAGAAGGCGATTGCTCGAGACTGCCCGGAACTGCGCCCCGACCGCGCCTTTGCGCTCCTGCTTTTGGCCCTGTGCGAAGTCGCACTCGGCAGCGGAGTCCACACGATGATCTCCAACTACGAACCGCATATGCGTCGATTCTACCAGAGGGCAGGGGCAGAACTCGACGAACTTGGTCGTGCCGATGGATACGGTCGGCGCCCAGTCTGTTGCGGCGCTTTCGAGGTCTCGGCACGCGTTCTCGCGGGCATGCGCTCCAGCCTAAATGTGAGCGAAGAGCTGTATCAGCGGCCGGCTCTTCCGGATCGCACACTTCCTTCGCCGATCCCTTTCGCTGCGTGACCAGCCTCAACCCTCGTGGACAGGAATTGGTCTTGTCCGGCGACAATGCAAGGAGGTCTCATGTATCGATACGCCAGAAATTTTGCCGTCGAGGCATTCGTGAGGATTGCCGATGCCGGCTGCCTCGTTGAGGGATTCTGCGTCAAGTACCGAGACTTTATCCTATCGATCGATATAGGCGGCGCGGACACCCTGGTCGATTTCGGAGAGGGAAAGGCGATCCTCAGGCCGGCACCCGGCGGTCTGAGAATCCGGATCGTATCCGACACCCTTTGGGGGTATCTAGGCTGCCGGGAACTGCTTCATCTCCACCTTTTTGACGCGGGATTGGTCCGCGACGAAGACTACACATGGATGCCGGCGAGTGACGTACCGTTCATGTTGCGTGCAAACCAGGAGAGCGTCCAGCGGAGGTGACCACCTATCACGCCGCTCGCCGCCTATCGCTCAGGGCATCAAGAGAATGCTGCCGCTTGAGCGGCCAGACTCCATTCTGGCATGGGCCGCGGCGACCTCCTCCAATCGATACTCTGAATCGACCTGCGCAACGATACCGGCTTCGATATCGCGTAGGGCTGCGATTGCCGTCTCCCGGTAGCGGTCGACATCCGCGCACCAGGCCATGATGCTCGGATGCGCGAGAAATTTTCCAGGCCGCAGATTCTCGACACCGACGGGCGGGATCGTGCCGGCGGCCTGGCCGATTGTCACCGCTATCCCGAAGGGCCGGACGGAATGGAGGCTCTTAAGCAGCGTATTGCCGCCGATACCATCATAGGCGACATCAACACCGTTCCCATCCGTCAGTGCCTTCACCTCCGAGACGAGATCGGCATCCCGACCGACGATAAGATGATCGGCGCCAGCGGCCCGTGCGAGGACCGCTTTCTCCTCAGAACCGATGGTCCCGATCACGACGGCGCCCCGCGCCTTGGCGCCGCGTGTCAGGATCGATCCGAGACCGCCGGCGGCCGCATGAACAAGCACCATATCTCCGGCTTTGACCATGTAGGTCTTTTCCAGAAGCATATGTGCCGTCATGGCCTTGAGGAGAGAACTGGCGGCGGTTTTCATGGAGATGCTATCGGGTAGTTTGACGACCCTCTCGGCCTCGATCAGCCGCAACGAGGCATAGGCACCGACCGGCGGGCCGGCATAGGCAACGCGGT
>APMI01007658.1_pt1 | contig 11050 bp, 7 predicted proteins | sample 667938 | NCBI WGS metagenome assembly APMI01 (sample SAMN01084076, study PRJNA167559) | wastewater metagenome | biome: Wastewater | place: Denmark: Ejby Moelle, Odense | collected 2011-11-28 | reverse complement strand
CGACAGGCCGTGGCTTGATGGTTTCCGGCCCGGCGGCGACAGGCTCGATCGCCTCTGGTGTTGCCTCAAGCGTATGACGTGCCTGATCTTGCGCCGCCTTGTTCTGCACCAGATGGCCAGCCGCCAATGCGACGGAAAGCACGGCAACGACCCGTGCAATTCTGCGCTTCCATTCCAACATCTTTACCAGCGCCCCCGAATGACAGGCAGAACATGCGCGTCAAACGGGGCGCTGGCGTGGCGAAACCTTGGAATGTTTCCCGCCCGGGTGGCGGGAATCCGGCGATACCGCCAGATTCAGACCAGACGACCGTGGCAATGTTTGAATTTCTCGCCCGATCCGCAGGGACAAAGGTCATTGCGCGATGGATTTCCCCAGGTTGACGGGTCCGATTCGTCAAAGCCTGCCAGACGCTCTGCCTGCGACGCCGCGACCGGCGCGTCGGGCACAGAAACAATCGCCGGGGCGCCGGCCTCTTCGCGCTGCTGCTGCGCTGCGGCTTGCTGGGCTTCGATCTGGGCCATCATCGCCGCCTGCTCTTCGGGCGTGATCGGACGGATCATCGACAGGCGTTGCGTTACGTCCTGCCGCAGGCCATCCAGCATGTGTTCAAACAACTGGAACGCCTCGGTCTTGTATTCGTTCAACGGATCACGCTGGGCATAGCCGCGGAAACCCACGACCGAGCGCAGATGTTCCAGACGCAGAAGATGGTCGCGCCACTTGCCATCGATGGTTTGCAGCAAAAGCTGCTTTTCGATGTTGCGCATGGTTTCGGGACCGAAGGCTTCCTCTTTCTGAGCCATCTGCGCATCAGAGGCTTCGGTGATCCGCTTGCGCATCACGTCCTGGTCCACGCCTTCCTCGGCGGCCCAATCCACAACGGGCAGGTCGAGGTTCAGCTTCTCGGCGATACCAAGGCGCAGGCCCTGCACATTCCAGTGATCGGCATAGCTTTTCGGCGGCAGATAGGCATCGACAAGATCGTCGATCACCGAATGGCGCATATCGCGCGCGATCTCGTCCAGATCCTCGGCTTCCATGATCTCCATGCGCTGACCGAAGATGGCCTTGCGCTGGTCGTTCATCACGTCGTCGAACTTCAGCAATTGCTTGCGGATGTCGAAGTTGCGCCCCTCAACCTTGGCCTGCGCGCGCTCCAGCGACTTGTTGACCCAGGGGTGAACGATGGCCTCGCCTTCCTTCATGCCCAGACTGGACAGAACCTTGTCCAGACGCTCGGACCCGAAGATGCGCATCAGGTCATCTTCCAGCGACAGGAAGAACGACGAGCGACCGGGGTCGCCCTGACGACCCGACCGGCCGCGCAGCTGGTTATCGATCCGGCGGCTTTCATGGCGTTCGGTGGCAAGGACGAACAGACCACCGGCCTCGATCACCTTGGCCTTCTCGTCGGCATGTTCCGCCTCGATCCGGGCGCGCACCTCGTCGGGGTGGGCTTGGGGATTCGCGGCGATCTCTTCCAGAACCTTCATCTCGACATTGCCGCCAAGCTGGATGTCGGTTCCGCGACCGGCCATGTTGGTGGCGATGGTCACAGCACCCAGACGACCCGCATCGGCCACGATCTTGGCCTCTTGCTCGTGCTGACGGGCGTTCAGCACATTATGCGGAATGCCCGCCGCCGTCAGCAGGGCCGACAGCGATTCAGACTTGTCGATCGAGGTAGTGCCGACAAGGATCGGCTGGCCCTTGGCGTGGGCTTCCTGAATGGTCTTGACGATGCCTTCGTTCTTTTCGCGCGCGGTGCGGTAAACCGCGTCATGTTCATCCTTGCGCTGGACGGGGCGGTTGGTCGGCACCTCGACCACGCCCAGTTTGTAGATTTCCATGAACTCGTCGGCTTCGGTCAGCGCGGTGCCGGTCATGCCCGCCAACTTGGCATAAAGGCGGAAATAGTTCTGGAAGGTCACGGATGCCAGGGTGACGTTCTCGGGCTGAATCGCCACATGCTCCTTGGCCTCGATGGCCTGATGAAGCCCGTCGGACAAGCGGCGGCCGCGCATCATACGGCCGGTGAATTCGTCGATCAGCATCACCTCGCCATCGCGCACGATATACTGCTGGTCCCTGGTGAACAGCTTGTGCGCCTTCAGCGCCTGCGTGGCATGATGAACCAGGGTCGAGCTTTCGGGATCATATAGACTCTGCCCCTCGGGCAGCAGGCCGGCTTGCGTCAGCAGGGTTTCAATCGCCTCGTTGCCCTCTTCGGTCAGCGTGACGTTGCGGGCCTTTTCATCCAGCTTGTAATGCGCCTCGGTCAGTTGCGGGATCAGGACGTCAACCTTCTGATACAGCTCGCTGCGGTCCTGGGACGGGCCAGAGATGATCAGCGGCGTGCGCGCCTCGTCGATCAGGATGCTGTCCACCTCGTCCACGATGGCAAAGAAATGGCCACGCTGCGCCATTTCCTCAATGCTGCCCTTCATGTTGTCGCGCAGGTAGTCAAAGCCGAGCTCGTTGTTCGTGGCATAGGTGATGTCGGCCCGGTACGCGCCGCGCTTTTCCTGCTCTTCCTGATAGGGATAGACCACCCCCGTCGTCAGGCCCAGATGGGCATAAACCTTGCCCATCCATTCCGCGTCACGCTTGGCCAGATAGTCGTTCACCGTCACCACATGCACGCCCTTGCCCGCCAGCGCGTTCAGATAGGCCGGGAAGGTCGCCATCAGGGTCTTGCCCTCGCCCGTACGCATTTCGGCAATGTTGCCCTGATGCAGGAAAATCCCGCCCATCAATTGCACGTCAAAGGCCCGCAATCCCAAGGCGCGCCGCGCCGCCTCGCGGCAGTTGGCAAAGGCTTCGGGCAACAAATCATCCAGATCCTCGCCCTGCTCTTGCACGCGTTTCTGGAACGCCCGGGTCTTCGCGATGATCCCCTCATCGCTCAGGACGGCAAACTCCGGCTCCAGCGCATTGATCTTGGCGACCAGAGGCTGCACCGATTTTACCTTGCGGTCGTTCGGCGTGCCGAAAACCTTGCGTGCAAGCGCACCAATACCCAGCATGTTCTCTCCGACCCGAATGATCCTGACATGATCGTGTGAGGCTGTGTCTTGCCCGGCAGTGCAGCCTTCCATAGAAGGGCATCAAGACCGGGCAGACCCCTCGCACGCGACCCGAGCGATGTAAGGGGTGGGCCCTTGATAGTCAACGCTGCGCCGGGTCGCAGCACGATCAGAGGGTTGTGAAAAGATGGCCAAAACGATGCAATTTCTGGCTGGGGCGGTTCTGGCCCTTGGTCTTGCCCTGCCAGCACTGGCCGAGGATGCTCCGACAGCTGCCACCGTCGTGGCCACCGTCAACGGCAAGACCATCACGCTGGGCCACATGATCGCCGCGCGCGAGGGCCTGCCGGACCAATACAAAAGCCTGCCGCCGGATGTGCTGTACAAAGGCCTTCTGGATCAGTTGGTGCAGCAGACCGTGCTGGAACAGTCGGTCGAAGGCAAGCTGACCAAGACCCAGAGCCTGCAACTGGAGAACGAAACCCGCGGCTATCTGTCGAACATCGCGATTCAGGCCGCTGCCGCCGGTGCCGTGACGGACGAGGCGCTCAAGGCAGCCTATGACGCCCGCTTCAAGGACGCCAAGCCCCAGACCGAATACCACGCCGCCCACATTCTGGTGGACAGCGAGGAGAAGGCCAACGACCTGAAAAAGCAGATTGAAGGTGGCGCCAAGTTCGACGAGCTGGCCAAAGCCAATTCGACCGATACCGGCTCTGGCGCCAATGGCGGTGATCTGGGCTGGTTCGGCCCCGGGATGATGGTCAAGCCGTTCGAGGATGCCGTGGTAGCCGCTCCTGTCGGCAAGGTCGTCGGTCCGATCAAGACCGATTTCGGCTGGCACCTGATCCTGGTCAGCGAAACCCGGGCAGCCAAGCAACCCACGCTGGAAGACCTGCACGACGAACTGGCCAGCGAGATTCAGCAAAAAGCGGTTGAGGCCAAGGTTGAAGAGCTGACCAAGGTCGCCAAGATCGAAAAACCCGGCGAAAAGCTGGACCCGGCGCTGTTGACCAAGACCGAACTTCTGGACAAGTAATCCTGCATACCAAGGGGGAACAGGACGATGGACAAGAAGGAATGGAAGGCCAAAGCCAAGTCGCTTCAGAAAGAGGTTGAAAAGCTGCTTTCCGAAGGGGCCGCCGCGGTTGAAACCGTTGTCGAAACCGCCGTTGCTGCGGTGAAAAAGGCGGCAAAGCCAGTCTCGCCTCTTGCCCCCGCCCGGTTCCCCACCCTGCCCCGCATCGCCGGGGCAGAATTTGCCGCCGCCGAAGCCGGGGTAAAGTATCAAAACCGCAAGGATGTGATGTTGGTCCGCCTTGCCCCCGGCACGGTCATGGCCGGGGCCTTCACCAAATCTTCCACCCGCTCGGGCTGCGTCCGTGACTGCCAGACCAAGCTGGCGGCGCGGGTGCCTGCTGGCGCAGGTGCTGCGATCATCGTGAACTCGGGCAATTCCAACGCCTTCACCGGATCTGTCGGCGACAAGGCCGTGGCCGAGGTGACGGGCGGGGTTGCTGCCGCGCTTGGCATTCCGGCAACCCGCGTCTTTTCATCGTCAACCGGGGTGATCGGCGAGCCGCTGCCGTACGAGAAGATCACTGCGCAAATCCCCGCTCTGGTCGCTGGCCTGACCGAAGATGCGGTAGAATTCGCAGCCCACGCAATCATGACCACCGACACCTTCCCCAAGGGCGCCACGGCGACGGTCAAGGGGGACGGCGGCGACATCGTGATTTCGGGCATCGCCAAAGGGTCCGGCATGATCGCGCCCGACATGGCGACAATGTTGGTCTATATCTTCACCGATGCCAAGATCAGCCAGTCCGCCTTGCAAAAGATGGTCTCACGCAATGTGGACGCCACTTTCAATTCGATCACGGTGGACAGCGACACCTCCACCTCCGACACGCTCCTGGTGGCCGCGACGGGTCAGTCCGCCGCCGCCCCTGTGACGGGCGCCGTGGCCAAGGCCTTCGAGGCTGCCTTGACGGATGTGATGCGCAATCTCGCCCATCAGGTCGTGCGTGACGGCGAAGGGGCGACGAAGTTCGTCGAAATTCGCGTCACTGGCGCTGCCAGCGACGAGGACGCCTATCGTGTCGCCAAATCCATCGCGGATTCCCCCTTGGTGAAAACCGCCGTCGCAGGTGAAGACCCGAACTGGGGCCGCATCGTCGCCGCCATCGGCAAATCTGGCGCACAGGCTGACCGCGACCGCCTGAGCATCCGGTTCGGCGACATCCTCGTGGCGCAAAAAGGCTGGCGCAACCCGAAATACCGGGAGGAGGACGGTGCCGCTTATATGAAGCAGCCCGAACTGGTGATCGCCGTCGATCTGGGCCTTGGCAAGTCAAAGCGCAGCATCTGGACCTGCGATCTGACCAGCCGCTATATCGAGATCAATGCGGATTACCGCTCCTGATTTCATCTTGGCTTAAATATCCCGGGGGTCCGGGGGCCGCGCCCCCGGCCTTTGTCAAAGGCGCATCATGAAAACCCTGCTTGTCTCTGCCGTTGCCCTGATCGACAGCGAAGGCCGCGTTCTTCTGGCACAGCGGCCAGAGGGCAAGTCTTTGGCAGGCCTATGGGAATTCCCCGGAGGCAAGGTTGAACCCGGGGAAACCCCCGAAGCCGCCCTGATTCGGGAACTGCGGGAAGAGCTGGGCATCGACACCTGGAAATCCTGCCTTGCCCCGCTGACCTTTGCCAGCCACAGCTATGCCGATTTCCACCTGCTGATGCCGCTGTTCGCCTGCCGCCGCTGGGAGGGAATTCCCGTCGCTCAGGAAGGCCAGACCCTTGCCTGGGTGCGTCCCGCCAAGCTGCGAGACTACCCCATGCCCCCCGCCGACCTGCCGCTGATTCCCATCCTGCGTGACTGGCTTTAGAAATTTTGCCGCTTCAGTTACAAAACTGCGAAATTAGTGTGACTTCCTTTACGATTGTGTCTAATACTCAACCTGCAGTGTTCAATCTGGGGGGAGGAACAGATGCTTCGTACGATTTCTATTGGCAGTTGCGTCTCGGTGCAGGGTCTGTTCGTAGGCCATGTTTCGGATGGCAAGATCATGGTGAAGGTTGACGACAAGACCTTCGTTGGCCGGGAAGTGCCGGTCGTCCGCCCGAACTAAGGGCAAAACGACACCACATCTCGGGCCACGCCAGCAATGGCGTGGCTTTGTTTTTGCGCCTGCGCTCAGACCTCGACGGTAACGGCCCCCATCGGCTTCGAACAACAGGCCAGAATATAGCCCGCGGCCACATCATCGTCGCTGATGCCACCGTTGTGGACCATATGCACCTCACCTGCCGTTTTCTTTACCTTGCAGGTGCCGCACAGGCCAAAAGTGCAGCCTGACGGAATATTCAACCCGTTGGCCCGCGCCACAGCCAGAACCGTGTCGGTCTGTGCACAGGCCGCCGTCTTGCCAGAAACCGCAAAAGTCACCTCGGCTGTGGCCGCCTGGTCGGGCACAACATCGCCCGCCTTCTGGGCCTGCGCCTCTTCTTCCGTTTCTGCCGCCGCCTGGAAACTTTCCTGATGATAGCGGCTCATGTCGTAGCCAAGCGCGTTCAGCATATCGCGCACCGCCTGCATGAACGGTTCTGGCCCGCAGCAGAACACCTCGCGCTCCAGATAGTCCGGGGCCATCAGGCCGACCATGATCTGGTTCAACCGCCCGCGATAACCGGGCCAGGCGCGGAATTCATCCAGCCCCTCGACCACGAAATGCAACTGGATGCCCGGCGTGCGGTTGGCCATATGCTCCAGCCGCTCGCGGAACAATATTTCGGAAGGGCGCCGCGCGGCATGAACGAAACAGATGTCCGGCTGTTGCCCGGTATCCCACAACCAGGTCGTCATCGACATCACCGGGGTAATGCCCGACCCGGCCGAGATGAACAGGTATTTCTTGGCCGGATGATGGGCAAAGCTGAACACCCCGGCCGGCCCGAAAGCCTTGATCTTCACCCCAGGCTTCAGATGCTCCAGCATCCAGCGTGTGCCGATCGAATCCTTCTGCGCCTTGACGGTCAACGAGATCGACAGCGGTCGCGACGGGCTGGATGAGATCGTGTAGGTGCGGTGGATCGTCCCCCCCGGCAGCGGCAGTTCCAGCGTAATGAACTGGCCGGGCTTATAGTCAAACCACGCGCCCGAGGGCGCGCGGAAGGTGAAGGTGGCCGAATCAGCGGTTTCAGGCACCACCATGGCGCATTCCAGCGGCTCGGAATCCTTCCAGGCCGCCTCGCCGAAGGACTGGAACTTTGGCAGGCTCATTCGCTTACTCCGCCGCCAGCGCCGGGCGCGGGGCCAGACGTTTGGTCATCGTCTTGCAATACCAGTCGATGAACTGGATCACGCCCTCTTCTTGAATGGTCGAATAGGGGCCGGGTTCATAGGCGGGCGACAGGATGCCCTTCTGGTTTTCCTCCACCACCAGGCGGTCTTCGTCATTGGTGTTGATCCAGACGGTGGTAAGGTCTTCGATATTGTAATCCACCCCCTCGACCGCATCCTTGTGCACCAGCCACTTGGTGGTGACCTCGGTTTCGGTGGGCGAGATCGGCAGCACGCGGAATACGATGGCATGATCGCCAAGGAAGTGGTTCCAGGTGTTGGGATAGTGGAAGAACAGCAGGCTGCCCGCGTCATAGAAGGGCATCGCGCCCATCTTCTTTTCGACCGCGTGCTTGGTGGACATCGTATAGCTTTCCGCGTTGTTCAGCAGCGGAATCCGCGCCAGACGCCATTGAGCGTCGGCCTGCATGAGGAAGCGTGATGGCAGGCCCGCCGCCTCGCAGCGCGCCCAATGGGCCATGATTTCGGCGCTGGCCTTGTCGGGCCCATCCATCGCCGTCATGCGCGGGTTGTCGGAATAGGTCCGGCATAGCGACGGATGGCTGCCGCCGCAGTGATAGCATTCGCGATTGTTTTCCAGCACCAGCTTCCAGTTGCCGTTTTCCACGATGGTCGAGGAATAGGCCACCTTGGCATCGGCCAGACCCGAGGGGGCCATGTAGCGATCCATCTGGGCCGCGACCTCATCGAACGACGGCGGGTTGGCGGCAACGCAGACAAACACCATGCCTCCGGCTTCGCGGCAGGCGACGGGCTTCAGCCCATGGTCGGCAGGCTTGAAATCCGGGCCCATGTCGCGGGCAAACAGCAAGGTGCCATCCAGCTCATAGGTCCATTGGTGATAGGGGCAGACGAGTTTCGGGGTAGAGCCCACAACCTTCGAACAAAGCCGCTGCCCGCGATGGCGGCAGACGTTGTGGAAAGCGCGGATGCTGCCATCCTGCGCCCGAATCACCACGACCGGATAGGCGCCAACATTGAAGGTGACAAAGTTGCCTGCCTTCGGAATTTCGCAGGCTGGCAGGGCAAACAGCCATTCCTTGTACCAGATCTGCTCCAGATCCGTCTGATACACGCCCGGATCGCAGTAAAGGTCGTGGGAAAGCGCGTGGTCGGGCCTGCGCGACAGAATTTGCATCAGGGTTTCAGCGGGCGAAAGCATCTTGGTCCTTTTCTCCGCACGACCCCGTGCAGAACTTGGCTGGCTGATGCGGGCCTTGGACATGAACGGACACTGCGGCCCCAAGGAGGCAAGCCGCCATCCGCCCCCACCGCCGCCCGCGGTTTGACGTGTTTCAAGGCTGGTTTCCGGGCTTGAAGGCTGGCCCTTCGGCCTGACCCAGCGCCTTCCCAAGGGCTCCTCCCCCCAGTGGCAATGTGCTGTGCCGTTCCTTCCTACCGTTGCGGGGGCAGCGCCGGTTTCGGACCGGCTTCCCAATTCTCCACTGTCGCCAGTGGCACCCTGATGGGCCAAAGATACATGCCGCAAACAGACTATATGGTCGGATTCCGACACTGTGGCGCGTCAAGCGACAGCAGACCGAAAACCCTGACAGAAAGCGAAAAGGCGCGGCCCTTTCGGTGCCGCGCCTATGGCTTTCCTGCCTAAAAAGGCATCACAACGTGCGCTTGACCTCTTCGCGCTCGAAGATTTCGATGATGTCACCGGCCCGGACATCCTCATAGCGTTCAAACGCCATGCCGCATTCCTGGCCGGATTGCACTTCCTTGACCTCGTCCTTGAAGCGTTTCAGCGTCTTGAGCGTGCCTTCGTGGATAACCACGTTGTCGCGCAAGAGACGCACGCCGGCCGAACGCCGCGCCACCCCTTCGGTGACAAGGCAGCCCGCGACGTTGCCCACACCCGTGATGCGGAACACCTCGAGGATCTTGGCATAGCCGATGAAATGCTCGCGCACCTCGTTCTTCAGCAGGCCAGAGGCGGCTTGCTTGATGTCGTCGATCAGGTCGTAGATGATCGAGTAATACCGGATCTCCACACCCTTCTGCGACGCCGAGCTGCGGGCCGTTGCATTGGCGCGCACGTTGAACCCGATGATCGGCGCACCGCTGGCTTCGGCCAGACCCACGTCCGAATCGGTGATCGCGCCGACGCCATAGTGCAGCACGCGCACGCGCACCTCGTCGTTGCCAACCTTTTCCAGCGCCTGGATGATCGCTTCGGTCGAACCCTGAACGTCGCCCTTCACGATAACAGGCAGCTCCGAAACCGACTGGTCGGCCTTGGCCTTGGCCATAAGCTGTTCCAGCGTGGTCGCGGCACCCGCCGCCGCACGCTTGTCCTTTGCCGCCTTCTCGCGATAGTCGGCAATCTCGCGCGCCTGCGCTTCGGTTTCGACGACGTTCAGCACGTCGCCAGCCTGCGGCGTGCCGTTCAGGCCCAGAACCTCGACCGGGACCGAGGGACCGGCTTCGGTCACCGTCTCGCCCTTGTCGTTGATCAGGGCGCGCACCTTGCCCCACTGCTCGCCGACCACAAAGATGTCACCCTTCTTCAGGGTGCCGCTTTGCACCAAGACGGTGGCGACCGGGCCACGGCCCACATCCAGCTTGGCCTCGATCACAGCGGCGGCGGCCGCGCGATTCGGGTTGGCCGTCAGTTCCAGAATTTCCGCCTGAAGGGCAATAGCCTCCAGCAGATTGTCCAGCCCCTTGCCGGTCTTGGCCGAAACCTCGACGTCCTGCACATCACCCGACAGCGCCTCGACGACGATCTCGTGTTGCAGAAGATCGGTGCGCACCTTTTGCGGGTTCGCATCGGGTTTATCGACCTTGTTGATCGCCACGATCAGCGGCACCTTGGCCGCCTTGGCGTGGTTGATCGCCTCGATCGTCTGCGGCATCACGGCGTCATCGGCCGCCACCACCAGCACCACGATATCCGTCACATGCGCACCGCGGGCCCGCATCGAGGTGAACGCGGCGTGGCCGGGCGTATCGAGGAAGGTAACAAGGCTGCCCTTCGGCGTTTTCACCTGATAGGCACCGATGTGCTGGGTGATGCCACCGGCTTCGCCCGACACGACATTGGCCTTGCGGATCGCATCCAGCAAGCTGGTCTTACCGTGATCGACGTGACCCATGATGGTCACGATCGGCGGGCGCGTCACCAGATCTTCGGTCTTGTCGGCAACGGTGTCGATCGCCTGTTCCACGTCGGCATCGGTCACGCGCACCGCGCGGTGGCCGAATTCCTCGATCACCAGTTCCGCCGTGTCGGCGTCGATGGCCTGGTTCATCGTGACCATCATGCCCATCTTCATCAGGGCCTTGACCACGTCGGCAGCACGTTCGGCCATACGGTTCGCAAGTTCCGAAACCACAATGGTTTCCGGCAACTGCACGTCGCGGGCCTGCTTTTCGGGCTTGTTGAAGCCCATGGCCTTTTGCCGGGCTTTTTCCTGCTTGCGCTTCATCGCGGCAAGGCTGCGCTGACGCCCGCCTTCATCCGAGACGGCATCAGACAGGGTCAGCTTGCCCGAACGGCGGCCTTCGTCGCCCTTGCCCTTGGCACCACGATCACGGTCTTCGCGCTCGCGGTCGGTCTTGCGCGGCGAGAGGCCGGGCTTGGCACCACGGTCGGCATCGCCGGGCTGGGGCGCGGCGGTATCCGCGCCGGGGCGCGGACGGCTG
>APMI01028418.1_pt1 | contig 11055 bp, 11 predicted proteins | sample 667938 | NCBI WGS metagenome assembly APMI01 (sample SAMN01084076, study PRJNA167559) | wastewater metagenome | biome: Wastewater | place: Denmark: Ejby Moelle, Odense | collected 2011-11-28 | reverse complement strand
CGCCGTCGCCGCGCCCCCGCCGGGCCGTCTTCGGCACGAGGTCGAGCAAGGCCCGGATCGCGCCGCCCGTCTGCTCGCGGGCCCGCAATTCGAGGACCTGGCCGAGCAACACCAGAACGGTGATCACGGCCGCCGCCTCGAAATAGACTGCGACCGCGCCTTCCGCGGAGCGAAGCGTTTCCGGGAACAGGTTCGGAGCGACGGTCGCGACGACGCTGTAGGCCCAGGCGACGCCGGTGCCCATCGCGATCAGCGTGAACATGTTCAGGCTGCGGTTGACGAGCGAGGCCCAGGCCCGCTGGAAGAACGGCCAGCCAGCCCAGAGCACGGCCGGCGTCGCTAAGATCAGCTGCAGCCAGTTCGAGCTCTGCTGGCTGAGCAGCATGTGTAGATCGACGAGATGCCCGCCCATCTCCAGCACGAACACCGGCAGGGCGAGCGCGAGGCCCACCCAGAACCGGCGGGTCATGTCGACGAGCTCGGCGCTGGGCCCTTCCTGGAGCGTCGCGATCTCAGGTTCGAGCGCCATACCGCAGATCGGGCAATTGCCCGGGCCGGGCTGGCGGATCTGGGGATGCATCGGACAGGTGTAGATCGTGCCCTCGGACGCGGGCTTTGCTGCAGGCGCCTCGGCCTTCTCGCCTACATAGGCTGTCGGATCGGCCTCGAACTTGTTCTGGCAGCCGGCAGAGCAGAAGAAATAGGTCTGCCCCGCATGCGCGGCGCGATGCTTTGCCGTGGCGGGATCGACGGTCATTCCGCAGACCGGGTCCTTCACACTCTCCCCTGCGCCATGAGAATGGCCGTGGTGGTGGTGTGAATGGTCATCGTGCCGATGACCGCCGTGGTGCTGATGATCTGCCATGGCTCGCCGCTTTGCTTTCCAGCCCCTTTGCCTTGCCAATGCGTGAGCAGCCGGCGGGTTCGCGCCGGCCGCCCGCGATCAGCCGATGCGATCCGCGCCGGGAGTGTATCCGGCGCCCGCCACGATCGACCTGACGGCGGAGAAATCGGCCGCGCCGACGACGCTGACGAACCTGACGGCGGAGAAATCGGCCGCGCCGACGACGCTGACGAGCTTCGAAGCCGAGTCGGCGGTGACCGCGGTTCCGGGCAATTGATCCTCGATCGCCTTCTTGATCGTGCCGGCGCAATGGCCGCAGGTCATGTCCTCGACGCGAAAGCTGATCGCGCCCTCAGGCGCGCTGGTCGCCTTGGCGGCGGTATCCGGATGTTGCTGGCAGGAGCACATCGCTGCAAGGTCCCATGGTTGACGATCCCAGCAGCCTACGGCTTCCCATTATGGGAAGGTCAAGGGCATATCGCATTCGCGTTGGAGTGCTTCCTGAGAGCGCCATACGCGGGGCCGGTGAGCGCGAACATCTTGTCCAAGGGGACAATAGCTGCGCGAGCGGCAGATGTTAGATTGCTTCGCAAAGCTCACCAGTTCCAGCATCGGACGACTTATGAGCCAAGCCATTCATCCAGCAGCCGCTTCGACTCACTTACCGGCATTCCTCGCCGGCCCCGGGGAAACGGACTGGCTCTTGGTTGCGATGGGCATTTTTCTGGTCATCTTCGTCTTAGCAATTGGTATTCTGTATTTGCACCTGCACGTCCTGCCGGATCGGATTGCTCATAATAAAGTGCAATTGCAGATCGTTTGTGTGCTGGGATTGCTGGCCATGTTCACGCATATGCACATTTTCTGGATCGCAGGCCTTATTCTTGCTTTAGTTGACATTCCCGATTTCATCACTCCCCTGAAACGCATCGTAGCGGCAACGGAAACGATCGCAGGCGCGAAACATCGACCGGAGTGAGTAGATCAAAGTGCCTTGCAGGGCACGACTGGCACGATCGCATCTTGGGGCGTGCTTGCTGCATTTCCGACTTTATGAAGATCAACAGCTCTCGCTTGCTGTCCATCGGTCCTGCGTCCCGTTTCTCCTCAGTGCAGGATCTGGCTGAGGAAGAGCTTGGTGCGCTCGTGCTGCGGGTTCCTGAAGAACTCGTCCGGGGTGTTCATCTCGACGATCTGGCCGGCATCCATGAAGATGACCCGGTCGGCGACCTGGCGGGCGAAGCCCATCTCATGGGTGACGCAGAGCATGGTCATGCCCTCCTCCGCCAGCGACACCATGGTGTCGAGCACCTCCTTCACCATCTCCGGGTCGAGCGCCGAGGTCGGCTCGTCGAACAGCATGATCTTCGGGCTCATGCAGAGCGAACGGGCGATCGCCACGCGCTGCTGCTGGCCGCCCGAGAGCTGGCCCGGATATTTATGAGCCTGCTCGGGGATCTTGACGCGCTTGAGATAGTGCATCGCAATCTCCTCGGCGTCCTTCTTGGGCATCTTCTTCACCCAGATCGGCGCCAGCGTCAGGTTCTCCAGGATCGTCAGATGCGGGAACAGGTTGAAGTGCTGGAACACCATGCCGACGTCGCGGCGGATCTCGTCGATCTTCTTCAGGTCGTTGGTCAGCTCCATCCCGTCGACGACGATCTGGCCCTTCTGGTGCTCTTCCAGCCGGTTGATGCAGCGGATCATCGTCGACTTGCCCGAGCCAGACGGACCGCAGATCACGAGCTTCTCGCCCCGGCTGACCTTCAGGTTGATGTCGCGCAGCACGTGGAACTCGCCATACCATTTGTTGACGCCGATCATCTCCACGGCCGTCGCCGTGTTCAACGAGGTCGGCCTCAGCGCCGCGAGCCGCGTGTCGGTCATCTTCGTTTCTGCCATTGCCATGGTCATGGAGGCCTCTCCTAGTGAGCAGCGGGGCCGCGCCGCTCCAGGAAATCGGCAAAGCGGGCGAATGAGAAGGACAGGGCGAAGAAGATCGCGCCGATGAACAGGAAGGTCTCGGCGGCCGGCGACGGCCAGGCCGGATCGGCCAGGGCCGCCTTGCCCGAGCTGATCAGGTCGAACAGCCCAACCACGAGCACGAGGCTGGTGTTCTTGATCATCACGATGATGGTGTTCGCCAGGGCCGGGATCACCACCCTGATCGCCTGCGGCAGGATGACGAGATACTGCGTGCGCCAGAACGGCAGGCCGAGCGCGGCCGCGGCTTCGTATTGGCCCTTCGGGATCGCCTGCAGCCCCCCGCGAATGACCTCGGCGAGATAGGCCGCCGCGAAGATCGTCAGGGCGACGAGCGCGCGCACGAACTTGTCGGGCAGTAGTGCCTCCGGAAGGAAGAGCGGCAGCATGATCGAGGCGACGAAGAGGATTGAGAGCAGCGGTAGGCCGCGGACCGACTCGATCGCGACCACCGCCCCGATCCTGACGATGGGCATGGCAGAGCGGCGCGCTAGTGCCAGCAAGATCCCGACCGGAAAGGCGATCCCGATCGCGACGACGGTGAGGATCAACGTCACCGGCAAGCCACCCCAGGCCGATGTCGGGACTTCTTCGAGCCCCAGGCCACCGCCCATCAGCCAGACGATGAGCGCAAGCGCTACCGCCCACAGCCGGACCAGCCGCGGTGTCCAGCTCGCCGGCCAAACTGACCAGCCGAGCAGCACCAGGATCAGCAGGCAGACCAAAGCGGGCCGCCAGCGCTCGTCGACCGGATAGATGCCGAATAGCAGCTGGCCTGATTTGGCGTAGATGAAGCTCCAGCAGGCACCCGACGCAGCGCGGCAGGCGGCAGGGTCCGGGTTGAACAGGACCGCGTCGAGCACGAGCCAGCGCAGCATGGGCGGCACGGCAACCAGCAGCAATGCACCGAAGACCAGCGTCAGGACGGCGTTCAGCGGCGAGCCGAACAGCAGCTTGCCGCTCCTGCTCAGGGAGGCCGGGAGCAGCGCAGACCGTGCGCGAGTCGGCACAGGGGCCTCGGGGAGAGGGAGCGATATCGTTTTCACGGTCTCAGCGTTCCACGATCGCGATGCGGCGATTGTACCAATTGGCCGCGCTCGACAGGGTCAAGTTGAGGGCGAGATAGACGCCCAGGATGATGAAGACGCCTTCGATCGAATGGCTGGACTTGCTGATGATCGTGTTCATCACCGCGAGGAAATCCGGATAGCCGACGGCGATCGCCAGCGTCGAATTCTTGACGACGTTGATGTACTGGCTGTTGAGCGGCGGCACGATCACCCGCAGCATTTGCGGGACTACGATCAGGCGCAGGATCTTGGCGCGCGACAGGCCGAGCGAGCGGCCGGCATCCCACTGCCCGGCGCCGACCGACAGGACGCCGCCGCGAACGATCTCGGCGATGAATCCGGTGGTGTAGATGGTCAGGCCGATCAGGATAGTGCTGAGTTCCGGCGTCAACTCCAGGCCGCCGCGAAAGTTCGAGCCGGTGAAAACAGGCCAATCGACCGAGAGTTCGATATCGGCCAGCCAGAGACCGAGCAGCAGCAGGGCAGCCGCTCCCCATGCCATTCCGCTCCGGAAGCGCTGAAGCGAGCCTGCCCGCCAGGCGACGACGCCGAGCAGCATCGCGGCCAAGATCAGAGCAACTCCTGCGCTATCGATTTCAAAGCGTGCCGCTGGAACGACGAAGCCGCGCATCGAGGCGAAGACGCCCGGCAGCGGATTGAGCGCCTCCCCGACCGGCGGAAGCACCTTCCACCACAACGAGTAGAGGAAGATCAGCAGCACGTTCGGCGGCGAGTTGCGCGCGATTTCGACCCAGATGCGGCACATGCCCGAGGCGAGCGGATTGCTGCTTAGCCGGGTGACGCCGACGATCAGCCCCAGCGCCGACGAGAAGACAATGACGAGCGCGGAGATGAAGATCGTGTTCGCAGGATGAAGATCGTGTTCGCCAGGCCGACGACGATCGCCCAGTGATACGGATCACGCGACTTGTAAGAGAGGATTGCCTCGGAGATCACGATCCGGGACGGCATCGTCAGGAAGTCGAACCCGATTGGAATGCCGCGCGCCTGCAGATTCGCGAAGGTCGTAGTAACGAGCAGGATCGCTGCGCCGAAGACGCCCGCAACCAGCGCGCATTGAATGACGATCGATCTCGTCCTGGCATCGCTGAGCATGCCGCTTTCCCCTTCTTTTTGAATGCGCCATGGAACAGGGGGAGCGCTCGTTCCGCTCCCCCCGGACTTCGCCTAATCCCAGGGATAAGGGTAGTTCAGCCCGCCATCCTTCCAGAGCGCGTTCAGGCCGCGGTCGACCTTAAGAGGACTATTCTTCCCGAGATTGTTGTCCCAGATCTCGGCGTAATTCCCCATCTGCTTGACGACGTTGTAGACCCACTTGTCATCCAGCCCGAGCGGCCTACCGAAGCCTGGCTCCTGACCAAGCACCCGCTTGATCTCGCTCGATCCCGATTTCAGCTTCTCGTCGATGTTCTTCGCCGTGATGCCGTTCAACTCCGCCCAGAACAGGGCGTTCATCGTCCAGCGCACGATGTCAAAGAGCTGATCATCTCCGCGCGCTACGGCGACACCATTCGGCTCGGCTGCGTGGCCTACCTTGATGATGTCGTAATCGTCCGGGTTTTTCGCGACCGAGGCCCGTTGCCCAGCCGCGGCCGTTCCGTCGGTGACATAGGAGTCGCAGCGACCGCCGAAGAAGGCATCACGCGCCTGGATCGTCGAGTCGAAGTAGACCTTCTTCATCGTGATCTTGAATTCTTCCTCGGTCTCCTCGATCGCCTTTTCGGTCAGGCTGCCGCCGCCCTGCAAGCAGACCGTTTTGCCCTCGAGCATCTTGGGCTCGGTGATTTTATCGGCCTTGCGGACCAGCAGCCCGTCCGTGTCGTAGAGATTGATCCAGACGAAGCGAACCACCGTGTCGCGGCTGTAGGTGATGGTCGAGGTACGGGACAGGATGTCGATCTCGCCGGTCTGCAGAGCCGGGAAGCGCTGACCGGCGTTCAGCGGCACATAGCGGATCTTGTCCTTGTCGCCGAGGATGGCCGCCGCGAAGGTCCGGCAGATGTCGGAATCGAAGCCGCGATAATAGCCGTTCTCGTCAGGCCGCGAGAGGCCGGGCACGCCCTGACTCGCTCCGCAGCTCACATAGCCGCGCTGCTTGATCTTGTTCACGACGCTCTGCGCGCCGGCTCCGCTGATACTTGCAGTCAGTCCAGCGGCGGCAAGAGCCGCGCCGAGCAGCACTTTCAATCTTGTCATGGTTATCTCCATTCCCCTGTTTTGGTTCTTTGCGGTCATTCAGCTGCCTTGCGGCCTGCCGTCGCAGAAGCTGCAGCAGGCACGGCTAAGGCCTGCTCCAGATCAGTGATCAGGTCATCGAGCGCTTCCAGCCCGATCGACAATCGCCAGACGGGTCCGGATGGCAGCCAGTCGAGGCTGGTCCGACTTTTCCGCGGGTCGTTGACAGCAACCAGCGAATGCACGCCGCCCCAGCTCGCACCGAGCTTGAACAAACGCATTCGCCGGAGGATTTCGGCCTGGAAGGGCGCAAGCTCCGGTGTGAGAACCACAGAGAACACGGCGGCCGCACCGGAAAAATCTCTTTTCCAGACCGCATGCCCGGGGTGGTCCGGCATCGCCGGGTGCAAGATGCGAGCGACCTCCGGGCGCTGCGACAGCCAGTTCACGATTTTGGCCGCGCTTGCGGCGGCATGGCGCATGCGCACCGGCATGGTCATCAAGCCGCGCTCGCACAGCGCGCAGTCCTCCGGTGAGACGCCGTAGCCGAGGAAGCGCGCGGTATCCTTCAGGCGCCGGAACAGAACTTCGTCGCGCACGGCGAGCGAGCCCATGAGCAGGTCACCATGACCGCCGGCATGTTTCGAAAGCGCCTGCATGGCGATGTCGACGCCGTGAGCTAGCGGCTTGAACAGCAGATGAGACGCCCAGGTGTTGTCTGCGGCGACCAGTGCGCCCACCGCGTGGGCCGCCGCGACGATCGCAGGCACGTCCTGAACCTCGAATGTCCCCGACCCCGGCGATTCCACCCAGACCAGCCGCGTCCGGTCGTCGAGAAGCTCTGCAATCCCTGCATCGAGCCGTGGGTCGTAGGCTTGCGCCACGATGCCGAGTGGCCCCAGGAAGCGAGTTATCATGTCCCGAGCTGGCCCATAGAGCGTCTCAGGCATCAGGATGCGGTCGCCGCTCCGGCACACCGCCATCGTCGCCAGCGTCATCGCAGCCATGCCCGACGGCACAACGAGCGCCCTCGCCGCCCCTTCGAGCTGGGCAATGTGGTCCTCGAGGAGCCGGCTCGTCGGCGTCCCGTACAGCCCATAGCTGAATCCGTCATAGACGCGCTCGGCCCGCTTCTCGAACGCATCGAGATTGTCGAAAACGATCGTTGAAGCGCGTTCAACCGGCATCGTCACGGCCTGAAATGGCTGGCGCGAACGCTCGGGCGGATGAATGTGCGAGGTGTCGTCGGATTTCGTCATGGGCTGACGCTAGCTCGCGCTAACATTGCCATCTATGGCCGTATCGATAGAGTCGATCCATTTTTGATATGGCTATCTCATGAACCTGCGCGACATCGACGTCTTTCATGCGATCATGATCAGCGGCGGCGCCGGGGCGGCGGCTGCCTTGCTCAGCACGTCGCAGCCGGCCATCAGCCGCTCGCTTGCCAAGCTCGAGGCCGAACTCGGCTTCAGCCTCTTCGACCGCATCCGGGGTCGCCTGGTACCGACCCGAGAAGCCCTGCTCTTCCATGCCGAAGTGAAGGCCAATCTGGTCGGGCTCGACCGCCTCAAGCTGCGTGCAGCTCAGATCAAGGAAGTCGGCGCCGGGACAATCCGCGTCGCCAGCCTGTCGGCTCTGGGACATGGTCTGGTCCCACGGGCGATCACGGCATTCTCGCGCAAGCATCCGCAGGGGCGCATCAGCTATCAGGTCCGCACCTCCAACGTCGTTCGCGATCTGGTGGCTTCAGGCAGCTTCGACATTGGCCTGGCAGCCGACGAGATCGACACTGATGGTGTCTTGCATAGCGTGTTCACCACGCCTCGCGCCGTCTGCGTTATCCCGCAGGGACACCCTCTGGCAAACCGGGACGTCATCACGCCTGCGGACCTGAACGATGAAGGCTTTCTGGCGCTCGCGCCGGAGGACACCGTTCGACTCGCTATGGACAAGATCTTCGCGGAACACCGCGTCCAGCCCCGTATCTTGGTGGAGACGCCCTATGGTGTAACCATCGCCATCCTGGCTTCCCAAGGTCTCGGCATAGGTCTGGTCAATCCGTTCATCATCGCAGACAAGATGATCCAGGGCATTGTCGTCCGCCCCTTCGAGCCGGCAGTGCATTTCAGGGCGCTCCTCCTCAGACCGCCTGGCAGCGCAGACTCCCGCCTCGTCTCGGCGTTCATCGCCGAGCTCTATGCCATCCGGAATGCCTTTGCCGTTTCGGAAGAGAGCGCGAGATAGCTTCTCGCGAACGCCAACACCGTGGCCCCGACGAGCACTATACTCGATCCCACTCCGATTGAGCCGGGCTAGCGCGTTACCGTGCGGTGGCATGGACGCCCGCAGCTCAAGGCCTGACTTCGGACCCCGGCGCCAAGGTGCCTCGACTGCGCTTGCCAAGCCGATCGGCGAAATGGCTGTTGAATAATATAGGGGGGTACCCTATTTAGAGATATATAGGAGACCCGCATGTCGCACACCACCCGCGAGAAAACGAAGCTGTTGAACCGGGTGCGCCGCATACGCGGCCAGATGGAAGCCGTTGAGCGCGCGCTTGAAGAAGAGAGGGGCTGCGCGGAGGTGCTGCAACTGATCGCAGGCGTTCGGGGGGCCATCAACGGCCTGATGGCCGAGGTCGTCGAAGATCACATTCTGCTGCACGTGGCGGATCACGCGCTAGCGCAGAACGAACGCAATGAAGGCGCGGCCGAACTAATCGACGTCGTACGCGCATATCTCAAATAAGATCGGAGGCTGCCGTCATGACAGTCCAAAATGCCCATAGCCGGACGCTCGCGGATGCTGCGGAGGCACGCACGATTGCACCGGCCACCGAAGCGCATCAGCATGACCATGACGATCATGACCATGAGCACGGGCATGATCACGACCATCCCTTCGAACGGTCCGAGGCCGTTCGCATCGCGCTCGTCGCTGTCGCGGCGGCGGCCGTGTGGATCCGCATCTGGGAGCCATTCGCAGCAATCAGCATAATCGGCGCCATCGGCCTTGTGATCGGCGGCTGGCCCATCCTCAAGGAAGCCGTCGAGAACGTCGTCGAACGACGAATGACCATGGAACTGTCGATGACGATCGCGATCGTTGCGGCCGCAGCCATCGGCGAATTCTTCACGGCGCTGGTCATCACCCTGTTTGTACTGGTCGCCGAGGTCCTGGAGGGCCTGACCGTCGGCCGCGGTCGCAAAGCGATCCGCGACCTCTTGGAATTCCTGCCGCGCGAGGTCTCGGTGCGCCGTGCCGGTTCGATCCAGTCGATCTCCGCCGAAGAGCTGTCGGTCGGCGACGCCATCATGGTCGCTCCAGGCGGGCGCATTCCTGTCGACGGCGCCGTATTATCCGGCCATTCATTTGTCGACGAATCCCGTATCACGGGCGAATCCATGCCCGTCGAAAAGACGGCGGGTGCCCACGTCTTCGCCGGCTCCATCAATCAGTCCGGCGCGCTTGAGGTCGCCGCGGAAAGAATTGGTCGCGACACAAGCTACGGCAAGATCATCGAGGCGGTAGAACGGGCCGAGAAATGCCGCGCGCCGGTCCAGCGTCTGGCCGACCGCATGGCGGGCTATCTCGTCTATTTTGCGCTCGGCGCCGCCATCCTGACCTTCCTGATTACCCGCGACATTTATTCCACGATCTCGGTGATCATCGTTGCCGGCGCCTGCGGTATCGCCGCGGGCACGCCACTTGCCATCCTTGGAGGCATCGGCCGGTCCGCGCGCCTTGGCGCTATCGTCAAGGGCGGCGTCCACCTTGAGACCCTGGGCCAGGTCGACACGGTCGTGCTGGACAAAACGGGGACGCTGACCTTCGGCCGCCCGGAGGTCCAAGAGGTTTTCCCCGTCGCCGGCGTGAGCGCTGATGAACTGCTCGATGCCGCAGCTACGGCCGAACTGCGCTCCGAGCACCCGCTCGGCAAGGCGATCGTCGCCTATGCCCGCAAGCAGAGTCGCGACGCGATCGAGCCGTTTAACTTTGCCTACACGCCGGGGCGCGGCATCACCGCGAAAACTGCTGTTGCCACGATCCTTGTCGGCAGCCAAGCCTGGATGACCGATAACGGGATCAGCGTGCCAGCGGGAATTTCCGGCCAGAGCGGCTTGGCTGGCTCGGAAGTCTTTGTCGCCCGTGATGGGCGCTTGCTGGGCTCCATCGCAGTCGCAGATACCGTGCGCCCCGAGGCAAAGCGTGCGGTGGAAGCCTTGCACCGCATGGGTATCCGAACGGTGCTGCTCACGGGCGATGCACGTCGCGTCGCGGACGCTGTCGGTGCGGCGCTCGGGATCAAGGAGATCGAAGCGCAACTGCTGCCGGAAGACAAGCTGGCACGCGTCCGGGCCCTCGTCGCGGACAATCGCAAGGTCGCCATGGTCGGCGATGGCGTCAATGATGCCCCCTCGCTTGCCGAAGCCAATGTCGGCGTTGCGATGGGTTCAGGTACCGATGTCGCGCAGGAGAGCGCTGATGTTGTGCTGCTAGGCAATGACCTAGAGCGCTTCGTTGAGACGGTCGCCGTGGCCCGGCGCACCCGCGGCATCATCTGGCAGAATTTTGCCGGGACGATCGGTGTCGATACGCTAGGTATCGCGCTGGCAGCCTTCGGTTTCTTGAACCCACTGCTGGCAGCCGGCATCCATGTCGTGTCGGAACTTGTGTTCATCCTCAACTCGGCCCGTCTCCTGCCAACGCCGGAAAAGACTGTCTCTGCGACGCCAGAGCTGAAGCCCGAACCTGCGCAGGTGTGACCTTGGCTATAGCGTCACCATGTCTCGATATCTGCAAATTCGATCGCAAAGCGGGTCTGTGCGTCGGATGTTTGCGCACGACGGAAGAGATCCGCCGATGGCGCAAGCTCACTGACCACAAGCGTCGCCAGATTCTGGCCGAGCGACGGCGACGCGAAGCCAAGCTGGCCACACGTCGCGCAATCGTCGAGTA
>APMI01001362.1_pt1 | contig 11058 bp, 6 predicted proteins | sample 667938 | NCBI WGS metagenome assembly APMI01 (sample SAMN01084076, study PRJNA167559) | wastewater metagenome | biome: Wastewater | place: Denmark: Ejby Moelle, Odense | collected 2011-11-28 | reverse complement strand
GTAGGGGGGGGCCGGAAAGCCGCCGCCTGCGACGACGTGGGCGAGGCTGGCCGGGGTGGCGCCGGCGTCGGTGAGGCGGGCCAGGCGCTGGCTGAAGTGCTGCAAGAGGCGCAGATCTTCCTGTTCGGGCTGGCGGTTGGGGGCGTCCTCGGACGGCGGCAAGGCTGTGTCGGCCTCGATCTGGCGGGCCTCTTCGGAAAGGGCCAGCTCGGCCCGGTCGAGGAGTTCGTGGCCGCCGGCCAGCAGGGTGAGTTCCGGGGCCGGGGCAAGGGCGCCCAGCGCCAGTTCGGCCAGTCCGCGGGCGTCAAGGCCGCGCAGCCAGCCGGCCACGTCACTGGACGAAATGCCGGAGCCGCCGAGGGTGACGCGCTGTGCTTCGATCTTGTTGACGGCGCGCTGGAAGGCCGCATCGACCCGCGCCAGGCGCGACTGGGCGAGGCCGATACGCTGGGCGACGCGGGCCAGATCGAAGGGGATTTCCGGGTCGACCAGCAGCTTGAGGAGGACCTCGGTGCCCTTTTCGATCCAGCGGGTGTTGGCGGACAGGCGCCGGCGCGCGTCGGCGATGCGGAATTCGGAGCCCGAGGCGATGGCGTCTTCAAAGTGCCAGGCCAGGTCGTTGAGTTTGCCCAGCAGGTGGCCGAGGGCTTCCGGTGTCACGCTGCCGACGGCCTGCAGGCCGGCCAGCTGGGCAGTCAGGAAACCCAGTTCAAGATCGTCTTCGGCACTGAAGCTGACCAGCATGCCGATGGCGGCGACCGCGTTGCGGCCCAGATCGGACAGCGCGTAAAGGCCGTCGTCGCCGATTTCCAGCAGGCTGTTGCTGCGCAGGCGGCGCAGCACGGTTTCGAGCTTGACCGGATCAAGGAAGGCAAAGCGCTGGCGCAGGCTTTCGGGCTCCCAGCGGGGTGCGTCGGTTTCACGGCCGATCTCGCGCAGCACCAGCAGGCGCATCAGCACCTCGGCCTCACTGCCGTGGAACAGCGTGCTGAAGGCGGAAAGCAGCGTGCGGGCGTTGAGGAGCGGGGCGAGTTCGGGAACGTCATCGGCGACGACGCCGGGCGCCAGCAGCTCTTCGAGGCGGACTTCGGTCATGGCGTGGACGGGCTCAGCGGAACAGGGCGAGGGCCGCGATGCGGTGTTCGATTTCGTCGCTCATGCGCTTGTAGGCTGGCGCGCCTACGCCGCCGAAACGGCGCTGGAACTCGTCGGTCGTCATGAATTCAGGCAGGCCGTCGATGGACGGCAACATCGCTGCGTCGGTGAGCCCGGCGGCCAGCGCGGCGGCGAGGCGTTCGGGGTTGCGTACGGCGAGCTCGCCGAGGCGGGTGCCGGCACGGTCGGCGGCGAGGTCGATGAAGGAGAATCCACTGCCGTGTTTGGCGTCGTCGACTTCCTTTTCGACGCCGATGGCGTTGCTCAGGGGCTCGCCGGCCGCGGCAGCCAGTGCGGCGGAAATCGCGAAGTGCTGGGCCAGATCGCTGCGGCCGCGCAGGGTCAGGGTCAGCGGGCGCGGTTGCGGCCACTGGCGGGCTTCGGGTATCAGCAGGGCAACGTTCTTGCCGCTGAGGTGGAGGGCGGTGACAAGAAGTGCATCGCGGTAGGCGTCGGTCCGTTCGGCGGCCGACGCCATGTCACCGGCTTCAGCCAGCAGCGGGCCGAGGATGCTGGCCAGCGGGACCGCGCGGGACAGGCCAACGCTGTCCATCTGATTCACCAGGCGCTGCTGGGCGGCGGCCAGACGTTCGCGCCGGGCGGGCGCAATGGCCATGGCGCGGGCTGAATCGAGGATTTCCGGCTGCCACACGTAGGTGAAGTAGAGGTAGTCCGGGGTGATGATGACGCGCGAAATCGTTTGTTTGAGCAGATTGAATTCGGCGCTCAGGTCGGTGTGCCTGATGTACCAGCCAAAGGCCGCGCGAAAGAACTGAACGGGCACCGGCAGCGCGCCGATGTGCACTTGTTCGAGGACGAGCTGATCGCCGTTTGCGCCCACCTGGGCAGTGACGTTGAGGAAGCGCCCAAAGGGGGTGGCGGGCAGGCGGGCCGAATAGCGGATCTCCGCGCCGCCTTCATAGAGGCCAAGCGCTGCGCTGCCCTTCAGGCCGCGTGTGCTGGCGACATTGAGCAGGGCTTCCAGGTCGGGCCCGGAGATGCGGACTTCGCGGCTTTCATTGCGGATCAGCTTGCGCGGATCGTTCTTGCGGATGAGGTCCTTCGCCCGCATGACGGCCGCCGCGGACGGCCCCCCCGCCTGCGCGACGAGGGGGGTCTCTTCGACGGCCTTGAAGGCCAGCGCCACCAGGACAGCCAGCAACACCATGAAGCCGGCTGTCAGCCAGCGGAGCAAACGCATCATCTTGAAGATCCTGGCAAGGCTGGCTTACACGCCCTGTTTGAGGCTGGCCTGGATGAAACCGTCCAGATCGCCGTCGAGCACGCCCTGGGTGTTGCCCACTTCATAGCTGGTGCGCAGATCCTTGATGCGGCTCTGGTCGAGCACGTAGCTGCGGATCTGGTGGCCCCAGCCGATGTCGCTCTTCGAGTCTTCGAGCTTCTGCTGCTCGCTCTGGCGCTTGCGCAGTTCGGCTTCGTAGAGGCGCGCACGCAGCATCGAGAAGGCTTCGTCCTTGTTGCGGTGCTGCGAGCGGTCGTTCTGGCACTGTACGACGATGCCCGACGGGACGTGGGTGATCCGCACCGCAGAGTCGGTCTTGTTGATGTGCTGACCGCCGGCGCCGGAAGCGCGGTAGGTGTCGATGCGCAGGTCGGCCGGGTTGATGTCGATCTCGATGGAGTCGTCGACCTCGGGGAACACGAACACCGAGCAGAAGCTGGTGTGACGCCGCGCGTTGGAGTCGAAGGGGCTCTTGCGGACGAGGCGGTGGATGCCGGTTTCGGTGCGCAGGAAGCCGTAGGCGTATTCGCCGCCGACCTTGATGGTGGCGCTCTTGATGCCGGCGATTTCGCCTTCGGATTCTTCGAGCAGTTCGACCTGGAAGCCCTTGCGCTCGCAGTAGCGCAGGTACATGCGCTCGAGCATGCCGGCCCAGTCCTGGGCCTCGGTGCCACCGGCGCCGGACTGGATTTCGATGAAGCAGGCGTTGCCGTCCATCGGGTTGTTGAACATGCGGCGGAATTCGAGTTCGCCAACGCGGGCTTCAAGCGCCGCCACGTCGGTTTCGACCGCGACTACGGTGTCCTCGTCCTCTTCCATGGCGGCGAGCTCGAAGAGCTCCTTGCAGTCGATCAGGCCCTGATCGATTTCCTGCAGGTTCACGACGACGCCTTCGAGGGTCTTCTTTTCCTTGCCGAGTTCCTGGGCGTGCGCGGCATCGTTCCAGATATCGGGGTCTTCCAGCTGTTTGCTGACTTCGATCAGCTTTTCCGACTTGGTATCGTAGTCAAAGATACCTCCGAAGTTCTTGCTCCCGAGCCTTAAGGTCGGCGAGCTTGTTGGAGATGGCGTTCAGACGTTCTGCTTCCATGATCGGTGCCCAGGCTGGTTCGGGAAAACCGGGCATTATACCTTGTGTCAAGGGGGCTGGCGCCTTGCCCGATCGCCGGAAGGGCGCGCCGCAGGGGCTGTGCTACGCTTCTTTCATATAAAGCGCGGTGACCGACCCATGAGCAATTCCTCTCTCGACGTACACGGCCCGCAGCGCCAGGGCGGGTGGCTGTTGCCAGTGAGTGTGCGCTGGATCACCTTGCTGGCGGTGCTCATCGGCTTGCTTGCGGCGGCCGCGCTGACTTTTGCGCTGGAACACTATTTCAGCGAAGAGCGGGCCCGTCAGGATCTGGCCCGCGATCTGGCACGCACGACCCGCGTTCTCGCCCTCACGATGCAGGGCCCGTTGTGGGATTACGCGCGCGACGACGCCGAGGCCACCATCAAGGCGCTGGTTGCAGACGATCCGCGGGTCGTCTCGGTAACGGTCTTTGATGCGGCAGCCCGGCGCCCCTTTGTCGAATACATGGCGGCGGGTGAGCCCGATCCGTCCGGCGTGCTCGCCCGCTCTAGCGAGATCGAGGCCAAGGGGGAGATCATCGGGCGGGTTTCAGTGCAGATGACCTCAGCCCCCTATCTGGCAGTTGCGCGGGCCTCCGTGCAACGCAGCATGCTGAGTACGGTGGCGATGCTGGTGCTCGGCGGTGTACTGATCATGAGCTTCCTGCAGCGTCGCCTGCTGCGGCCGATGGCGGCTCTCACCAGCGCTGCGCGGAACTTGTCGGACGGTAATCTCAGCCTCGAAATCCACCCGCTGCGGGACGATGAAGTCGGGCGGGTGGCGGTGGCCATGGAGCGCATGCGGGGGGCGTTGCTGCGTGCCTTTGACGAGCTGAAGGCCAAGAACGATGAGCTCACTGCTCACGCCATCTTGCTGGAGCAGCGCGTTGCCGAGCGCACCGAGGCACTTTCCCGGGCGAATGTCGAACTGCTCGGCGCCCTTGAGGCGCTGAAGAGTACCCAGAGCGGCCTCATCGAAGCGGAGAAGCTGGCCTCGTTGGGACGCCTGGTGGCGGGGGTTGCCCACGAATTGAATACGCCCCTCGGCAATGCGCTGACGGTGGTCACGACCCTTGAGGATCTGCTCGCCGGGCTGGAAGGGCGCGTGGCCGCCAACACGTTGCGTCGTTCCGACTTGCAGGCCCACGTGGAGGCCGCGCGCGAGGGACAGGACATCCTCCTGCGCAACGTGACGCGGGCGGCTGATCTGGTGCGCGGCTTCAAGCAACTGGCCGTCGACCAGACGACCGACATGCGGCGCAGCTTCAGCCTTGTCGAGGTGGTTAACGAGATTCTCATCACTGTCCGGCCGAGTTTCAACCGCTCCCGTTTCCGCATCGAGACCAATCTGCTTGACGTGGTCATGGACAGCTATCCGGGGCCGCTCGGCCAGGTGCTCACCAATCTGGTGCTGAACGCCCTGGCCCATGCCTTTATCGGGCGGGAAGAGGGTTGTGTGACGATTGGTACCTTCTTGCTGGACGACGGGCGGGTGTGCCTGGTGTGCCGGGATGACGGGGTCGGGATGGCTCCGGAGGTGTTGCCGCGGATCTTCGAGCCCTTCTACACGACGCGCTTCGGCCTGGGAGGCTCAGGGCTGGGCTTGCACATCGCGCGCAACATCGTGGTCGGCTTGTTGGGCGGAGCCATCGATGTACGCAGTGCTCCTGGGCAAGGCACCGAGTTTCGGGTGACGATTCCGCTGGTCGCTCCGGTACGGGTGGCCGCTTGAGTCGGCTCAGGGTAGATAGCCGGACTCCCGCATCAGCTGGCGGGTTTGTTTCTGGGCACGCTCCAGCGCCTGACGGACATTTTGTTTTCCGGTCAGGGCTTCGCTGATCTCTTGCCCTACCAGGTTGCCGATGGCCGGGTATTCCTGGATCGCCACAACCTGGATGCCGACGTAGGGCACCGGCTTCAGCGTCGGGTTGCGTGGGTCGGCCTTGGTCAGCGCGTCGAGCACAAAACCGGCAAAGGGGGCGGCGGCCTTGTAGCCCGGGCTGTCGTAGGTGGAGCGGCGGGTGCCAGGCGGGGCCGCGACCCAGCCTTCTTCGGTAGCGACCAGCCGGATGTAGTCCTTCGAAGTCGCCCATGATATGAACTGCCTGGCGGCCTCGCGCTTTTCGGTGGACGCCGGAATGGCCAGTGCCCAGGTCCATAGCCAGTGCGAGCCTTTGGGCGTGATGGCCGTTGGCGCGGCGGCAAAGCCGAGGCTGGCGGCGATTTTCGATTCCTTCGGATTGAACAGACTGCCTGCCGCGACGGTGGCATCGATCCACATGGCGCAATGGCCGTCAGCGAAGAGCTGGAGGTTTTCATTGAAACCGGTGCGGGCCGTGTCGGGCGGACCGTAGCGGCGCAACACGTCAACATACCAATTGACCGCGGCAGACCATTCTGGAGAGTCGATTTCGGGCTCCCAGCGCGGAGTGAACCAGCGTCCGCCAAAAGTGTTGATCAATGTGCCGATCAGCGCCATGTTTTCGCCCCAGCCGGGTTTGCCGCGCAGGCAGATGCCGTATTGCTGCCGTTCGGGATGGTGCAGCGCCTGGGCAAAACGGCGGATCTGATCGACTGTCGGGCGCGCCGGCATGACGAGGCCGGATTGCTTGAAAAGGTCGCGCCGATAATAGGTCATCGAGCTTTCCGCATAGAAAGGCAGCGCGTAAAGCTGCCCGTTCACCGACAGACTGCTGCGCACCGTCGGCAGGATGTCATCGAGGTCATAGTCGGGTGGCAGCTTGTCGATGGGCAGCAGCCAGCCCTGGCGCCAGCTCTGGGCTTCGTTGGGGCCGATGGTGACGACGTCGAACTGGCCGTCGGCAATCGACAAATCGCTGAGGGTGCGCCGGCGCAGTATGTTTTCCTCAAGTATGTGCCAGTCGAGCTCTATGTCAGGGTGCGCCTGCTCGAATTTTCGGGCGAGGCGTTGCATGACCTGCATCTCGCGATTATTGACGGTACCGATGCTCAGTCGGATGCGTCCGTTTCGTGGTGGCGCAGGCGCGCCCAGACCGTGGCGCGACAGGATGCGCGCCAGGCTGCCGTCTTTTTCGAGCGCTTTGAGGCCGTCGTTGAATGCCTGGCGCAATTCGACGTGGCGGGGCTGACCGAGGGGAAAGGCCAGGTGGAAGGGGCTGGAGAACAGGGCCGGGGTGAGAAATTCGAGTTTGCCGATGAAGTACGGGCGCCGGGTGGCCATGAGATCGGCCGCCACGTATTTGTCGATGATCGCCACATCTATACGCCCATAGGCCAGCTTGTCGAGGTTCTGCAGGTCCAGTGTGACCATTTCGCGGCGCAGCCGGCCGGTGGCTTCCGCGGCGGAGGCGGGCAGTGTGCTGCGGGTGGCACCGAAGCGGTAGCGGGACAGGGCTTCAAGAGCGGCAGCCGGATTGCGTGCGGCGTCCTTGCCCAGGCGGATGGCTGAGTCGCTGCGCTTCAGCAGTCCCAGATGGTCGCCCGGAAAGGGGGCCGACAGGATGAAGTCGTCGCTCAGGGCGGGGTCCGCATAGACGGGCATCCAGCCGTCCACGTCGCCACTTTGGGCAAGGCTGCGGGCTCGGCCGGGCGGATAGAAGGCGATTTCAACCGCGTAACCACTGCGCGAGAATGCCGCCCGGATCAGTTCGGGCACATAGCCCTGGTCCGGCAGATACGGCCCGGCGTAGGGTTCGCGTTCGATGGCGGCCAGACGGACCGTCCCGGCCGAATGGACGGCGTTGCCGGCAAGGCTCAGGATTGTGCCAAGGGCCGCAAGCAGAATGCAGTGTGCCGCACGATGGAGTGTGCCTGCACGGGGAGCGGGCACGCCGGCGACAGCTCGCGTTGATTCAGTCGGCAAGTGGGCAGCCGCTGTCGCGTCGCGCTTCGAGCCACGGCGTCAGCTCTGCGCTGTCCATTGGATGGGCGAAGAGATAGCCCTGGGCTTCGTGGCAGCCCATCTGTTTGAGGAGCCTGGCCTGCGCTTCGGTTTCCACGCCTTCGGCGATGACCGTCAGGCCCAGATTGCAGCCCAGCTGGATGACGGTCTGGGCAATGCACTCGGTGGTCTGGGCGGGGCCGCGGATGGCATTCACAAAGCCCCGGTCGATTTTCAGGCGGTCGACGTCCAGGCGTTGCAGGTAGGACAGGGACGAGAAGCCGGTGCCGAAGTCATCGACCGCCACGCTGACTCCCAGCGTCTTGACCGTGCGAATGACGCCGATCACGTAATCGGGTTCGAGCATTGCCATGGACTCGGTGATTTCCAGTTCGAGCAAGGCAGGGTTGATCCCCGTGTCGGCGAGGGCCTGCTTCAGCACGTCGATGAACTGCGGGTGACGGAACTGGGCCATGGAGACGTTGACCGCCATCCGGAAACCGGCAAAACCAGCCTTGTCGAGGCAGGTCTGACGGTGGCAGGCGTTGCGCAACACCCACTGCCCGATATCGACAATCAGGCCGGAGTACTCGGCGATGGCAATGAAGCTGTCGGGGGGGATCTGTTCGCCGCTTTCGGTCTTCCAGCGGATGAGCGCCTCGGCACCGACGATGCGTCCGGTGGCCAGCTCGATCTGGGGCTGGTAGCAGAGGAACAGGCGGTCGTGCTGGAAGGCGCTGCGCAGGTTGCGCAGCAGCCTGACCCGCTCCTGCACCTCGGTACCCATTTCGCGGTCGTAGCGGGCAATGCTGCCGCGCCCATTGGCCTTGGCGCGTTTGAGGGCGATGCTGGCGCACTTGATGGTTTCCGAGCCGTCGCCGGCCGATTCGGAAAGGAGCACGCTGCCGAAGGTGGCAGAGATCATCTGTTCGGTGTCGTCGAGGTCGAAAGGCTCCTGGAACAGTTCGATGACGTCATGGTGCTTGAGACGGCTCACCGGGCCGAGCAGGCCGAAGGTGTCGCCATGTACGCGGGCCACCAGCACGGGGCTGGCAAAGCGTTCGCCGAGGCGTGCGCCCACCGCGCGCAGGATGCGGTCGCCGTAGTAATGGCCGAGTGCCTCGTTGGTTTCTGAGAAGTGATCGAGGTCGAGGAGGATCAGGATCTCCTCATCACTGCCAATCTTGCGCTTGCGGTGGTCGATCTCCTGTACGAGGCGCGTCCGGTTGGGCAGCTTGAGCAGCGGATCGACATAGGCCGACACGCTGAGCTGGGCGAACAGGTCGAGGTTCTCCAGACATATCGAGATATTGCTGCTGAAAACCTCGATGAGCTGGCGGTCGGTCTCGCCGATGGCTTGGGCGGTGTCCAGATAGGCAGCCATTACCATGCCGGTGCTCGCGCCCAGCAGCAGTGCCGTGCGGCTGGCACCGAAGATGCTGGATTCTTCGGATACGCATCGCATCAACAAAGCGCGGGCCTCTGCGTCGGCAACGCGTGTCAGCGGCTGATTGAGCAGGCCGGCGTAATGCCCGGCGGCGGCAATGATGCGCAGGCTGTCGGCACTGACCGCTTCGGTGTCGTTGCGGCGGGCGATGATCAGCCCTTCCGGGGGCAGGCCGAGGAGGCCGGTGATCTGGGTGATGACGCCGCTGGCGAATTCGTTGATGCCGTGCTCGGCCATCAGTTTTGCGCTGCCGCGGACGATCAGGTCGAGCCCGCGGCGGCTGGCTGCGATGGTGTGGAGCTGGTTGTAGGAACGGATTGCCGCGGTGAGGGTGGTGTACAGCTTGACGCGGGTGAGTTCGGACTTGGTCTTGTAGTCGTTGATGTCGTAGTCGCGGATGACATCCATTTCGGGCGCGTAGCCCGGCTGGCCGGTGCGCAGGACGATGCGCAGTTCGTGCTGGCCGAGGTTTTCGCGGATGCTGCGGGCCAGACTCAGGCCGGCATCCACTTCTTCCATCACCACATCAAGGAGCGCGACGGCAATGTCTTTTTCGGCGAGCAGCACATCGCGGGCTTCGGCGGCACTATAGGCGTGCAGGAATTCAAGCGGTCGGTCGAGCACCTGCAGACCGCGCATGGCAAAGACGGTGGACTGATGCACGTCGATCTCGTCGTCGACAATCAGGACGCGCCAGCCGCGCCGCGAGGAGGGGGTTTCGGGTACTTCGTCCCTAAACAGGATTTCGTCGCTTGCCTCGATCACATCTTCTCCTTCGGACCATGCTCCATGCGCGCCCGTAAGCTTACGGCATGTTTCGATGCGACTTGAAGTTTATGGATCGAAGGCGCGTGGTTAGGGTTGTTCGCTCGGGCGGACTTCCATCGCAGGCGGTGCCAATTGGCTGGTCTTGCCCTTGCAGCTCTGGAACTTGTGACGGCAGCGGTTGGAGCACAGGAACTCCACGTTGTAGTCGCCGCGGGGGCAGCTCAACAGGCACCGGGTGTTGACCTTGATGCACTCGGTAAGGGAAGTGGTCGGGGGAAGGGCTGCGCTGGCGCTGGACTTTCCTTCGTTGCCGTCGCTTTTTCCGGTTTCCTTGCGCATCAGGCGGAAGCTGCCCCTGGGCTTGCCTTCCTGGCGGTTGAGGAGCGTGTAGCGGCCCTCGAAAACGTTCGTCAGGCAGGTGCCGACGAGCTTGAGGACGATGCCGGAGGGGAGGGGGACGCGGATGTTGCACTTGCCGTACTCGTTCTCGCCGCCGGATATGGGGGCCGAGCCGGACATGGGTGCGCCGGTCTTGACCCTGCCGACCAGCAGTCCACTGAGTTCCCTAACTTCGACGGTGATGGGAATCGGGGTCTCGAATGTGTCGGGAATCAGCAGGCCTTCGTAGGTCTCGTTGAGCGCGGCCAGGGCGAGCGCCGGGAAAATTCCGAGAACGAGCAGAAAGGCGATGCGGCGCAGGGCGGCAGGCAGGTGCGTCATGGGCGGTGGCAGAAGTGGCTCGGGACGCCAGGCTGCGTCGATACCCGCAGCCTGGCGTCCCGATTCTACCCGCGACTGCCCTCGCTCACCGGAGGCATGTCACGCCATAAGTATTAAATCCAGATACCCGTGTGCCGGCTCAGAACACCTCGTCCGGCCCGAGGTAGCGCCACTGGCCGGGCGGCAGGTGGCCGAGCATGATGCGGCCGATGCGCACGCGCTTGAGGCCGACGACCCGCAGGCCGACCATTTCGCACATGCGGCGGATCTGGCGCTTCTTGCCTTCGCGCAGCACGAAGCGCAACTGGTCTTCATTGAGCCAGCTGACCTTGGCCGGGCGCAGGGCCACGCCGTCGAGCGACAGGCCGTGGTTGAGAAGGGCCAGGCCGGCGGCGTCGACGGTGCCTTCGACGCGCACGTGGTATTCCTTCTCGATCTTCGAGTCGTCGCCAACCAGCGCGCGGGCAATTCGCCCGTCCTGGGTGAACACCAGCAGGCCGACGGAGTCGATGTCGAGCCGGCCGGCGGGGGCGAGGCCGCGCTGGTGGGTGCGCAGGTAGCGGGTCGGGTTGGGGTCTTCAGCCCAGCGATTGTCCGGCACCAGCAGCACGCTGGCGGGTTCGTAGCCGTCTTCGGCCTGGCCGGAAACGTAGCCGACCGGCTTGTTGAGAGAATGAAGGTGACGCGGCTGTCCTGGGCGGTCTGGCCGCGGCGGTCGAGTTCGACGGCCTGGCCCGGCTTGACGCGGGAGCC
>APMI01008858.1_pt1 | contig 11064 bp, 6 predicted proteins | sample 667938 | NCBI WGS metagenome assembly APMI01 (sample SAMN01084076, study PRJNA167559) | wastewater metagenome | biome: Wastewater | place: Denmark: Ejby Moelle, Odense | collected 2011-11-28 | reverse complement strand
AACTTATTTGAACAATGCACGTATTTCTTATTGAGTGGCCATTTCATTTTATAAAAATTTGGCCACTTATTCAAAAGTAATTTCTCCACTGTTATCAATATCGAAATAGCTGAAAGCCTGTTCAAAGTGCTTATCTTAGATTTTAGTTTTAAAATCCAAGCCGCCAACAATAAATTCAGTATAATCTATAAACCCTGAACAATTAGTGTCAAGGTAGTCTCGTATAATTTTAATTTTATCGTCGCTTAGGTTAAATTTTTTATCGGAAAGAACAGTTTTAAGTTCATCTATTTAAATAATTCCGTTGTTGTTTTTATCCAGCATTTTGAAGACCTTCATCATCTACAACTTCTCTTCGCTGCTCAAAAGCTGAGACACAATATAAGTGTAAACAACCGCTTCTAGCTTATTTTTAAACTAAAATATTATCATAATTTACATGAAATTTCGTAATCCTATCTAAAATTTTGTTGGACTCATCTTAGTTTGCTTTGGGTTATTTATTTTGAAGCCATTTATGTTACAATGCTTATTCAGCTGACGGTCTTTTTATTGGGTTTTTGTTTAACAAGCGGCGTAAAAACTCAAGAGCTTGGTTCGAAAAATTGTAATGTATCGGATTTTTATATATAATTTAGTCTCTAGCAACAGATTCCATGACTTGAAGTGGACTTTATCCTTTAAAAGGTGGAACCCGATATATGATCATAAACAAAACAACACCAAGAGACCATATGTCACATTTCTGGTTGTATTTTTTGCTGAGAACTTCAGGCGCTATGTAATAAGGAGTACCCACTCGACAATTTAAATATGACTTAGGCTCTAATTTAGTTGAAATTCCAAAATCAATTATTTTTACTAATTTTGTTTTCTTCTCAAACAACATATTTTATGGTTTAATATCTCTGTGCACAATACCTTTCGAGTGCATATAGTGCAATGCGCTTAAAACTTGTCTTATAATGCACTGCGCATCACTTTCTGTAATATTTTGTTAGACTATGCGATCGAAGAGTTCACCTCCTTCACATAGTTACAGTATCAGGACATATTTTGTCTTTTAATCATAAACTTCATACAATTTAGTGATATTCGGATGATCCATATGCATCATGATAGCCATTTCTGCCAATAAGCTTTGATGCTAATCTTTTTTTAAACTTTTCTTTTCGATTTTCTTAGCTGCTCTGAAAATGTTCCCACTTTTCATAGCTACTTTATATACGCACCCGAAGCCTCCCCTGCCGATTTCACGTATGACTTCGTAGTCGGTGAGAAAGCTTTTGCGTTTCATCTTGATAAATTTGTTCCACTTGACTTCAATTTTTTTGTACATGATCTCTTGCTACTGCTATTCAGGGAGGGATGCTGCTTCCTCCTCGACCACCGGTTATTAATTTTACTGCTCCACATGCTTCATCGATAGGATTTTACTCTTTTCCACTTCCACCGACACTGAAGGATCGTCAATAAAGTAAGGTTTTGGAGCAATGTAGTGCAGGGGATGCATATTACGGCGCACGTCACGTGGCACGTTTTTTTATTCGTTTACTATTTACTTTATTTCCGTAAGTGCGTTTGAGGCTGAGCATGACAGACTGTGGCCCATTATAGTAGAAGAAATGTAAATTAGAAATCTATACACTCTTTATTACATTCACAAATCCAAATTAATCTAAATCGCTGTCACACTCAATGATGCAATTAATCTTTGAGTGTGAAGCTTTAAACTTTTAATTTTTGTGTATTTTTTTACACTTAAGTAAATAGAATTTAGAATATAATCAATAAAAAACAAATTATACTTTTTGTGGGAATTACGCACTTTATTATATATTTCATCTTGTTTATTTTATCGCATTTTATTGCACATTTGCTTCAGTTATTTAAATAATTAAGAAGAAGAATCTGCTCGATACAGACAAAATTAATATTTCATATTTAAAAAACAAAGTTTTTTCGAGTCAATCTTGCAAAATTATCACAAAAATAGGCATCATAATATGTAAAAAGATTGATCAAAAATTAACGGTTATGATGTTGGTATTGGACTAAATGTGCCCATACCATTGTGAGATGCAATGCAAACAAATATATTGTTAAAATCAGCTGTTTTCGTTTAAATTCTAATTTTAGAATATTATATCGTAAAGAAATCTTAGAATCCTGACCCGATGGGGAAATTTATGACCGGATAGACACTCAACGGTACCATTAGAGGATATAAGCACGTTCTTCAAACAACTGAACAGGCAATTAAAGACATCCGAAACCAATTTTCTCAGAATAACAGTCAGCCAGTAGAGTTCATGCAAACCTAAGCAAGTATAATTCTGAAGTTCATGAGCGAACCAAAAGCCTATGAAGATGCTGCTTATGCAAAATCGATGCTTATTATTGATAATTTACTTGTCTTGAGCAAAGAGCTGACTTCTTGCATCTGGCTCTATGATTAATTTCTCAGCAACCTATCTAAATACTTTTGCAGAATCTGCAAGTCTAATTCTGATTAAAACAAAGTCGACAAATATGAAAATCATCTCTACGGGTGCCTGTATCTGGTGCTCCTATTGATATATCGAAGCAACTAGACCACAATGTCCAAATCCAAACTATTTAGTCATCTCTTGACTCAGTAGTTTACAGCTAATTTCTTAAGTTTAGAATTTGAAGGAATATCAGTCAAAGTCATTAAAGTCATTTCGATAATTTTGGCTTTTCTTGTTAGAAACAAAAGGGCAGTACAACTAAAGAACTAAACAAAATTAATGGCATTGAATCTCAGCACTGCATGCAATGATTAAATTACTCAAGCCTATCTAGTAACAGTCTTTAAGCACATCTGCACAAGTATAAATTTGAGCTAAATTCATAAATACAAGTTGGTTTAATTTTTAATGACCGCTCTTGACAATAATGAGGGTGAGGCAGTTAAGAACTCACTAATTGTCATATTCCACATTCTGTAGAGGCATCGCGTGCTAGGTGATCAATTTTTACAACGAAGAATCTTAAAGTATTTCGACAAAAATATTAAGCAGCATCCTGAAATATGCTTCAATATTTTAAGACTGATGCTGCCTCAAGTGGAAACTGCTAAAATATAGGGATGGTTTTGGGTATATTTTAAGCATATAATCGAAAACCCCGCTCATGTCTCTTATTTCCACATTTTAATTGTGAATGACCTGTTCAAATATCTTCCAAATAAACATTGTATCACTCTTTTGTAAACAGGTGGGATGGAAAAACTGTAATTTTTAGCACAATCAATGCGAAATGATAAATTTATTTTAGCAATTAATAAGCTTAAGTCCTCTTTCTAATCGAAGCTTATGGAAATTGATGCTAACTTATTCAAAATTTACCAAAATGTAAGATCATATTAGGTCGTGCAAGTTCTCGACCGTCTCTCTTGATTTTTCAATATTTTTTTTGCCATATTTGTAAGTTTAAAATAATGTTAATTTGTAGCTGGCTTGGATCCCATATTTTAGCTCTTATTATAAACATTTCAATAAGTACAAATAAACAGTGACACTTTAAGTCAGCTAGAGTCATTGAAACTATCTTCGATATAGCTTTAATGCTAAAGTTTGACGACATCGATGGGGGGTAAACCTACGAAGCGCCTTTAGCGCACGACTGTGACTCCCTCGACATCCTTTCATTAAATATAGCCTTTTATGCTTATTAGCTTTACTTTAAAAAGTACTTTTTTCGTACAATTTTTGTTTTGTAAATAGTAAAGATGATGAATAGTTTGCACAGTTCGTTGTTTAGTTTATGTTGAAATAATTAAATATTGGCCCGAGAGCGCAATGTCAGCCAAAGGCTCATTCCTGGATTGTCGATGGTCCTCAGAAGACAAATCAGTCTACAACATCTACTACCCTTTAGTTAGTAGCGAGCCCTTACCTATTCTGGTCTCTCAAGTCATTGCTAGCCAATATGTGAAAATTGGTCATAGTCTGGGATGGATAGAAGAACCCTCAGGCGCCAAGGTGAAGGTAGAAGCAACCATTAATGGCACAGTTATAGCAGTTAACTCAATTTAGCGAGTGAATTGTCAGAATGGTAAAGTTCTCATATTTTCGATGAGAAGTTGCTAACATGTCCCAAAAGATAAAAACGAAGGTCAGCCAGTCGGAAATAAATCCATTCTTCAAACTGCTGATATTTGTGCCCTCTGCGATGAGCCACTCTGGTACTACTATGAAAAGGATTAAATTTCAATTACTTTCCGAGAGCTTAAGAAATAATTTTCATAATTTGATGTTGAATAATTTGACTGGAAAGTTGATCTCAATGAGCAATTCACAAGAGATACATAAATTGGAGGCACTTGTGAAGAAAGTTATCGAATTCTTTGTGTCGGAAAAGTCACATATATGTTCAATTTCAAGACTGTTTAGCCAAATCAAAACACAGTCGTACTTAAGTACAAGAAGGTAGTATGCAAGCATGAGCTAGTTTCAAGCGCAATTTGCGTCTTCTGCCTTGTGGATGTGAGAACCTTAAAAAATGTGAACTTTCGTCGCTATCTCTTCCAGTTTGATGAATAGAACTATCAACAGGATGTTGTTGTTTCTGGTAAAGCTCTAGAAGAGAAGGCAGTATAGTTCAAGAACAGCATGTTGAAGCAAAAGAAAGCTTTGTTAGTATTAGATCTGGACAACACGATCCTTCACTCAATTTCCTTGAAGAGAGTCGACAATTAAATGATTCAGTCAATTTCATAGTATGCTGTCATTCCACCCGAATAGGCTTCCATATTCATTGAAAGAACCCTTGTTAAATTTCGTCCTGGTTTTGAGTATTTTCTCTCCAAAATGGTAGAGTTGTTCGAAATTTTCATTTACACAAAAGGTACAAGACCTTATGCTGAATAAATTTGCCGAGTAATTCGATAAAACTTTGGGACTATATTGAAATCAAGTAAAAATTTCTTACCTCATCGAGTAATATCGAGAGATGAAGACGATAATTTGACGAAAAAAAGCCTATAATATATAATTCCGAACAACAAAGATTTTATGCTAATTTTGGATGACAGGCGAGATGTACTATTAGCTTAAATTAGGTCTGGAATCATTCACCTTTGTGTGTATTTACAAGGCCTTACATGTTCTTTTACTATGTTTAAATCACGTCTGATGGCAAGACTAAATTATAACCTGTTGAATGGGAAAATGGAGGGGGCTCTCTTGAACACAAGTTTAGTCCCAAACAAGAGGAGAAGTTAAAGGAGTTCGAGCACGCAGAAGAAATTGGAGACGAAATAGTTGCCATATAAAAATATGTAGAGATCAAAGAAGAAATTGAGCATGAGAAATTAGACAATTAGAAAGTAGTAGTTTGTATTTAATAGCCAAATCAGTAATAAAAATTAAGCACTTTACTTAAAGATGAAGTGAAGAATTAAATTAAACAACAAAGCTCAGTATTGAATCAATAAAAAAAGAGTTAAAACAAAGGTAAAATAGCAGACTCATGTTAATCACTTAAGAAATCTGAATAGCCTCGAAGCAATAACAGTGTGCTTAAAAACAACTCAAATGTTCCTGACGAGTATTTGATCACAACTTTATTCGCTTTAAAGCAAGCACACACAATATACTTCCAAAAGATGGAGCTGGATGACGATGAGCAGAAAAAGTAGGGAAAATTTGCAGATCTGTGCTTTTCTTTTCATGAGTATAAAAAGACATTGTTAGATCATATATCAGTGCTGTTCATTATGCGAGACTATAAAAAGAGTAGCACATATAGAAGAGCTCAAAAACTTGGATTAAAGATCGCAGAAAGTTCATGTGAAAAGATTGATGTAGTTGTGAGACCAAACAACTTAAATGTGGCCATTGGTGAAGTTTCTACTGATTTGCAAGATAAGAATTATGCTTCGACAATCAAGAAGTTAAAAAGTATAGCTCAATCCAAGCAAATCCCTATAGTATCAGAATCATGGATTGATATTTGCTACGAGTACAATTGCTGTGTACACTATCGACATTATTAACCGGAAGATCCTTACGCCAAAATTATTTTTAGTCAGGAAGCTGAACTTGAGAAAGCAACAGGCTTTGCCACGATGGAGGTAGCAGATAAAATTAAAGTGATCCTAAGTTCGAAGACTGAACCTTAACCGACATAGAGTTAAAAGTGAGCTTAGAAATAGATTATGATTTTCCTCATGTTTAATATTGACACTATATAAGTTACAAAATATGAACGACACTTTGAAAAGCCAGGGTAATGGGACTTTAGGTAATACGACAATGTACAATCTGCAGACAAAGAGGACTCTACCTCGAGATGTTATAAAGTGGATGCAGGGGCTTGACCTTTCCTACTCTGTAAAGGACTATCGCAAGTAATTAAAATATAACAAAGAGATCTGAGTAATGGATTCCTGATTGGTTAAATAATTTCACGGTATGAACCTGGTAGAATACCAATGCATGCTTTCCAAAATTCTCAAAATCAAGCCCGTAGAGATAATAATTGGAACTTGCTCGCACTATTTTTTAGTAAAAACTAATTGAGAAAGGTAAAGATTGAAGAAACTGATTACGCTAAAATCAAATCTAACAATGATCCAAAAAGTGAGCAGTTGTATGAATTCATCTGCCGTTTGTATTCAGTCTGTACTAAACGCAATTTGCCTGAAGCTACTCAAACAATAGAGCTACCTCCAACCCAGTCCAAAAACCCAAACCTGACAGTCTCCTATTTGCTTAAGGATGATGGTTTGGAAAAATTGTAGAATAGTCAAATCAGTAACAATTCAAATGGCGAGCAATTAGAGAAATCAGGTGAAGATCGTGTACCTACTCGTAAAATATCGCCCAATGTGGACTCACCTGCTCGAGTGGACGTCAAAGGAATCGGAGTCAAGCAAGAGATCAATCGCAAACATACTTCTAAAAAGAAAAGCTGGGAGGCTAAAAGTTAAAGTTACTACGAATAATCTAACCCATACATTGAAAAATATGTTTTTGACTACCTTAATGAAATCTTGGAGGAGTGTCTAAATCACGACTAAGGAGTTGCTCCTACCTTGAAGTAGATATTTTAGAAAAATGAATGCAAACCAACCTAGACAGTGCTGAAGCATCTGCCCCTTGAACCTAAATTTATGGTGAGCTTCTTTACTGCAGTTAAATCATCTGTTAACTAAATCATAACTGTGATGCTTAAGGATTTGAACTAGGTTTGGAAGTTCTTTACTTACTTTATAAAAATGTTAGGCTATTTCTCAGACGAGTCCGAATAGTTTAATTGTCTCCTAGATCTTATTGTTAATTTCGCTACTGGAGGAAATCTGAACGAGAAGAAGAAAATTAGTAAGGTCTTTATGGAATCTTTGATTGAGGCCCTTATTGCCTAAGCCAAGAATTCAGTGAACTGGCATAAAAAGTAAAGAATTATGGAAATCATCTATGATTTTTCAGGAAGAGAATTGGAGGACAAAAAAGCAGTCCTCTTTAACTTAAAGGTATATATAATTATATGTAGGAAAAACTTGGAAGTCAGAGTCCTCTTTATGTTTGTTGGCTAGCAGTGTTAGTAAGATAATAAAGATCTGATACTGGTAACTCCAAATTGGTTGAAGATTTTATTTATTATGCTCATCAAAATTTAAATAGTCCAAACACTACACTACGAATTTCAGCATTAAAAATATTGAGTACTGTCGCAATTAACGGTTGGATGAACCTAATAGAGCAGCACTTTAGTCAATAGTCAACTATGAGAAAATTTCGTTGTGTTACCGATTTTTAAGTTATTTACTTTGCAAGCTTGATATATTTCTATCTTCTCAAAAATGTGGTAGATAGTACTGAATATCAAACTCTTGTGAAAGGTAAAAGTCAAGGAAATTCCAACACCATAAAAGTATATAATCCTGATCACGAAAGACAAACATAATAAATAAAGCATAAAGTGCAAAGCATATCAATGACAATTGCCTTTCTTTATCATAATACTTCATCTCAAATTACAAGATAAGTGATTGCCAAGGAATCTATTAACTTCATAACAGAAAGTTCTCCATTGATGCTAGTAGCTGTGTACCATCTTGGTTCACTGAGAGACTTTAACGAGTTCTTCAAACAGGAAGTAACCAGCTACGAGCTAAAGACAACATTGGCCTCTATTCAGCCAGTAAAAATCGATATCCTCCGAGACAATGCTAATGACATGATCGCTGAGCTCATTAGATTACATGAAGATAAAAGGAGCTTGAATATACCTGATAGTGCTGATCTGAACATTGACATCAAGCAGCAATTAGCTTTAATGAACTTCTGTCTTCAAAATATAAACATTAAGAAACTCAATATCGAATTGTGGTAAAATATTGGAGAGCACTTCTGTAAGACTGTTGCTAACAGTTTGAGTGATGATAAGTTCTCAGGTGCAGCATGGAGCATCCTTCAAAAAATATACTTAATCATATTTAACTACGATATGAAAATGGCATATCTCAACGTATGGCTCGCTTAAGCTCTGGCGACAATATTATAGAAAAATAAAACAGGTAACTAAATCACAAATAAAATCCGCGAATTTTTCAAAGAACAGTATAAGAACGCGAATATTTAAGAAGTTAAAATCTCAAGCGAAGAGATTAATGATATCTTGGAAGAAAAAGGATTGGATAGATTCATTACTGTCGACAAAAGATGATTATTATTTCATTCATTTTAATATAAATAGATCATTAATCATACTTTAAATAATATAGAACAATATAGTTATAGATTTGTAAATCAATTGGTTTAAAACTATTGAGTGTAATTAATGAATAATTATATTTGACCTTTGTTTCTAGCAATTGATTTTGTTGGACTGCTGCTAGTGATATTAAATTGAGCCAATAAATATTGTAAAGTGGCAATGAGCTTCCACATCCGTAAGATGACTCCCAAATCTCATATTCAGATGAGGAAGATCTTGCCTCCTACTCCTCCAAAGCTAGCCAAGCGACCGTCTCAATTCTAATCTCGCACACCCTGCACATCAGACGAGTCTCCTGAGTCTCCGCAAATGAAGCAAAAGGTCAGTTTGCAGACCATAATTACAGCCAAGTCCACATTCCTGGATGAGCTCAGTACTAATAATTTGATTAAGATCTTTCAAGTACCAGCTGGTGCCTGTTTGATTCCAACCGGAACAAGCATGTAGGTTTCCGATAAAAAGCGCAAAGATAAATAGCAAGTCTTACCAAAATCATGACAACGATACTTACCATATAGTTCTTCAATAACTACGAGATCAGCATGGGTAACGTGCACATATATTTAGATATGCTCGTGAAAGTGACAGAGACTTCATCTAAGATGATAGGCACAACAGCTGAGCTCAAAACTAACACCTGGATCAAGGTACGCGATTTACTGTCTGGCACAATGCTACCATCTGGTAATGATGCTGCATTTTTGCTGTCGGAAATTGTTGGTTATCTTTCTAAAATAGATCCATATGAAGTTAAGAATTTACTGCACTTGGATTTAACTAAGTAAAATACGACTCTTTACACTGCTGCCTTTGTTAGGATGATGAATCGTAAAGCAGAGTAGCTGCATTTGAAAGATACCACATTCTCAAACCCACATGGCCTGCAGAATGCTATGAACACTTCCACTCCTAAAGACATCCTTAATCTAAGTGTTTATGTCAGCAAGAATGAGTAGTTTCGAAAAATTATGAACTGTGACACCACTCGGTATCATTATTATGAAGAGCTTCCCAATATTCCATAAGGTTTATAAGTTAAGGAAATTCTGGCTAATTATACGAAACAGTGTAGAAGAAGGTGGTGGAATACGAACTTATTGTTAAGCAAAGGCTGGGAAGGCATCAAAACAGGCCAGACTGGAGCTGCGGGTAGCTGTCTAGCTAGTCTCCGCAAAGGTGTATACATTGTGGTTCTTAACTGCAAAGACAACCAGGCCCGTTTCACAGAAACTGAGCGCATTTACGAGTGGTACATCTAAAGAAGCAAGAGAAGATCCACATAATGCTCAGACCGCGCTTGAAACAGAAACGTAAATAAAAAGCAATTTTTCAAGATAATCCAAAATTTCTCTGTTGTTTTATTTGCTATAAAGTATACAGTTAATAAAATTAATATCTCGCTGATGGCTTTAATCTTAATTTATAGCAATTGTAGTGATCATCTAGCATTAAGTCAATGGAGTCAAGTAAAAAACTGATATCCATGCCAAATATCACGTCTAAGAACGTCCAGAATCAACTGAAAATAAAATAAGCAATTTCGAAATAGCAGCTTGGCATTGATTTTGATAAAAAACATATCGTGGCTCACACTCAGCAAATGCTTAATCGTACACTCCAACCAAATACGAATATCAAACCTGGTCACAAGTTGGAAAGCAAAATGTTCAAAATATAACTAATTTAATAGCAGGAAGCCAAAAAGCTAAAATTGAAGGTCAATCATCGACACTTAAACAACTATTTTCCAGTCTATACTACGCTCATGGACTCAGGCTTCCCTAAATCTAAACCAAAGTAGTAATAACAGAAAAAGATGTCACTTATTTTCCAGAGTTTATAAATCGCAGAGAAAAAGAATTATGAGGATAAAATAACTTTTTAACGAAAAAAGCTAGTTCCTATCAAAAAAGGTAAAAACTAGCGTCGTTTTATGGAATCTAAAAATGTACGTGTGAGTTTTCTCAGTGTTCAGAAGGCTCCATGCTTGCATCAATAGCTTAGGTAATATGACAAGTCTTCAATGACTGCCACAACTTCTGCATTTAATCAAAGTAAATTAATGCTTACTCGAAAATCGTTTGACTCGACTCAAGCTGAAGCGAGTCTATTAAATCCTTAGAAATCTGCATTTACTAAATAATACTTGGCAAAGTTAGCAAAGAATAAACCATTCGCTCCTGCTCTAGAACGTTATTATTATTTTGATTTTATATGGAAAATTTCTTTCTCAAACGGAATCAAACTTTAATTTACATAAAATTTAAATAAAAAATTTAAGGTATATGTAGGTCCTGGCAATAACTCAAGCTTGAT
>APMI01005940.1_pt1 | contig 11065 bp, 8 predicted proteins | sample 667938 | NCBI WGS metagenome assembly APMI01 (sample SAMN01084076, study PRJNA167559) | wastewater metagenome | biome: Wastewater | place: Denmark: Ejby Moelle, Odense | collected 2011-11-28 | reverse complement strand
TCGGTAATACAGACGATAAGTGGGACCTGTGCTCTAATTGCCTCCATAACGGCGGCTTTTGCCGTGGGTGCGGGCACAAATATAACAGAGATATCGATCGAAATCGAGAGCTGCTGCTTGATATCGTCGAGCGACGCAAAGACCGGTATGCCGCACACATGTGTACCAGCTTTTGATAGAGAAGTACCGGCGATAATCGAACTTCCATACTCAAGCATTCGTTGAGTATGAAATCTGCCCTGCCTGCCGGTGATACCCTGTACAATGACGTTTTTACCGGTAAACACGGTAGGGCTCATGATTTCATTGCCTCCAAGCAACCTTCGAGGGTAGCGTATAGCGTGAGCTGCTCGGCAGCTAATAGTTCGGCGGCTTCCTGGCTGCGGTTACCGCTTAGTCGTATATAGAGCGCGGGTAACTCTGGCAGCTGGCGCTTTGCTTCAATAATCGCCTGCGCCACCGTGTCGCAGCGCACAATTCCGCCGAAAATGTTGATAATGATTGCGCTGACGTGCGGGAACTGAGTGATGCGCCGAAAGCTTTCGACTACTTTTTCAGTCGTGGCGCCGCCGCCAATATCGAGGAAGTTGGCAGGGGTGAGCCCGGCGTCTTTAACAGCATCGACGGTGGCCATCGCGAGGCCCGCGCCATTGGCAATCGTCGCCACCGTGCCTTCCTGGTTGAGTATCACAAAATTAGAGTCGGCCGGTTTGTCCTCGTAGTCCCAGTCGGGGTGGCGGAACATAGCCGCATCATCGAGTATCATTTTGCAGTCGCCCGCTACTAACTCACCATTGCCCGTCATGACTAAGGGGTTAATTTCGAGCAGGGTCGCATCGTTAGACATAAAGCAATCATATAGTTTCTCAACCATCGTCTGCAGTACAAAAGACTTGTCGGGCAGCTCTAAATAGTCAGCGAGGCTATCGCCCACACCTTCGCTGTTTTTGCCATCAAGTTCGCGGCGAAAGAATTCGTGTGCGTCGTGTGACTCCACCTCCACGCCGCCTTCATGGTGTGCCACTAGTTCAACGGTACCTTGCTCACGATTGACGATAAGCGACAAGTAATACTCGTGCTTAATAACGAGCAGTTCCTCAAGCAGCAGCGAGTGCGGGCGGTAGCCATTAATCTCAAGTTCGAAAATGTCATTCACCGCCCGGTGAAGCTCATTTTCATTCTTTACTACTCTTACTCCACCCGCCTTGCCGCGCACACCGACGGGTACTTGGGATTTCACCACCGCAGGTAGGCTAATTGTACTAAGATTACGACTCGCCACCACAACAATTCCGTTTGGAACCTTTATTCCCGCTGCTCCAAGTAGATTTTTGGCTTCGTATTCGAGTAGTTTCACTAGCTCTTCCCTGTAAATAGTTTCCTAAATTTCCGCAGACCAGTTTGTTCGGGCGGGATATCGTGCAGAATAATGCTGTCTATGTAGTCATCGCTAACCCGGCGCGATTTCTGAATTCGCCAGCGCTCTTTGAACATATGGGGGATGAGTGTCCAGCTAAGGAGAAAGCCTTTGAGCGCCGGCCCGCCCCGTCCTTTTACGATGGCATGGCCAAGTATCAAAAAATAGGTAAGTACAAAACGGGGGTAAATGTGCAGACAAAGACAAAGGGGTACATTTTTGGTCAGCAGCATCGGCAGGTTTTTAAACGTTTGGGTAGTCGCAAGACCGGGCACCTTATTGGTACTGGCACTGATTTTATGATACGCAACTGCTTTAGGGGTATAGCGGACTTTATAGCCCGCTAGCTGTGCCCGAAAACTCAGGTCAACATCTTCAAAATACATAAAGTATTTCTCATCAAAAAGCCCAATATCGCGCAGCATACTAGCCCGCGCAACAAACCCCCCGCCGGTCGAACCAAATATGCATTCGGCATCTTTTGGTGCATCTACTAACTTAGTATTGCGTCCGCGCGGACCAGGGATACCCCAAGTAGTGTAGAAATCACCCGTACTATCAACATGCTCATGGTCGCTTCGGGCTAGAATGCCAGTTACAATACCCGCTTCTGGCAGCTGTCCGAGCTCTCTAATCAATGAATCCGTCCAGGCTTTATCGGCGACTGCATCGGGGTTGAGCGTACCAATGAATTGGTACCCCGCCTCTAGCGCAGCAGTAAAACCAAGGTTGTTTCCCCCAGTGTATCCATCGTTTTTCGGGCTTTCGATGAGCCGTAAGTGGTCGGTATCCTTGGTTACGATATATTGTCGAATTTGTTCTACCGAATTGTCGCTTGAGGCATTGTCAACGATAAATATATCTGGCTTAATCGACTCCTGTGTAAGCAGCGAATCAACGCAGCGGAGAGAATCTTCGGCGCAGTTCCAATTGAGAACAATAATTGCAAGTCTGTTTTTCGTCACCTTCTTATCATATAATGGACCCTATAGATATGAAACTATCCAATATTGCGAGTAGGAAAAATCGGATCCTATTGCGTGAGCTTGTTGTAACTGACTTCAAGTTACGCTATCAGGGATCGGTACTTGGGTATGCATGGAGTGTGCTAAAGCCACTATTTCTTTTCGTGATTCTTTACATTGTATTCGAGAAGTTTCTTCGCCTTGGTAGAGATATCGAACACTTTCCAGTATACCTTTTGTTGGGTGTGGTTTTGTGGGGATTCTTCACAGAGGCGACTATTCAGGGTTTGCAATCTATCGTGTCGAGGGGCGACCTTATACGGAAGATTAATTTTCCAAAGTATATCATTGTGATATCGGGCACGGTTTCAGCGCTCATAAACCTCGCTATCAATATGATAGTGGTCTTTATATTCAGTTTACTGAATGGCGTAGTGATTACTTTTGACGCACTGCTCGTATTTCCGCTACTAATAGAGCTTTATGTTTTCTCCCTCGGAATAGCCTTCTTTTTAGCAGCGATAAACACAAAATATCGCGATGTCGGTTATCTATGGGAGATATTTCTACAGGCGGCATTCTATGCAACACCCGTGCTATATCCTTTACAGATGGTTATTAAAGAGGCGCCGGCAGCAGCGGGTTGGATTATGCTAAACCCTGTCGCGCAAGTTATCCAAGATGTCCGACATGTGCTTGTGACAAATCAAGCAGTAACGCTTTATCAAGTTGTGGCCGACTGGCGTATCGCGATTCCCTTCATCCTAATTGGCGGCGTAGTCATGATGGCCTCATATTACTTCAGGTCTACTCAAAAGTATTTTGCGGAGATGATCTAGATGCAAACAAAGCAGGCCGCACTAGAGGTTCAGAATCTTAAGAAGTCTTTTAAGATTCCCCTAGAAGCAACTAGTGGATTAAAGCAGAAATTGATAAATACCATGAGAGGAAGTAAGGGCTATCGGGTTTTTACGCCACTGGATGGAATATCTTTTGAGATTGAGAAAGGCGACTTTTTCGGCATAGTTGGGCGAAACGGGTCTGGTAAAAGTACGCTACTAAAGACGATAGCGGGCATTTATACACCGAATGAGGGAAGTGTAAGTATCACAGGGAGCCTGATCCCGTTTATTGAACTAGGGGTTGGTTTCAACCCGGAGTTAACTGGCAGGGAAAACGTATTCCTAAATGGGGCGCTCCTCGGCTTTAGTCGCAGCGACATGCTAGATATGTATGACGACATTGTTGAATTTGCTGAACTGCACGATTTTATGGATGAGAGGCTAAAGAACTATTCAAGCGGTATGCAAGTTCGACTTGCGTTCTCTATAGCTATTAAGGCTGAGGCGGACATATTGTTACTCGATGAGGTATTGGCTGTTGGTGATGCGGCATTTCAAAGGAAATGCTACGACTACTTCATGTCACTGAAGGGAAAAAAGCAGACAGTAGTACTGGTTACCCACGATATGAATGCGGTTAGGAGATACTGCGATAAGGCAATTATGCTTGAGAAGGGTAAGATAGTAAAAATAGGCAATGTTGATGATGTTGCGCAAGAATATCAAAAATTATTCATGCAAGCCGACGAATCAACTGTTGAGCAATCGAAAGATATATGGGGAGAGGGAGGTCTGAGGCTGTATAATGCCGAGGTAAAGGTGGGTACAGAACGAGTTACGATCAAAACCACATATATGGCAAACAAGAACCTACCGCCGCCCGTGTATGGCATTACTTTGTATAATAATGCTGGAACAAACGTTCTTGAAGCAAATACGTTAAAGGAAAATATAAAGACCAAGCCGATGCAAAAGGGTGATAAAGTGAGTTTAGAGTGGGAATTTCAGAATATCTTATCAGATGGTAGCTATAATATTAGTGTTGCCTGCTGTGATCTATCTGTTACACGCTACTACCAGTGGGTAAATAAAGCGGTCTCATTTAGCGTAAAGAAACACGAAATAACAGGCGGGGTGGTGGACCCGCAGATATCAGTTGTAATGAATGAGGTGATAACATAATGCCAAAAAGTAACAACGCACTAGTGAACGATTATGAGCGCATGGTGCCAGAGTTCCACAAAGACAAGCTGATATATGCGGAACACGTCACTCGCTATATTGCCGCAAAGCAAGTTGTATCGGGTAAAACAGTACTCGATATCGCAAGTGGCTCCGGGTATGGTACTCAAATGCTGGCTGAAACCGCCAAGTTCGTGTACGGTGTTGATATCAATAAAAATGCGATAGGCTATGCACAGGAGTATTTTAGTGGTAAGAATATCGAATACCGCCTAGGTGATGGTGAGAGTATTCCTCTGGATGACGACAGTGTGGATATTGTAGTGACGTTTGAGACGATTGAGCATATAAAAAACTATAGGAAGTTTCTCGACGAGGTTCGTCGGATACTTAAGCCTGACGGCTTATTGCTGATATCTACACCGAATGATGTTGAATTTGCCGAGGGTAACCACTTTCATCTACATGAATTTAAATATGATGAGCTAGTGAAGCTTCTCAAGCAATACTACAAAAACATTGATTCATACTTCCAGTCGACATGGAAATATGTTGCCGTTGGTTCCGAGCATGACCTTGGCAGTGACACTGCGACGAAGGTGCTTAATCTTACTAAGAAAACGCGAGATCAGCACCTCTACTTCTACCTACTTTGTAGTAATCGTGAAATTACGGAGACTGTCGAATATATCGCCGCGGTAGGTGAGCACTATAGTGATAGAGAGCTGCAGACCAAAGATTATAAACAGTGGAAGCAAAAAAAGAAGCTTGAAGAAGAGAATAGCGAACTGAAGTTGCTTGTTGCCGACAAGAGTCGACACGTAGAAGAGTTAAAAAATGTTAATAAGGAAAAGGACAGAAGAATAGCCGAGATTACTGGGTCGAGGGGCTACCGGTTGCTCAATAAGGTTCGTACAGTCAAGCATCGCGTCACAAAATCTCCACACAGTCCACGCTAGATTGCGATTCTTCCTTCAAGCCTTCCATTTGTAATGTAATGCAGATAGTATAGCTTTAGATTGTTGCCAAATGCAGCCTGAAGATCGGGATAGCGCGCCCTATAGATAAAGACATTGAAAGTAAGACTTGCCACCCTTCCCTCACTCATCCCGTAATTAACAAAATGGCTTAGAGAGCCGCTATCATTGAGCGTTGTGCCAAAAGCCGCCATCAGATCGGCATTATAGTGTGAGTATGTGTCGAAGGAGTAGATGGGTGAATAATCGATACCCGTTAGCTTTGTTATACCACCGAGCGTATCGTTATTACCACTACGACCCTCTCGCCTGCCATTCGTAATGTAATGTAGGTAGTATGCGCGGATATTTGCTCCAAATGCCAGCCGTAGATCGTAGTAGCTAGCGCGGTATTTTGTGACATTAAACTCACTGTTTGCTTGTCTACCCTCGATGATACCCTGTCCAACAAAATGCTTTATCGCTCCCACATCATTATCTGCATATGCTTGAGCCAGATCTGGGTAAAGAGAGAGGTATGATGCGAAGTCATATACCGATGAATAGTCAACGCCACCATACTTCGTTACGGGTGTCATCTGCACGTTGCCTGTAGTAATCCGTCCCTCATTCTTACCGAATAGACTGAAATGAACATAGTACGCAGGCAAGTTTGATTCATAAATAAGACGCAGGTCAGCATTGGCATTACGGTAACTATTTATATTGAAGTTTGCTGACCCTATTCGTCCTTCGCGCATGCCGTAAGTAATAAAATGCTGAAAGGCATAAGCGGCGTTACCGCCCGTTGCCTGCATAACATCAGGATTATTTTCTAAGTAGAAGGTTGCGTCGAAGACTGGTGAATAATCGACACCATTATGCATTGCTCCTATTGTTGTGCCAAACCAGTTAGTAAAATATAGCCAAAAGTTTCGATTACCATAGGCACTACAGTAGTCACCCGTTCCATACCCAGCATTTAACGCTGCCGCATTTGGTTGATACGGTGTGTAGTCGTATAGCGCAGCAGTTGACCAGTTCTGAATGTTGACCGTGGAGCCACCGCAGGCTGTATTGGGATTCCACTGAATATAGTTAGCACCCTTTATATATGGTGAGTACCAGCTAGGGCTCTGGTCGATAACCGACCTAAAAAGTCTAGCAGCCCAGGTCACTTGATTTGTAAAACCGCGGTATGAAGAGTCGCATACGCCAGGCGTGCTATCTGGACAGCCATATCCAGTGGCGGATCTATACTGCCAATCTAGCGGCCAGGTGTCCGTGATGAGACCAGACTCCTTCTGTAATAGAACGAGGAATACCTGTGGATTGATTTGGTACTGCTGAGACACATCGTATAATATTTGCGCGCTTGACTTGCTGTTTTCAGAAAAATTTTTCAAACATATATACGGTGGTGATTGCCAGCCTCGCGATGATGCATACTGTGCGTGTGTTAGGTCTGGCCTCCCAAAGTCTGAAGCGGGGAGGGTGCCATCCGTATCACAGATAGGAACTTTGCTGTTAAGAAAATCTTGGATTTGGGTTACGTTCATAGTGGAGCTATTGGTAAATATAACATCGTCGATTATTCTGCCCGGATCGAACGCGATAGCATTTGCCTGTCCCGATACGGATGCCGAAGCTAGTGTCGCGAAGACCAAGGCGGCCAACATTTTTCTCATCAGAGTGTAGCCTCAGCTGTTGCCGAGCCGTAAGCACCGGCGCTTTTGACACTAATAGTAATAGTCCATTTACCCGAGGATAGTTCAGATAGTGGCACGTTAAAGCCCTTACAAGTAGAGGTTGATGACATTGCCTGGATTCCTGTCGAACCACGGTATGTTTTCCCGTCTGGGCCATTCATATTTAATACGCAGGTTCCTTCTGTCGCTATAATACCGATTGTAGTACGGATTAGTACCGTATCGCCCGGCTGAATAGCCGTTATGACAACGGGGATACTACCATCATTTGAGTCACCAGGAGTCGAGGTGCTCTTGTTCACAACTTCCTCCTTTGCCAAACTGCCCGTGCTTTGTTGGCTATTACTCGGAGAGTCAAGGGCTGTATTATTGGTCTCGGACGTCTCTCGCTGTTGATTGAATGGTAGGAGCTTGGCTGAATAGGCGTAAGTAGCCAGGATGCACCCAACCAAAACAATCAAAACAAAGACCACTGTTTGTCTTCTGTGTGGGAATTCTCTCTTTTTTAGCTGTATCATGTTGGTTTATCGGATTTTAGTACTAGCAGTATTTAACCATAATCCACATGAAAAATGCAATATCGCAGCACATGTCTTGGATTACTTACAAGTATAGCCCAGACTTGTACGCCAAAACTGTCACTATTTAGACTGGCCCTGATAGATCACTAGCCCAAAACTATGTTAAAATATAAGGTGTTATGCACGAAAAAATTGTAAAGCTTAAAAACCGGATTGTTCCCATTATTGATCATGTACCATATGCACGAAAACTTACCTATCCAACATACCAATTGACAAAAGAGCTATACAAGCGGGTGACTGGTAGGCCAAGGCATCTCATTGAGAACAATGCTACTGACGATACGACCGTACCACAGCACTATCTCAACGTAAATCTTGCAGAGAGAGCGGCTGAGCACCAGGCGAGAGTTAATAATCGAAAAATACTTTATTATGAAGCCGAGGCAGAAGGCTCGTATACACCAGCCAAGGGCGACCCCAGGCTAATTGCGGTGTATCTGCCCCAATTTCATAAGATACCGTTGAATGAGGTCTCGTGGGGCAAGGGCTTCACTGAATGGACCAACGTTGCTTCTGCAGCCGCAGGCTTCGTTGGGCAACAACAGCCGATACTACCAGCGGATCTGGGGTTCTATGACCTTGATCGACCGGCAAAGATTAAAGAACAGATAGATCTTGCTAAGAAATATGGTATTCATGGCTTCATGTTTTACTACTACTGGTTCAGCGGAGAAAAGATACTAAACAATCCAATAGATACCTTTCTAGAAAATAAAGACTGGGATTTTAATTTAATGATCTGTTGGGCTAACGAGAACTGGACAAAACGCTGGGACGGTATGGACAACGAAATCATCATAGGTCAAAAATATAATGACGATGATCCGCTTAAGTTCATTCAAGACGTCGCTCCGATACTGAGCGACCCAAGATACATCACTATTGATGGTGAAAGGCCAATCCTGGCAGTGTACAGGCCGTCTACCATCTCGAACATTGATGAATATGCAAAGATTTGGAGAGATTACTTCAGAGATAAATTTAACAAGGAGCTCTTCCTTATCGTCGGCAATAATCACACCGACGGTGATCCACGTGAATACGGATTTGATGCGCTATACGATTTTTCTCCGGGCTCTGTAATATGGGGCGGGGCAGCATCGGAGTATGCAAATGTTAAAGAAGTCAACTATGAACCATTAAAACTCGATCCAAATTTCTACGGTTCACTGGTTGACTACCGGGATATCGCGCTTGATGACAGACTGGACGCTATAGATAGATACTCATTTCCAACATTCCAGGCAGTTTTACCTCATTGGGATAACCATGCGAGAAAGAAGGGCAGGCATACCCACGCACTTATTAATTCGACGCCGGAGGTATATGCTACGTGGCTTGATCGGGTTTTAAGCAAGATGGTGAAGAAACAAAAAGCACCACTCGTGTTTCTTAACGCATGGAACGAATGGGCAGAGGGGGCGATGCTTGAGCCAACTCTTCATCTGGGACACGCGAACCTATTAAGGACAGCTGAGGTGTTATCGAAGTATAGTGGCAATAGGGCTAATCGTATAACTTTTCCAGAGATGGGACTACAAAGGAAAGACTCTGTAAGAATCGCGGTTGTTTTACATCTCTTTTATCCGGAACTTTGGGAAACACTTACAAGTGACCTAGGATATATTTCCGAGGAGTTTGATATTTTTGTTACCGTCCCCGAGAAACATAAAAACATCAGGCTCGAATACAATGATCACAAAGTGACAGTTATTACTGTTCCAAACTGGGGAAGAGATGTCCTGCCGTTTCTCCATGTTCTGAGAAAAGTACGAGCAGCCGGCTACGAGTTCGTACTCAAGCTACATAGTAAAAAATCAAAACAAATACCGCGCACCAGCGCCTCCTATTGGCTAAATACGACAATAGCGGCACTACTGCCGGGTAGCCAAGGAGTTGACAACATACTTAAGAAAATGAGTAAATCAAGAATTAAGATTATTGGGGTCAAGGAGTTCGCGGTGAGGATGTCACTAGGGGGCGAGCCCACTCTTAAAAAGCGACTACAACAGTATTATCCGAAAGAAGCAGCAAAAAAAATTAGCAAGGATATTGATCAGTACATGTTCAGTGCAGGATCTATGTTTTGGGCGCGCGTAGATGCATTTGATGACATACTTAGCCGGCACATCGTCGCCGATGATTTTGAGCTTGAGTACGGGCAGGTATGGCAGACCAGGGCGCACTTCCTTGAAAGAGACATTTGGGTAAATATTGCATTCCACTTCGGCAAAGATGCTGTTGCATTCGCATCGGTCGATGGTAAGTTGCGTGCCGCACCACACCTTCTAAAAGAGGCGAGGGGCGACCTGGAGTTTCCGCAAGTTCTGCGCGAGCTAAGCATCAACAGTGGGCCTGCCGTAGCAGCGAAAATTGAGAGTCGCGTGTCCATTATTATTACAAACTATAACTATGGCAAGCACATAGGAAGCGCAATAAAGAGTGCGCTTCGACAGACACATAAGAAAATAGATATTCTCATCGTCGATGATGGCTCAACAGACGGTATCTCAGAAAAAGTAATTGCTAGATATGAGAGTAGATATCCCTCAAGGGTGACCGCCCACCTATTACCCCACCAGGGTGTTGTGGCAACTAGGAACTATGGTCTCAACAATGCTAGCGGCGACTACATCATTTTTCTGGATGCTGACGATATCTTACCAAAAGACTATGTAAAAAATATGCTCGAGGAAGCAACCTATGGGAATTTTGATGTTGTCTATGCAGATATGCACAACTTCGGAGCGAACTACAAAATACAGTTCATGCCAGAATTTAACAAAGCACAGATGTTGAAGAGCAATATTGTTAACATGTCGGCTATGGTCCGAAGAAGTGTGATCGGAGATCAGCGCTTCGATGAATATTTGAGTGAAAGAAAGTTCGAAGACTGGGATTTCTTCCTTGGGTTGCTATTGTCAGGTGCCACATTCAGTAAAGCGCATACTACCAATCTAAAATATCGCGTCCACCAAGGACAAAGAAACCATAATCTCAATAGGGACAAAAAGTTTTGGGACGAGGCGGCCAAGACAACCGATTATATACGGCAAAAATACCGAAAACTCTATCCGCACGAAAATATACCCGGATAAGCAATAGTGAAGAAAACCTACAGATATATGTCATCCTCCGTGTTGGTTCTTGCATCGACTATTTCATTATGGTTCTTCATAGCAAACATTCAACAGCTGCAGCCGGCGTCATATGTGTTCGTTTTATGCATCTTGTACGCTATATACCTGCTACTTAAAAATAGCACTAACGTAACGTATTTAATAAAAGTGAGTGTAAAAAAGTTGACAACACGGAAGCATTTTGGGATTGTTTTAGTGGCGCTAACTACCTAAATTCACCCCCCAATCAGGACACTCCCTCTAGAATTAATCCTTTCTCTTTTGCAACTT
>APMI01004645.1_pt1 | contig 11065 bp, 3 predicted proteins | sample 667938 | NCBI WGS metagenome assembly APMI01 (sample SAMN01084076, study PRJNA167559) | wastewater metagenome | biome: Wastewater | place: Denmark: Ejby Moelle, Odense | collected 2011-11-28 | reverse complement strand
GTATTTGATTATTAAATAGCTAGTTGAAATTCTACTTAGTTTATCTAATTTTCAAATTAGTTTAAAATATATATTTCTTGACTAATTAATTGTTAATTTTTTTCCCATAAATTTAACTAATGCCGATAATTAAAGAAATGCCATTAACTAATGGTTAATCCGGCTTTATTTCTTTTTTTAAGGAAACGTCATTTCAACTAAAAGTTAAAAAATATTTTCTTGATGTAAAAATTCATGTTTATGAATCAAACTTGTACCGCAGCATTTTTCGCCGCCCCACGGCAATTTCTAAAGTTAACGTTTTGTGTTTTAATGCTTTCGTTGATCAACGTAAAAGGATACACACAAACCATATTTACTACGGACTTTACAACGGCCACATTCCCGCCGCCGGTCGCGGCTTATGCACCTGTTGTCGCTGCAGCCTCCTGGACAGTTACCGGTTCTGGTATCAGTCGTGTAACTAGCGGAACAAATCCAACATGTTCGCCGCATTCAGCAGGAGGCATGTTGCGATACAACAGCTATAGCATCTCGAGTGGCAATGCAAGTTTCATTTCACCGGTGTTGAATTTTACAACTGCAGGTACTTCTTATACAGTTTCTTTCTGGATGTACCGTGATAATGGTTATTCCGGTAGCGCCGACAAACTTGATGTTTACGTAAACACAACAAACGTGGCTGGTGGAACACTCCTGGGCACAGTTAATCGTTCGCGTAGTCTTTCACCGACTGTCGCTGTCGATGGTTGGTACCAATATACATATAACATACCCACAACTTATAATACAGCGACCAACTACCTTATTTTCAAATTTACCTCTGCATGGGGCAATAACTGTTTTGTTGATGACATAGTACTCACGCAAAACCTATTGACACCCTGTACCGGTACCCCAACTACTACTGCTTCCGGCCCGGCGAATGTTTGTCCGAGTACGGCATTTACTTTAAGTTGTACAGCCGTTACGGGTACCGGTGTTACCTACCAGTGGAAATCAGCCACTGCATTGGTTGGTCCTTATAGTAACATAGTAGGAGCCACGTCTAGTACTTATACCGTTGCGGCAGGTATCACCTCCACTACCTATTACCAGGTATACACCACCTGCTCTAATAGCGGGCAGAATTATACTTCTAATAATCTTACGGTCAACGTATTTCCGACATGGGTATGTTCGGTCTGCGCTTCGGGGGCTACTTCCACGGCTGATGAAGATATATTTAACGTCACAATTGGCACACTCAATAATACTTCCGCCTGTAGCGGAACATACAGCGATTACCGGCTTACGGTACCTGCACCTACTTTAACTGCGGGCAGCCCGTATACATTGTCTGTCAACTTTAATACCTGCGGAGGATATTATGGACGGACAGGTGCTGTATATATCGATTACAATCACAATGGCCTCTTCACTGATGCAGGAGAGAACGTATGGACAATATCCAATCCCACAGGTGTTAATTCCACTTCAATAACTATTCCCGGAAGCGCCACACCCGGCTATGGCGTTATGCGCGTAGTATATGCTGAGCAGGGCACCGCACCACCTTGTGGTACATTTACCTGGGGTGAGACCGAAGATTACGTAGTAAACGTATTTGCCCCTCCATGTACAGGTACACCTACTACTACCGCTTCGGGCCCGATAAACGTTTGTCCTAATGTACCGTTTACGATAAGTTGTACGGGAATAGCCGGTACAGGTGTCACTTATCAATGGAAATCAGCGTCTGCTTTGGCAGGTCCTTATTCTAATATAGTAGGTGCTACCAACCCAAGCTATACGGTGGCCTCCGGTATCAACACCACCACTTACTACCAGGTATATACGACATGTAGTAACAGTGGTTTGAACTATACATCTAATAATATAACGGTGAGCGTTTTACCAGCCTATGTGTGTAGCTATTGTACGTCTACTGCTACGAGCACTGCCGATGAGGAGATATTCAATGTGACCTTAAATACGCTGAATAATACATCCAACTGCGCATCAAGCAATTCGATGTACACGGACTACAAGCCTTTAGGCTCTCTTACGAACCTGTTCCTTGGCTCTACGTATCCGCTGTCCTTAACATTGAGCACCTGCGGGGGCACCTATACGAGGACAGCCTCGGTATGGATAGATAATAATACAGACGGCGTCTTCCAGGACCCCGGCGAGCGAGTGTATACGGTAACTACCAGTGCTGCCAACCCCTTCCTTGCCTCGGGCACGGTACAGATCCCCGGCAACTCTAATTTTGGTATAACGGGCATGCGCGTTGTATATTCCGAAACATCTTCACCGATAGGCCCCTGTGTGAACTACACCTGGGGTGAGACGGAAGACTACCTTGTAACCCTTGCGGGCATCAAGGCCACGGTCACCGGAAGCCCCTTCTGCAGCGGCGGCACGGTGAACGTGAACTATACGGCAGGGGGCATAGTGTTCAACGCCGGCAATGTATTTACAGCACAGCTAAGTGACGCTACAGGTTCTTTCCTGAGTCCTGCCAATATCGGTACGCTGACCAGCACTGCTAACTCCGGCACGATCGTATGTACGATCCCGGCGCTGCAACCCGGCGGCAGCCAGTACCGTATAAGGGTAGTATCGAGCAATACGGCGGTAACAGGATCAGACAACGGCACAGACCTGACGATCAACCCGACGGTTGTGCCTTCGGTATCCATAACAGTCAGCCCCGGCACCACGATCTGCGCTGGTACCAATGTTACCTTCAACGCCACACCTACGAACGGTGGCGCGAGCCCTTCATACCAGTGGTATGTAGGTTTGACCCCGGTGGGCACTAATAGCCCTGCATACAGCACCGCGAGTCTCAATAACGGGGATATCGTAAAAGTAGTGATGACCAGTAGTGCGCCTTGCCCGAGCCCGATAACTGCTACGAGCAATACGTTCACGATGACGGTCAATCCATTGCTCACACCTACGATCACCATAAGTTCTGTACCCCTCAATACGAACGTATGCGTAGGGCAGACTGTAACCTTTACGGCAGCCATCACAAACGGTGGCCCCGGCCCGGTGTACCAATGGTACAAGAACGGTAACCCTGTAGGTACGAACTCAAATACTTACGTGGATGCTGTGCTTAATAATAATGATAACATTACCTGCTCTGTGACAAGCAATGCTACCTGCCTGCAGGTAGCTACGGTTACCAGTGCCCCTTTGGTGATAACTGTTAATCCGCCGGTTACCCCTGGAGTAAGCATCAGTGCGAACCCCGGCAACACATCATGCGCAGGCTCCAATGTAACCTTTACGGCCACGCCTGTTAACGGCGGCCCCACGCCAACCTATCAATGGTATGTAGGAGCTACGCCAGTAGGCACCGGTGCCACATACAGCAGTACCACACTTGTCACCGGAGACGCGGTAAGCTGCGTGCTGACCAGTAATGCGGTTTGTGCCACTCCTGTAACAGCCACCAGCAATATCATTACGATGACCGTTAACCCGGTTGTCACGCCTACGATCAGCCTGGCCACAAGCCCCGGTACAACGATTTGCGATGGAACAAATACAACGTTCAGTGCGTCTGTAACAAACGGTGGCCCAACGCCTAACTACGTATGGACAGTTAACGGTAACCCTGCAGGGTCTAACAGCAGCACCTTCAGCAGCAATACACTGGCCAACGGCGATGTGATTGTTTGTACGATGACCAGCACTGCCAACTGCCCTAACCCCCCATCCATGAGCGCCTCGGTTACAATGACCGTTAACCCGGTAGTAGTGCCCGGAGCCACTGCGGCAGTCAGCCCCGGCACCACGATCTGCTCAGGCACGCTTTCAACATTTACCACTGCAGCCACCAATGGCGGTCCCTCACCATTCTACCAGTGGTATAAGAACGGGATCCCTGTAGGCGGCAACAATGCAGTATACACAGACAATAGCCTGAACAATGGCGATGTGCTTTATTGTGCTGTGACCAGCAACGCAGTATGTGCTATTCCGGCCACGGTGAACACCAATAATATTACGATGATCGTAAACCCGACAGTGGTACCGGGTGTAAGCGTATCGAACAATACCGGCAATACGATCTGCGCAGGCACGAATGTGACCTTTGCAGCCAGCCCGCTCAACGGCGGCAATGCACCTGCTTACCAGTGGTACCTGAACGGTAACCCGGTAGGAACGAACAGCGCAGTATATATGAACAACAGCCTGAACAGTGGTGATGCGATCTATTGCTCGATGACCAGCAATGCGGTATGCGCCACACCGGCAACCGTATCGAGCACAACCACCACGATGACCGTCAACCCGCTGAGTTATCCATCGGTAACTATAACGGCTACACCTGGCGATACGATCTGCGCCGGCACTATAACAGCCTTCGATGCTTTCCCTGTTAACGGCGGCCCGAGTCCCAGTTACACATGGTACCTTAATGGAAATGTGGTAGGCACCAACAGCCCGACCTATACGAACAATACGCTTAATAATACAGACGTGGTGAACGTTAAGATGACCAGCAATGCAGTGTGCGCTACACCGGCCGTCAACTACAGTAATAACATAATGATGATCGTAACAGGCAATATTACGCCTACTGTTGTTATCAGTGGAAGTTCTGTTATCTGCGATGGTTCTTTAGCTACCTTCAATGCACAGATCACTAATGGCGGTAATGGCCCTGTGTACCAGTGGAAAGTGAATGGCAACCCTGTAGGTACCAACAACCCTGTTTATACTGATAGTACGCTTGCCAACGGAGATGTTGTTAGTGTTGATATGACAAGTGGCTTTGTATGTTCTACGCCTCCTACGGTAACGGCGACCAAGACTATGACCGTTAACCCTGTAGTGACACCTGGCGTGAGCATCGTTAGCACAGGCGATACGATCTGTCGCAATGGCAGCATTACATTCGATGCCACACCTGTTAACGGAGGCCCCACACCGCAGTACCAGTGGATGAAGAACGGTAGCCCGATAGGCGGTCCCACATCCACGTTTACCTACAATAACTTTAATGACAGTGATGTAGTGAGCTGTAACCTGGTGAGTAGCATGCCATGTCCTTTACCGGCAATAGTGGGCAGCAATAGTAAACTGCTTACAGTGAAAGAATACATGACCCCGAAAGTCTTCATAAACGCAGACCCGAATGTGCTTATCTGCAGCGGGGCACCTGTGGTGTTCAATGCGAGTGTTGACAGTGCAGGTCTGCCAACCGACCTGAGCTACCAGTGGATGCTTAATGGTAATCCTGTAGGCACCAATGCGCCATCATACACGGGCAATATGCTCAACAATGGCGATATGGTGAACTATATCATGACCAGTTCTGCATTATGCCTGACCAAGCCTGTTGATACCAGCAAGACCGATACTGTTAAATGGTTCAACAGCGGTTATCTTGCCGGTGTAACGGGGACTACGGAAAGCAATACGATCAACCTGACGAACCAAAACTCGAACATACGTGTCGGTTATGTGGACTGTGACCTGATCAGTTCTATAAAGCCCACGGGTGCTAATCCGGTAAATGGCAGTGCGATCTTTAAGGTGACGATCGATCCGCAGGTAAATAGCTACGGGGGTCATCCGTATGTAACACGCCACTACGTTATAGAACCGCAGAACAATCCTTCTACAGCCACAGCAACAATAGAGCTGTACGCTTACGAAAATGAGTTCCGTGCATATAATGACGTTGCTGCTGCCCAATGGCTTCCTCTGTTGCCAACCAATAAGGTCGACAATGGCAATACCCGTATCACCATCTTCCATGGCACAGGTACGGCGCCGGGCAACTATAGTGGCCCTACAGAAGAGATCACACCAACAGTTACCTGGGATGTTGCAGACAACTGGTGGGTGATGACTTTCCCTGCCACAGGTTTCAGCGGCTACTACATACACACGGGTAACTTCCCGCTTAGCGTAAGAAACACAGCCGGCACCGATGGCTTTAGCATGACGGCCTTCCCGAATCCTGTGAAGGATAAGGTGGAAGTCAGGCTCAATGGCAACAGGGGAGCCAACAGTACGCTGATAGTAACCGACCTCACGGGCAGGACACTCATCAATGTAGAAATGGATAATAACAAAGCGATCATCGACATGAGCGGCCTTGCATCAGGCATGTACATGTTACGCTACAGTGATGATACAAGAAATGAAACGCTGAAGGTCACGAAACAATAAGCGAAAAAAAGTAGTTTTTAATAAGGCGATCTTTTTTAAGGATCGCCTTATTTTTTGTTGCGTTTTACCTTTTGGTTTATAATCTTATTAATTAACCTCCTCAAAATGGCAGTAATAAGTATTTATTACAATTTTTTATTTTTTATAATTGGGAATAAAAAAGCCATTTATATTAACTATAAATTAGTAAATTGATATTCCGGTAAAATTTACATGATAAAATATTGCATGATTGAAATTGTTTTTTATTTTCGTAGGCTTCAATTATTTAATTGTCTGTTAAAATATCTGGAGAAAAATTAACAAAAAAGCTTTTTCTTAAAAAAAATACGCTGTATGAATCTCTATACCAAACACCACGTAGTAAAATGTTGTAGAACATTAATTATTGGTTTAAGTCTTCTGCTCACGCAACAAGCATATGCGCTGCCTGTAAACCAATACCAGTTTACCTCATTTAACTCGCCTTATGTACCCTTGGTAGGCGCCAACACTGCAGGCATATACTGCGATGACTGCAACTACACGGGTATGCCCCTGGGCTTCACGTTCAACTATGGAGGGACCAACTATACCACGGTTTCGGCAAGCTCGAATGGTTTTCTGTCGCTTACCAATACATCCACTGCTACATATACTAATAGCCTTGGCAATGCTGCAGGTATCGGTCCAATGATTATGGCCATCTGGGATGATGATGATACCTACAACAGCCAGTGCCGTTACTTAACTACAGGCGTTGCGCCTAACCGGGTTTTTACATTTGAGTGGTATAATTTCGACTGGCCTTTGGGTGGAGTGCAGTCCATACACATGCAGGTGAAGCTGTATGAGACATCAAATGTGGTAGAGATATGGTACCAGCAAGGCCCTAACTCCTATGGTGGTTCAGCCAGCGTGGGTTTGTACAATTCAGGAAGTGACTATTCTACCATTGCAGACGGTATTGCTAATCCCGTACCTTCTACTGCAACATTTTACACAGGTTTCACAACCCGTCCTCCTAATGGTACAGTGTACCGCTGGGCTCCGCAAAGTCTTACCACAACTATACCCGCTACAAATTTTTGCGGTGGCAATTCAGTAAATGTTAGTTATGTGGCCGCCGGTATTGTCTTTACGGCAGGCAATGTAATCACAGCACAACTGAGCGATGCAACAGGTTCTTTTGCCTCGCCCACGTCTATAGGCACCCTCACCACAACCGCTACCAGCGGCACAGTAGCTGCAACGATACCTGCCAACCAGGTTGCAGGCTCCCAATATCGTATCAGGGTGGTATCAAGCTCCCCCGCGGTCACAGGTTCGGATAACGGTGCAAACATTACCATCAATCCGACTGTAACGCCCACCATATCTATCGCTGCCAGTCCGGGCAATAGTATATGCGCCGGTAGTAATGTAACCTTTACCGCCTCGATAACGAATGGTGGCACCACTCCGGTATATCAATGGTATGTGAATGCCAGTCCGGTTGGCGGCAATTCACCTACTTACTCCACTACTTCATTGACCAACGGGCAGTCGGTTACATGCAGTGTCACGAGTAACGCCCCTTGCGTTTCTCCGGCTACTGTTACAAGCAGCCCCATTGTTATGACGGTTAATCCTCTTCTTACGCCATCTGTAGCAGTGAGTTCGGTCCCTGCAGCAAATAACACTTGCGTGGGCCAGGCGGTTACTTTCACCGCAACCCCCACTAATGGCGGCCCCACTCCTGCCTACCAGTGGTATATTAATGGCGGCCCTGTAGGTAGCAATTCACCTAATTTTACTACAAGCTCTTTGACCAATAATGATATAGTCACCTGTGTAATGACGAGCAATGCGCCTTGCGTCTCGCCCACTACGGCAACAAGCCCTAATGTTGTAGTGACCGTATTGCCAAATCTGGTGCCCACTATAAATATTTCAGCTAATCCCGGCAACAGTGTTTGTGCCGGTGCCAATACCACATTTACTGCTACCGCAACAAACGCAGGTCCCACGCCCACATATCAATGGTATGTTGGTGCCACACCGGTTGGCCCCAACTCGCCTACGTATTCCACCACAACCCTGGTGAACGGTAATATTGTCAAGTGTGTGCTGACAAGTAATGCACCTTGCGCCACGCCTGCTACGGTCACCAGTAACACTATTACAATGACGGTTAATCCGCTGGTTACGCCAACCATCACGGTTAGCGCAAACCCGGGTAATGTAATATGTATAGGTACCAACACCACCTTTACTGCTTCAACAACCAATGCAGGCCCTGCACCTACTTATCAGTGGTACAGGAATGGCCTCCCGATAGGGGTGAATTCCGCCACCTTTGCCAGCAATGCACTGGTTAACGGAGATGTGATCACATGTACTATGACAAGTAGTGCTACATGCCCTTCACCACTTAGCGTTACCAGCACACCTATTACCATGACGGTTAATAATACAGTTCCCGCCAGTGTTGGCATCGCTGTGAGCCCCGGTACAACAATTTGTTCTGGTTCGCTCACTACATTTACAGCTTCAGGTGTTAACGGCGGCCCTACACCTGCATATCAATGGTATAAGAACGGCATACCCGTTGGCTTCAATAATCCTGTATATACAGACAATGGTTTAAATAACGGTGATGTGCTGAACTGCACTATGACCAGCAACGCGGTATGTGCAGTGCCTGCCCTCTCCACCAGCAATAACATAACGATGATCGTTAACCCAACAGTAGTTCCCGGTATTAGCGTGTCCAATAATACCGGCAATGTGATATGTGCAGGTACAAGTGTGACTTTCGGAGCCAGCCCCATCAATGGTGGCAACGCGCCTATATACCAATGGTACCTGAATGGCAATCCGGTGGGCGGCAACAGCGCCAGCTACATCAATAACGCCCTGGTTAACGGCGACGCTGTTTACTGCACGCTAACCAGTAACGCACTATGCGCTGCTCCTGCTACTGTAACAAGCAGCACCACTACTATGACGGTGAATGCGCTAACCATTCCTTCGGTAAGCATAGGCGTATCGCCATCTGCTACCATATGTAGCGGCACTAGTACCACATTTACTGCAACGGGCGTTAATGGTGGCCCATCACCTTCTTACCAGTGGTATAAGAATGGCCTCCCCGTAGGTAACAATCCTACCTATGTAGATAATGCGTTAAATAACACAGACCTCGTAAATTGTGTAATGACCAGCAATGCTACTTGCGCTACTCCTCCTTCGGTCTACAGCAACAGCATTTCTATGAATGTGATAGGCAATGTTACACCAACTGTCGTGTTAACTGCAACGCCATCATCCACTATATGTGCAGGATCATTAGCCACCTTCACCACACAGATCACTAATGGTGGTAATAACCCGGTATACCAATGGACAGTGAATGGCAACCCGGTTGGTACTAATAGTCCTGCATATGCCGACAGCATGCTGGCTAACGGCGATGTGGTTGCTTGCGAGATGACGAGTTCTTTCACTTGCGCCACACCATCTATGGCTACTAATTCTGTTACTATGACGGTTAATCCTGTAGTGACACCGGCCATAAGCATCGTAAGCTCTGTTGATACAATATGCCGCGGGGGGTCTATTACGTTTAATGCTACCCCCGTTAACGGCGGCGCAAGTCCGGTATACCAATGGCTAAAAAATGGCGGCCCGATCGGCGGCCCGTCGGCAACTTTTACTTACAACAATTTTAATGATAGCGATGTAGTGGCATGTAACCTGTTAAGCAGTGTGCCATGCCCTTCTCCTGCCATAGTAACCAGCAATGCTGAAATGATAAAGATGAACGAATATATGACGCCGAAAGTATTCCTCGATGCAGATCCCAATGTACTCATCTGTAGTGGTGCTCCCCTGGTGTTCAACGCCAGTGTTGATAGTGCAGGTACGCCGACAGATCTCAGTTACCAGTGGCTGCTCAATGGCAATCCTGTAGGTAGTAACACTCCTTCCTACACTGGCATTCAGCTTAATAATGGTGATATGGTTTCTTATATAGTTACCAGCACTGCGCCATGTTTGACAAAGTCTGTTGATACCAGCAAGACCGATACTGTTAAATGGTTCAACAGCGGTTACCTGGCAGGCGTAACAGGAACAACGGAAAGCAATACCATTGTTCTCACAAACCAGAATACGAACATCCGCATAGGCTACGTCGATTGTGACCTGATCAGTTCTATAAAACCAACGGGGGCTAATCCGGTTGCCGGCAACACAACCTTTAAGGTTACGCTCGATCCCCAGGTAAATAGTTATGGTGGTCACCCTTACCTGGCACGCCACTACGATATAGAACCGCAGAACAATCCGTCCACAGCCACAGCAACAATAGAGCTGTACGCTTACGAAAATGAGTTCCGTGCATATAATAACGTTGCTGCTGCCCAATGGCTTCCTCCGTTGCCAACCAATAAGGTCGACAATGGCAATACCCGCATCACCATCTTCCATGGCACAGGTACGGCGCCGGGCAACTATAGTGGCCCTACAGAAGAGATCCCGCTTAGCGTAAGCAACACTGCCGGTACTGATGGCTTTAGCATGACGGCCTTCCCGAACCCTGTACAGGACAAAGTAGAAGTGAAACTGGCTGGCAAGCGTGGTAACAACAGCAGCCTCGTTGTAACCGACCTTATGGGTAAAACACTAATCAATGTAGAAATGGATAACAACAAAGCGATTATCGACATGAGCGGTCTTGCATCAGGCATGTACATGCTGCACTACAGCGATGATACACGGAATGAAACACTGAAGATCACGAAAAACTAACTGTTTCTTATATTATAAGACGCGATCCCTTTATACGGGATCGCGTCTTGTTTTTAGTATTTGGTTACAATCTGTGCGACCCTATTTCCCGGATTCTTCCCCGAAA
>APMI01058891.1_pt1 | contig 11072 bp, 9 predicted proteins | sample 667938 | NCBI WGS metagenome assembly APMI01 (sample SAMN01084076, study PRJNA167559) | wastewater metagenome | biome: Wastewater | place: Denmark: Ejby Moelle, Odense | collected 2011-11-28 | reverse complement strand
TTGGGCTGGCGCGGGCCGGGTTTGGGGTGGGGCCGGGCGGCGGAACGGTCCGGCGGGTCGCCCGAGGCGATCATTTCAAGGTTTTCCTTTCGGCAAGGTCTTGGTGTTAAAAGGATACGGCCGCCTAGAGACAGACGCCAGAGCGGCCCCAACCCCCTGTGGGACGCGCGATGAGCAAAACGGTTCTGATCGTCGAAGACAATGAGCTGAACATGAAGCTCTTCAACGATCTCTTGGAGGCGAACGGCTATACGACGCTTCAATCGCGCAACGGCATGGCGGCGATCGACCTCGCGCGCAAGCACAAGCCGCACCTCATCCTCATGGATATCCAGTTGCCTGAGGTTTCCGGGCTGGAAGTGACGGCCTGGCTGAAACAGGACGAGGAGCTGAAACATATCCCCGTCATCGCCATCACCGCTTTTGCGATGAAAGGCGACGAGGAGAAAATACGCGCGCGCGGCTGCGAAGCCTATTTGTCGAAGCCGATCTCGGTGACGAAATTTCTGGAAACCGTGAAAAATTACGCCGGCGATCAGTAAGCGACACGAGGACAAACGATGACCGCGCGCATTCTCGTCGTCGATGACGTGGCTGTGAATCTCAAGCTTCTCGAAACGCGCCTCACGGCCGAATATTTCGATGTGACCCTGGCCATGAGCGGCGCCGAAGCCCTCGCCATCTGCGGGCAGGGCCGCGTCGATGTCGTGCTGCTCGACGTGATGATGCCGGGCATGGACGGGTTTGAAACCTGCCGTCGCCTGAAAGCCGATCCGATGACCGCGCATCTGCCGGTCGTGATGGTCACCGCGCTCGACCAGCCGGCCGACCGCGTGCGCGGCCTTGAAGCCGGCGCCGATGATTTCCTGACCAAACCGGTGGACGAGATCGCTTTGCTCGCGCGTGTGCGCTCTCTCGCGCGTCTCAAGGTCACGCATGACGAGTTGCGCGGACGCGCCGTCACGGCGGCCGGCCTTGGCCATACCGCCTTGTTCGAAAGCCTGCTCGCCGACAAGGGCGAGCGCGGCAGAGTGCTGATCGTGGACGAGCGTGAATCATCCTACGAGCGGCTGAGCGCCGCGCTCTCCCCGACGCAGCATGTCGATGTCGAGACGCGCCCGCAGGACGCGATCTTCCGCGCGGCCGAAGCCGATTACGATGCGGTTCTGATCAGCCTCGGCTTTAAGGATTTCGACGCCTTGCGCCTGTGCGGTCAGCTTCGCTCGCTTGAGCGCACGCGCAACGTTCCGATCATCCTCATCGCCGATCCTGAGGAAAACGCGCGCCTGCTGCGCGGGCTCGAACTCGGCGTCAACGACTATCTCACCCGGCCCGTCGATCGAAATGAACTGGTGGCGCGCGTGCGCGCGCAGATCAAGCGCAAACGCTTCGCCGACGCGATGCGCGAAACCGTCCACGCCTCGATGGAGGCGGCGATCGTCGATCCTCTGACGGGCGTCAACAATCGCCGTTATCTCGACAGCCATCTGGCCGCGATGCTCGCCAAGGCCGCCGCCCAGCGCAAACCCGTCGCGCTGATGGTTCTCGACATCGACCATTTCAAGCAGGTCAACGACACCTACGGCCATGACGCCGGCGACGCCGTTCTGCGCGGCTTCTCCTCGCGTGTGAAATCCGCCATCCGCGGCGCCGATCTTGTCGCGCGGATGGGCGGCGAGGAGTTCGTCGTCGCCATGCCCGACACCTCGCTGGACGTGGCGCGCCGCGTGGCCGAGCGCCTGCGCGAAGCCGTCGCCGCGACGCCCTTCTCGGTGCGCGACGATCTGACCATTCCCGTCACCGTATCGGTGGGCGTCGCCGCGCGCGGCGAGGGCTCCAATGCGGACGAATTGATGCGCCGCGCCGACCGGGCGCTCTACCGCTCAAAGAGCGAAGGCCGCAATCGCGTCTCCGAGGAAGCCGCCTGATCAGGCCGCGCCGTAAAGCTCAATGATTAAGGTAAAATCAACGCTTTCGGCGCTGCGCGCGAATCGCGCTTTGCGGTCGAGATAGTTTCCAGTAGTTTAACGGACATGGAAACGCGGCGACGCCGCAGCTTCCTGACAATACCCTGCGGGGCGCTCAGGTCCGCCGCAACTCCTGGGTCCGTGGGGTCGGCCGGTTCGAGACGGAATGGAGTGGCCTCCTCTTATTCCGCTTCGAACCGGCCACCTTTTTCCCCATCTTATTGAAAAATTTAGTTTAACGCGCCTGCATCGTTGCGATGGCGAACGCGTAGCCTGTTCGAATCAAAGGCGCCGGAAAATGGCGCCCAGCGATAAACATTTGGCCATCAATTCGGCTTTGCGGAATTTCAGTGTTTATCGAAAATAAAAAGTTATTTTGAAATAATAAAAAAGAGCCCCGTAAAGCGGGGCTCTTGCATTGCAATGATCGAGCATGACGCGCAAGCCTGAGGCTTGCCCATAGGTCACTTGATCTTGGTTTCCTTGAATTCCACGTGCTTGCGCGCGACCGGATCGTATTTACGGAAGCTGAGCTTCTCGGTCTTGGTGCGGGCGTTCTTCTTCGTCACGTAGAAATAGCCCGTGTCGGCGGTCGACTCGAGCTTGATCTTGATCATCGCCGTCTTGGCCATGGCGTCGGTCCTGTAAAACGAGGGCCTGCGCTACGCCGCCGCTCGATGCTGAACGAAAAATCGGTCGCGCGGAACGAGTCCCGCGCGGTCTGCGCGCAGATGCCAAATCGCGCCCCTGATGTCAAGGAAAGCGCGCTGTAGGCGCCGCGTTTCACAGTTCGACGCGCAGGCGCTTGCGGTGCTTCTCGAAATAGAATGGCGCCGGCAGGCGCTCGGAAAATCCCGCCTCGATGCGGTTTTCCAGCTCTTGCAGGATGATGCGCGTGATCGTCGGCAGGTCGAGGGTCACCGCGTCCTTGAGCGTCATCCAGACGAGGTCGGTCAACTCCGTGTCCGGCCCGACGACGCCCTCCACCCGGTCCGCGATCGCGGAGGCGTCGACGGCGAAGAAGCGGGCGTCAAACCGCTTCGAGCGGCCCGGCGGGGTGATCGCGCGCGCCACGAACTGCATGCCTTCAAGCGAGGGAAACACGCCGCGGGCGATGAAGTCGCTCCAGGGCCCCTCCGGCGCGCTGTCGGGCGCCCCGAACTCCTTGGTGCCGATCAGCAGGCCCGTCTCTTCAAAGGTCTCGCGGATCGCCGCCAGCGCCAGCGCGCGCCCGAGCGTGGAGCTGGGCCGCGACACCATCAGGCGCAGCTTGTCGTCGACGACCTCCGTCAGCGCGCCCGCGACCGTCATCTTGCGATCGCCCGCTTCGATCCTCCCTCCGGGGAAGACATATTTGCCGGGCATGAACTTGTGTCCGGCGTGGCGCTTGCCGAACAGCACCTTGGGCGCGGCGCCGGACCTGTCGATGAGGATCAGCGTCGCCGAGTCGCGCGGTCGCTGATAGGGATGGTGGCGAACGTCTTCTTCCTTGCTGAGCCGCATCGTCTTGGCGACGGGATCGTACAGCGGTTCAGACATGACGAGGCCTCCGGGCTTTTCCGAGCGCCTTCACAATCAGAGAAGCGCGCGCGCGGCAAGCGCGCGTCCTCACGCGTCCTTGTCTTTGGGGTCATCTCCGAAGCCATGCATGCGTAACGCCCACTGCATCCCGATCAGCGCGCCCTTGACGCCCGGCAGCAGCGCCAGGCTCATCGCCAGCGCGATCGGCGGCCAGATCATGAGATGGGTGAGATAGGAGAAATTCTCGGCATGTTCCTCCACCAGCATGATGCCGAAGATGACGACATGCCCCACGATGGTGATGACCACGTAGGGCGGGGCGTCATCGGCGCGGTGCTGGCTCAAATCCTCCCCGCACACGGAACAGTTCGGGTTCACCTTCAGATATTTATAGTAGAGCTTTCCCTCGCCGCACTTCGGACAGCGGCCCATCACGCCGCGTTTCATCGCCTGCCAGACGCTGCGCTTTTCCTCGGTTCGGGCGGGGCGCCACTCGGGCGCGGGCGCGTTCTGCGCCGCGTCGGGCGCGGGCGCGTTCTGCGCCGCGGTAGCCTGCGTCATGTCGAAAACCTCATTTGCGTCCGCGCCCGCGTCCCTTGAGAGAGGGTCGGCCGCGCTTGGCGGCGACCTTATCACGGTCGGGCCGGCGTTTCTTGTCGAGGCCGCGAGAGGGGCGCCCCGCGCGGCCCTCCGACAGCATTTCGAAGCGCAGAGCGCCGGCGAAGGGCGCGGCTTCGACCAGCCGCACCTCCACATCGTCGCCGAGCCGGAACGTCTCGCCCGTCGCCGAACCGATCAGCGCATGCGTGCGCTCATCATAGGCGTAATAATCGCGCCCGAGCGTCGAAGCCGGGATGAACCCGTCCGCGCCCGTGTCCTTCAGCTTCACGAACAGCCCGGCCTTGATGACGCCCGCCACGCGCCCGGTAAAGCGCGCGCCGATCTTGTCGGCGAGGAACCCCGCGATGAGACGGTCGGTCGTCTCGCGCTCGGCCGCCATTGCGCGCCGTTCGGCGCCCGAGATCGAGGCGGCGACCTCCGCCAGCTCTTCAAACGTCGTCTCGGGCAGGCCGTCGCTTCCCAGCGCCAGCGCCTTGATCAGCGCGCGATGCACGATGAGATCGGCGTAGCGACGGATCGGCGAGGTGAAATGCGCGTAACGCCGCAGATGCAGGCCGAAATGCCCGTAATTCTCGGGCGAGTATTCCGCCTGCGCCTGGCTTCGCAGCACGACTTCGTTGACGAGCGTTTCGTTCTCGCTGTCCTTCACGCGCGACAGGATGCCGTTGAACATCGAGGGCTTCAGCGCCTGTCCCATCGCCAGCTTGAGATTGATCGACGCGAGAAACTCGTTCAGCGCCTTGATCTTCTCGGGCGTCGGCTCGTCATGCACGCGATAGACGAGCAACTGGCGCTTCTGCTCCAGCGTCTCGGCGGCCGCGACGTTGGCCGCGATCATGAACTCCTCGATCAGCCGATGCGCGTCGAGCCGCTCGGGCTGGATGACGCGATCGATCGAGCCGTCGGGCTTCAGCAGGATCTTGCGTTCGGGCAGATCGAGATCGAGCGGCTGGCGCGCGTCGCGCGCCTTTTTCGCGGCTGCGTAGGCCGCCCAGAGCGGCTTCAGCGCCGTGTCGAGCAAAGGCCCGGCCACGTCGTCGGGCCGCCCGTCGATAGCGGCCTGCGCCTGCGCGTATGAGAGTTTCGCCGCCGAGCGCATCATCACGCGATGGAAGCTGTGGCGCTTCTTGCGGCCGTTGCGGTCGAGCGTCATCCGCACGGCGAGCGCGGGCCGATCCTCGTGCGCGCGCAACGAGCAAAGATCGTTCGAGATGCGTTCGGGCAGCATCGGCACGACGCGGTCGGGAAAATAAACCGAATTGCCGCGCTCCAGCGCCTCGCGGTCCATGCTGGAGCCGGGCCGCACGTAATAGGCCACATCGGCGATGGCGACGGTGACGATGTGGCCGCCCTCGTTCTCCGGGTCGTCGTCCGGCGCGGCGTGAACCGCGTCGTCATGGTCTTTCGCATCGGGCGGGTCGATGGTGACGAGCGCCAGATCGCGCCAGTCCTCGCGGCTTTTCATCGCGGCGGGCTTGGCGGCCTGCGCCTCTTCAAGCGTGCGCGGGCGGAAGGCGTCGGGAATCCCATGCGTGCGGATCGCGATCAGGCTGATCGCTTTCTCGCTCTTGAGCGATCCGACGACGGAGGTGACGACGGCGGCGGACGGCCCGAAACGGCCTTCCTTGCGAAGCTCCACCTCGACGAGATCGCCATCCCTGGCGTCGCGCCCGGCGCCTTCGGGCACGAGAAGTTCGCGCTCCATCCGCTTCCTGTCGACCGGCAGAATGCGCGCGAGGCCGTCCTCGCTCGTGCGATAAACGCCCAGAACGCGCGGCGTGCGGCGCTCAAGGATGCGGATGACGCGTCCGACATAGGCCGGGCCGCCAGCAGCGTCGGGATTGTCCTCGATCCGCAGCAGCGCGCGCTGTCCCACGCCCGCCGCAGGCTCGCCCGAGCGCGGCTTGCACGGGTTCGGGATCAGGATTTTCGGCGCCGGACCCGACGCGTCCGCGTCCCATTCCGCAGGCTCCGCGATCAGTTCGCCGTCCGCGTCGCGTCCGGTGATGTCGCACAGCGTCACCGGCGCCAGATGTCCGGGCGAATGGATCGCGCGTCCCCGCTTTTCGAACGCGCCCTCGGCGGCGAGGTCATTGAGGATGCGCTTCAGCGCGATCTTGCCGGCGGCGTCGAGCCCCAGCGCCCGCGAAATGTCGCGCTTGGTCACCTTGCCTTCGCCCTGCGCGCGAAGGCGTTCGATGGCGGCCACGACCACGTCCCGTCCAGGCGGCGCGGACGAGGGCGCGTCCTGCGCGGCCTTCGCCTTCACGCGTCGGCTGGTTTTCGGGATGATCGATCTCGCCATGTCGCATGTCCTGCCGCAGGTCGGCACAGGTGGCGGCGCCGGGATGGGCGCGTCAAGGGCGGGGCGCGCGAGCGACCTGTGTCAGGATGCGACGCGGCGCGCCCGAGCGAGAGGCCTGAACGTCGCCGCGTCGATGCGCGCGGGCGAAAAACCCTCCGCGCTCACCTCGAACGCCTCAAGCGGGCCGGGCGGGCAATTGTCGAGTCGCGCCAGCGTCTTCCACGCCGCGCGCCCGTCCGGCGTCCAGCGGTCGGATTGCCAGTGAGAAAAATGCAGGTAGAGAAACTCCCGTCCCGGCGCGCCGTCGGCGGTGAGTTTGCCTTCGCGCCAACGCCACGTCCTGGGAAAGGCGCGCGTGCCGTCAATCCAGCGCCGCGGCGGCAGGTCTGTCGAATGGCGCTCCACGAACAACCCGCCGCCGAGATAGGGCGTCACGAAGCGGCGCAGGTTTCTCACGCCTTTTCGCAGCAGGAACAGCCGCGAAAACACCTGCTCATCGAAACTCACATGCTCGTCGCGCGACAGCATATCGCGCCAGCCGGGAATCTTCTCGAACGCGCGCAACATGCGCGGCGTAGTCCGAAGGATCGACAGATGGCCGGACACGATGTCGTCATGCGAGGAGACGAGATCGTGGTCGAGCGTCGCGGGATCGTAGGTCGCGCGAATGTCGCCATAAATGACGTCGAGATCGCCGAAGCCCCAGCGGTCATAGGACCGGCTGAGATCGCGATGCGCCCAGCCCAGCGCGGGCTTGAGATCGCAGAGCTTGTAGGCGTTGCGCCAGCGCGGAGACATGTCCAGACGCTCGGCGACGAGCGCGCTGTAGGCGTCGAAATCCAGGGTGAACACGCGCACGTTCGGGGGCAGATCGGACGGTGCGGCCTGATCGGACCATATCGCCCAGTCGATCGAGGGATTCCACGCGCAAGACGCCAAGAAAAATCTCATCCAGTCGGGCCACGGCCCGAACCAGGTGAGGATGATGACAATGCTTGGCGCGGAAGGCGGCATGCGGTGCGCGAAGGTGAACGTGAATGAACAAATTGAACGCAGTTCCAGTATCAGAGTTTCCTGACGGGAACGTGAACAATGTGTAAATAAAGTTCCCCTCGCGCCGACAGCCTCAGGTCATTTCGTCGCAGCCTTTTTCTTCGCGGCGGCCTTCGCCGGAGCTTTGGACGCCTTCGCCGGCGCTTTCGCCGGAGCCTTGGCGACCTTCGTCGACGCCTTCACGGCCTTCGCCGGCGGTGTCGCGGGCGCGGCCTTCGCCGCCGCGGCGACGGTCTTGCCCTTGGCCGGCGCCTTCGTCGTCTTCGCCCGCTTGGGCGCCTCGCCGTCGCCCTTGGCCTCGATCCACTCGATCGCCTCGGTCAGCGTCACGTCGTCCTTGTTCATGCTCTTGGGGATCGTGGCGTTCACCTTGCCCCAGTTCACATAAGCGCCGAACCGACCGTCGCGCACCGTGATCGGCCCGCCCGAGGGATGATCGCCCAGGAGCTTGCCGGAGACGCGCGCGCCTGCGCCCGTTTCCGCGACTCCGCCCGATTGTTTGGCCTCGATCAGCGCCAACGCCTGATCGAGGGCATAACTGGCGACGTCGGCGTCCTTGGGTAGCGTCGCGTTGACCTTGCCCCAGTTCACATAAGGCCCGTAGCGCCCGTCCTTCACGGTCACCTTGCCGCCCTTGGGATGCTCGCCCAGTTCGCGGCCCGGCCCCGGCGCCCCGAAGCGGCGCTGGCCCGACGCGCCCGATTCCTTGGCCACGATCAGGTCGATCGCACGGTTGCCGCCGATCTCCAGAATGTCGTCGTCGCGACCGATATTGGCGTAGGTCTTGCCGTGCTGGACATACGGCCCGAAGCGCCCGATGCCGGCCAGAATCGGCTCGCCTGATGTGGGATGTTTGGCCACCTCGCGCGGCAGCGAGAGCAGCGCCAGCGCCTTTTCGATGGTGAGGTCGGCCGCGACCATGCCCTTGGGCAGAGACGAGCGCTTGGGCTTTTCGCCTTCGCCAAGCTGGATATACGGGCCGAAGCGTCCGTCGCGCAGCGTGACCTCGTCGCCGCTGGCGGGGTCTTCGCCCAGAACGCGCGTGCCGGGCTGGCCCTCGCCGCCGTCAGCGGCGAGCTGGCGCGTGAATTTGCATTCGGGATAATTCGAGCAACCCACGAACGCGCCGTATTTCGACACCTTCAGCGAGAGCTGGCCGTTGCCGCAGGACGGGCAGGCGCGCGGGTCCGATCCATCTTCCTTGGCGGGGAAGATGTGCGGGCCGAGCAACTCGTTGAGATTGTCGAGAATTTCGGAAGTCCGCAAATCCTTCGTGCCGAGAATCGCGGCGTTGAAGTCCAGCCAGAAGTCGCGAAGCACAGACTTCCAGTCGATCTCCTTATCGGCGATCTGGTCGAGCTTTTCTTCAAGCCCCGCAGTGAAGTCGTAGCCGACATACTTGGAGAAAAAGCTCTCCAGAAACGCCGTCACGATGCGCCCCTTGTCCTCTGGAACGAGGCGCTTCTTGTCGAGCTTCACATATTCGCGGTCGCGCAGCACGGCGAGCGTCGAAGCGTAGGTGGACGGGCGCCCGATGCCCAGTTCCTCCATGCGCTTGACCAGCGTCGCTTCGGTGAAGCGCGGCGGCGGCTCGGTGAAATGCTGGGTGGAGTCGATCTTGTCCTTCTTGAGCGGCTCGCCCTTGGACATCGGCGGCAGGCGCCCGCCATCCTCGTCCTGCTCGTCGTCCTTGCCTTCCTGATAAAGGGCGAGGAAGCCGTCGAACTTCACGACCTGGCCGGTCGCGCGCAATTCGAGGTTATGGGCGCCCGCGCGCGCGGCGATATCGACGCTGGTGCGCTCAAGCACCGCCGATTCCATCTGGCTGGCGACGGTGCGGGTCCAGATCAGTTCGTAGAGCTTGGCCTGATCGGGTTCGAGCCGCTTGGCCATGTCCTTGGGCAGGCGATAGACGTCGGTCGGGCGGATCGCCTCATGCGCTTCCTGCGCGTTCTTCGACTTCACCGCATATTTGCGCGGCGCCTGCGGCACGTAATCGTCGCCATAGAGCTTGGCGATCGCCTTGCGGGCGGACGCGATCGCCTCGGGCGCCATATCGACGCCGTCGGTTCGCATATAGGTGATCAGGCCGACCGTCTCGCCGCCGATGTCGACGCCTTCATACAGGCGCTGGGCGAGTTGCATCGTGCGCTGCGGCGACAGGCCGAGCTTGCGGCTGGCCTCCTGCTGAAGCGTCGAGGTGGTGAAGGGCGGGGCGGGGTTGCGCCGCGCGGGCTTGGCCTCGACGTCCGTGACGGCGAAGGTCGCGACCTCCAGCGACTTCTTGAACCCCTCGGCCTCCTTGCCGGAGCCGATGTCCAGGCGCGTGATCTTCTTGCCGTCCGCGCCGACGAGGCGTGCGGTGAACGGCGCGCCCGCCTTGGTGCGAAGATGGGCGACGAGCGACCAGTATTCGCGCTTGACGAATTTCTCGATCTCAAGCTCGCGGTCGCACACCAGACGCAGCGCCACGGATTGCACGCGCCCCGCCGAGCGCGCGCCCGGCAGCTTGCGCCACAGGACGGGCGAGAGGTTGAAGCCGACGAGGTAATCGAGCGCGCGGCGGGCGAGATAGGCGTCCACCAGAGCGCCGTCGATCTCGCGCGGGTTGCGCATCGCTTCCAGCACAGCGTCCTTGGTGACGGCGTTGAAGACGACGCGCGACACCTTCTTGTCCTTGAGGACGCGCTTGCTCTTCAAGACTTCCAGGACGTGCCAGGAGATCGCCTCGCCCTCGCGATCAGGGTCGGTCGCCAGAACCACGCGGTCCGTCTCTTTCACGGCCGCGGCGATGTCGGAGAGCCGCTTGGCGGCTTTGGCGTCGACCTCCCACAGCATCTTGAAATCATCGTCCGGATCGACCGAGCCGTCCTTGGCGGGCAAATCGCGGACATGGCCGAACGAGGCGAGAACCTCGAAGCCTTTGCCCAGATATTTGTTGATCGTCTTGGCCTTGGCCGGAGATTCGACGATGACGACGGTCATTTGGTCATCCAGAAGGGCAGGCCGTTCTGCGTCGGCGGCGAAGCGTCGGCGACCGGCCTGTCGGAATATCGGTGCGAAACCCGGCGGGCCGCCGGACGGCCCGGAAAATGGGGACGAAGCGGGGGGAAGTCAAATCGGGGCGCGGCGGTCAGGCCCCGAGAGGGACTTCCCGAAGCAGGTCGCCGTCGTCGACGAACAGGCGCCCGGCGGGCGTCAGCGCCGCCCGCAATCGCCTCAGCGCGCGCGCCTCTAGAAGCGGGTGGCGACCGTCGAGCGCGCCGACCCGGATGGCGAAGGCGAGGTCGAACGGCGCCTCGTCTTGTTCGAGGGCGAACCCTTCCACAGCCACGCGGCGGAAGGAGAGCGCCCCGGCGTTTCCGAGCGCGCGTCCCGCGCGAATGGCGGCGGTGATCGCGCTTTGAGATCGATCGATCCCCAGCACATGACCGCCCGCCTTGGCCCCGCCGACTCGCACGGCGACCTCGCGCGCGGCGGCGCCCGGACCGCAGCCAATTGGACACTTCTATTTACGGCGCGCCGGACGCCGTTGCGATGAGCGAGGCGCGGGTTTTCGTCCCTGCGCAAGGCTCGTACATTCGCTGACCACCGGCGGAGCTTTC
>APMI01009549.1_pt1 | contig 11072 bp, 11 predicted proteins | sample 667938 | NCBI WGS metagenome assembly APMI01 (sample SAMN01084076, study PRJNA167559) | wastewater metagenome | biome: Wastewater | place: Denmark: Ejby Moelle, Odense | collected 2011-11-28 | reverse complement strand
GAAGTCTGGCGGCGCCAAAGGCAGAAATGCCGAAAGGCGGCAGCGTAAAACGCCGCGGGCTCTTTCTATACACCTTTTTTCGGAAAATCAGGAATCGCCGCCCTCGAAGAGCCGTTCCATGCGTCGCCGGGGGCAACTCCCGCGCCTGTGTGACGTGACAGCGGCACTCCTCGGTTCGAGAAACGCGAGGTTTTGCCTGTGAGAACCTGCCGTGGTAGAAACCCGCAGATGAACAGCACTTCCAGCAAGGACCCGGATAACGAACAATCACCTGCCTTCTGGCGCGAGCAGGAGATGCTGCTTTTCCAGCAGGTCATGGGATTGGTTGGCAAGAGCCTGGCGCCCGATATCGTGTTTCGGGAGATCCTCCACCTGATGTCGGAGCTGCTTGGCTTGAACCGCGGACGCATCGTGCTGCTCGATGAAGACGGTAAGGGCTGCAGCATTCGTCACGCCTACGGGCTCACCCGTGCCGAAGTCGAGCGCGGCCGTTATGGCCCCGACGAAGGCGTCACGGGTCAGGTGATCAGCACCGGGCAGTTGATCATCGTTCAGGATATCGACCTTGAAGAGAGCTTCCTGGCTCGCGCCGTAGAACGAGAGAAACTGCCTCCAGGGCCAGTCTCTTTTATTGCCCTTCCGGTGCGCGTTGGCGCCCAAACCGCCGGTGTTCTGGCTTGCCATCGTATCCGGACCCGCAACCGCTCGCTTGCCGACGACCTCTCGATGTTGCGCACCCTGGCCACCCTCATCGGCCAACTGCTGCATCTGCAGTCGATGGTGGAGGCGAAGACCCGCGCACTTGAGCGGGAAAACGAAATCCTGACCCATGCCCTGGAGCATGAAACGGCACGCTACGGCATCATCGGCACCTCGGCGCCGCTGCTGCGCGCCATCTCGGAACTGGAACGGGTGTCGGACGCCACCGCCAGCGTGCTGCTGCTTGGTGAGTCGGGAACCGGCAAGGAGCTTTTCGCCCGCGCGCTGCATCTGGCCAGCCCCCGGCGCGACAGGCCATTCATCAAGGTCAATTGCGCCGCCATCCCCGATACCCTTTTCGAATCGGAACTCTTCGGCTACGACCGGGGCGCTTTCACCGGCGCCAGCAGTGCGCGAGAAGGATTGTTCGAGCAGGCCAACCAAGGGACCATTTTCCTCGACGAGATCGGTGAATTGCCTCTCTCGATACAGGGCAAGCTGCTGCGCACCCTCCAGGAAGGCACGATCACGCACCTCGGGGGAAAGCGCGAAATCCTCATCGATGTCAGGCTGGTCGCGGCAACCAACCGCGATCTGGAAATGGAGGTTGCGCGGGGTCTGTTCCGGCAGGATCTGTATTACCGCCTCAATGTCATCCCCATCCACCTGCCTTCCCTGGCAGAGCGCCGCGGAGACATCCGTGCGCTCGCGCTGCATTTTCTGAGCCGCATCAACCAGTCCAACCAGCGCAACGTCAATCTTGCGCCCGATGCCTTTGCCCGCCTGGAAGCCCATACCTGGCCGGGCAACATCCGCGAGTTGGCCAACCTCATTGAACGCATCGTGCTACTCGCCGAGAAACCCATTCTTGGCGTCGCCGATATCGAGCGCTTCATGCCAAGCGGCGACAGTCTGTCGCCGGCAAATGCGCCAAAAGACACCACGCAGGGCACTGCGCGGTGTCTTTCACCTTTTGGTCCGGTTCGTCCCTACGTGAGCGCCGGTTCACACTCGGCCGATGAACTGCGGCAGGCGCTGGATAGCTGTGGCGGCAATAAATCCCGCGCGGCACAGATGCTGGGCCTTACGGCCCGCCAATTCACCTACCGCTGGCAAAAGTTGGGAATTCCATCGCTTGACTAAGGTGTAGTTCAGCGACTCCTTCCGGCTCGAATGATGTTTACACATTGTTAACAATGTTAACGATGTGTAAACATTTTCGCCCTACGCGCAACGCGTTCGGCTTGCCGAAAAATATATTTTTTTCCATTAAATCAATACTGTAAAACAAAATAGCGCTCCTGGCACAAGCCTTGCACTAAATAGGCAAGTCCTTCGAATATTCGACCGACTGATAGCGACAGCAAATGCTGAACGCACGACCCAGGAGAAGAGCCTTGACTACCGCCACCCCCACCAGCGTCAAAACCCACCTTCGTCCGATCGATCGGGACGGCCTCCTGAAGTTTGCCGCTTCGGGCCTTGAGAACCCCGAACGCAAGGGCACCAACAAGGTACATACCGTCATGCAGGGGCAGTTTCGCTCCTGGAGTTATGTCGGAATCCACAACCCGGTGATCGTCGACGAACCGCTGCACCTGTTCGGCGAAAACACCGCCCCGGCACCGGGCGAAATCGTCTTGTCGGCACTCGGCGGCTGCCTGAGTGTGGGCATCACCGCGGTTGCCACCTATCGCAAAGTCAAGCTCTCCCGGCTTGAGGTTTTCATGGAAGCCGACATCGGCAATACGGCAGCCTGGGGCGCTGGCGGCGCGGATCGCAAGCCGGAGCAAATGGGCTTCCAGGAAATCCGCGTCAAGGTGCTTATCGAAGGCGACGCCAGCCGCGAGGCGCTGGACGACATCGTTCAGCACGCGAACTTCTGTTCGCCCGTGGCCAACACGATGCGCAACCCCATTCCCTTTTCGATCGAACTCGCCAACTGAGTGCTGGGAAGGCGGGCCGTTGCGCTGAACACGGCGCGGCGAGCCGGCCTCCACCCGACCGATGACTTGTCACGCCTGCCTTGCCCGGAGAACCTGCCATGAATCCTGCTGATTTCACCCCATCGATTTTCGACCCATCCTGGTCCGACAGCCAGGTGATGGGGCGCGTCACCGGCGTTGCCGACGGCGCGCTGGCCGACGCAGCCTATCGCATCGACCACGAGGGGCTTTATCCGCTCGAAGTGATGCGCTCCCTGGGCGAGGCCGGCGCCTTCGCCGCGCACCTGGATGCAAACGGTGCGCGCTACGGTCTGGCAATTGATGCCATGCGGGCGATCAGTCGTCGCTGCGGCGCAACTGGCTTCCTGACTTGGTGCCATGACGTGTGCGGCCTGTATATGGAGCAATCCGGCAATCCGGCGCTCATGGGTAGCGCGCTCCAGGATCACGCCCTCGGACGCAGCTTCGGCGGCACGGCCCTGTCGAACCCGATGAAGGCCATGGCCGGCATCGAGAAGATGCTGTTGCGCGCGACCAAGGTGCCGGGCGGCTACCGGGTCAGCGGCGCGCTGCCGTGGGTCAGCCATATCGGCAGGGGCCAGTATTGTGGCGCCATCGCCGGCGTGCTCAAGGACGATGGCAGCCGTTCCCACGAGATCATGTTCCTGCTGCGCTTTAGCGACGATGTCGTGCTGCGCCCCTGCCCGGCTTTCTCCGGCATGGAAGGCACCAGCACATGGGGCGTGCGGCTCGACGATTACTTTGTCGGCGAAGATACCCTCATCGCCGATCCGGCCCAGCCCTTTATCGCTCGCATCCGGGCCGCCTTCGTGCTGCTTCAGGCCGGCATGGCCATCGGCGTCGCCCAGGGTTGCATCGACTCCATGCATGAAGTCGAGCCGGTGCTGGGGCATGTGAACCAGTTTCTGCACGACCGCCCGGACGAACTGCTGGCCGAATATGACGAGTTGGGCGCCCGCGTGTCGCGTCTGGCCCTCACGCCCTACGACGGTAGCGACGATTACCTTCTTGAAGTACTGGATGCCCGCACCCAAGGTGCCGAGTTTGCACTGCGGGCATCCCAGTCTGCCCTGCTTCACCAGGGCGCCCGCGGCTACCTGATGACATCGACGCCCCAGCGACGTATCCGCGAGGCCCATTTCATTGCCATCGTCACACCGGCAATCAAGCATCTGCGCTGGGAAATGGCCCGCCTGTCAAAAGAGGCGGTGCCAGCATGAGCACGCAATGGAAAAAATTCCTGTGCCGTGCCTGCGGCCTGATCTACGACGAGGAACGCGGCGATCCGGACAGCGGAATCGAGCCGGGTACGCGCTTCGAAGACATTCCCCCAGACTGGGTCTGCCCCCTCTGCGGCGTTGTGAAAGCCGACTTCGAGCCCTATGACGGCGCAGCCATCCCCACCGGCGCCTGCGCGGCCGGCAGGGTTTCCCATAAAGCCGGCGTCGTCATCGTCGGTGCCGGCAGCGCCGGCTGGGCCGCGGCGGAAGCCTTGCGCGCCCTCGACGCCGATTTGCCCATCACGATAATCAGCGCCTGTGCCGGTGATCGCTACCACAAGCCGGAGCTCTCCATCGCCCTGAGCCGCGGCACTCCGCCCGACAAACTGGTGCGCGAGAAGGCGGCCGATGCGGCCCATCGGCTGGGCGTTCAACTGCTCGGCGATACCTTCGTCGTCGGTCTATCGCCCTCGCTTCATCAGTTGCGCACGACCCGTGGCAGCTTCCACTACACCGCTCTGGTCCTGGCCCAGGGCGCTCGTCCGGCGCTGCCGGCCGCGCTGCCGGCCGAGCTGTGCTGGCGGATCAACGATCTCGTCGGCTGGCGCGGCCTCAACCGTCGTTTGCAGGGTCACGCAAGGCAGATCGCTATCGTCGGCGCCGGCATGATCGGCTGCGAACTGGCGGAAGACTTCGCCCGTGCGGGCCACCAGATCACGCTGCTCGATGTTCAGGCCGCGCCGCTGGCCGGCTTGTTGCCGCCGCCGGCAGCCCAACGCCTTCAACGGAGCCTCGAAGCCCTGGGGGTGCGCTTCCTCGGGTCGGTTCAGGTGGCCAGCGTGACGTGTGCCGAAGACGGAAAGAAGCGGATCGTCACCACTTGCGGGCAAGACCTGGAGGTTGACGAGGTGGTCGCCGCTACCGGACTCGTCACCGACCCGCGTATTGCCCGGATTGCCGGTCTGGCTTTCGAGCGTGGCATCGCCGTCGATCCGCTCACCCTTCGCACCAGTGCGCCGGACATCTACGCCCTTGGCGACTGCATCAGCCTTGACGGCGCACCGTGCCGTTTCATCGAGCCCATCGCCCGTCAGGCCGGCGTGATCGCACGCGGCATTCTGGGGCTTTCCGTCGAGGGCTACAGCCATCGCCCGCCGGTGATTCGCCTCAAAACCCGTGCGCTCCCCATCGTGATCAATGGCGCACCGGTGCCTGGAGGCGAATGGCGTGTCGTCGACGAAAACGCCGACTTCCTTGCCATGGAGCAGTGGCACGCCGGCGTGCTGCAGGCCCGCCTGGATGCGGGCACGCCGCGTCGGCAACTCGCTGCTTGAGCCGAACCCGCTAAACAGAAAACGATCCGATTTCCCATTCCAACAGAGGCCATTGACCATGAAGAACGACAATCTCTACCGCCCATATTCTGCGGACGCGAACCTGAGTGGCTGTTCCTGCGGTCAGCATGGCAGTCAGCACGAGCACAACGCCGACGAGATCCGGGCCCGCCAGTTACGCGGCGGCAACCCGGAAACCCTATCCGGCGATTTCGTCGAAGCCGCCGCCGTGCGGGCGCTCTTTCCAGATGACAGAACGCGCCGCAGCTTCCTGAAGGCCGTGGGCGCGAGTGCCGCCATGGCGGCCATCGCCAGTGTGCTGCCGATCAACGACCTGCAGGCCGCTGTTCTCGACAAGCCGGGCCCGCTGGAAAAAAAGGACCTGAAAGTCGGCTTCATCCCCATCAACTGCGCCACGCCGCTGATCATGGCCGACCCGATGGGCTTCTATAAACAGCAGGGGCTCAATGTCACGCTGCACAAGACTGCCGGCTGGGCGCTGGTTCGCGATCACATGCTCAACGGCGAACTGGATGCGTCCCATTTCCTGGCGCCGATGCCGCTGGCGATCTCGATGGGACTCGGTTCGTCGCCCCAGCCGATGCGCGTGGCAACCATCCAGAACGTCAATGGCCAGGCCATTACGCTCGCCCTCAAGCACAAGAACAACCGCGATCCGCGTAACTGGAAGGGCTTCAAGTTCGCGATTCCCTTCGAGTTCTCGATGCACAACTTCCTGTTGCGTTATTACCTCGCTGAACACGGCATCGATCCGGATCGTGACGTGCAGTTGCGTGTCACCCCGCCGGCGGAGATGATCGCCAACCTTCGCGCCGGCAACATAGATGGCTTTCTCGGCCCCGATCCTTTCAATCAACGCGCTGTGTATGACCAGATCGGCTTTATCCATATCCTGTCCAAGGACATCTGGAACGGCCATCCGTGTTGCTCTTTCGGCACCTCGAAGGGCTTCATCGACAAGAATCCAAACACTTTCGCGGCGCTCTACCGTGCCGTGCTGAACGCTGCGGCCATGGCCCGCAAGCCGGAGAGCCGGGCCGACATCGCCAAGGCCATTTCAGCCCCCAACTATCTCAACCAGCCCGAGACGGTGATCCTGCAGGCCCTCAGCGGGCGTTTTGCCGACGGCCTCGGCAACGTTCGCAACGAGCCTGACCGGTCGGACTTCGACCCAGTGCCGTGGTACTCGATGGCAAGCTGGATGCTGACCCAGATGAAGCGCTGGGGCTATGTAAAAGGGGACGTGAGTTACAAAGTGCTGGCCGAGCAGGTTTTCCTGCTCACTGACGCGCGCCGCCTGATGAAGGATCTGGGGCAGCCGATGCCCGAGCAGGCAGCGCGTTCCGGTTACCGCAAGTTCAGCGTGATGGGGCGCGAGTTCGACCCGGCCCGGCCGGCGGCCTACCTTGATGGCTTTGCCATCAAGCGGGCGTGAGGGAGGGGCATGACCATGAAAGCATCCCTCTCCTTCCGCGCCGGTCTGCTGTCGGCCTTGTTACTGATCATCCTGCTGGGAGTGTGGCAACTCTCCACTGCCACCGGCCCCGCCCAGGCCCGGCCGGTGGCGATGAGCGCCGCCGATGCGGAATATGCCGCGCTGATGGGTTCCGGCCCGGCGGCTGCCGGCAGCAGCGAAAAGAAAATCGACGGTTTTCCGACGCCGCGGCAGTTCTTTCGGGTGGCCATCGACAAGCTCGCCGATCCGTTCTACGACCACGGGCCCAACGACAAGGGCATCGGTATCCAGCTCGCCCACTCCCTTGGGCGGGTCGCGCTGGGCTACCTGATCGCGCTGGCGGTGGCGGTGCCGTTGGGTTTCGTGATCGGCATGTCGCCGCTCATGTACCGCGCCCTCGACCCCTTCATCCAGGTCCTCAAGCCGATTTCGCCGCTGGCCTGGATGCCGATCGCCCTCTATACGATCAAGGATTCATCGGTGTCCGGCATCTTCGTGATCTTCATCTGCTCAATCTGGCCGATGCTGATCAACACCGCCTTCGGTGTGGCCGGGGTGCGCAAGGACTGGCTCAACGTGGCCCGCACACTCGAGGTGAGCCCGCTGCGCAAGGCTTTCCGGGTGATTCTGCCAGCGGCAGCGCCGACCATCATCACCGGCATGCGCATCTCGATGGGCATCGCCTGGCTGGTCATCGTGGCCGCAGAAATGCTGATTGGCGGCACCGGTATCGGCTACTTCGTGTGGAATGAATGGAACAACCTGTCGCTGGCCAACGTGATCTTCGCGGTATTGCTGATCGGCCTGGTCGGCATGCTTCTGGACCTGATGTTTGCCCAACTTCAAAAGAAGGTGACCTATGCGGAATGAGGACAAGGGGCGCTCCGCCGCGGGCGTCACGGCAGGCAGCCATGCTGCTTTCGTCAAAGTCGAGGGGCTCGGCAAGCGTTACCGCGCCGACCAGCCACCCGTTTTCGAAAAGGTCAGTTTCGGCATCGAAAAGGGCGAGTTCATCTGCATCATCGGCCACTCCGGCTGCGGCAAGAGCACCATCCTCAACGTTCTCGCGGGGCTCGAAGACGCCAGCGAGGGCTGCGTGATCATGGATAGCCGGGAGGTTTCGGGGCCCAGCCTCGATCGGGGCGTGGTCTTTCAGAGCCATGCGCTGCTGCCTTGGCTGAGTGTCGAGGAGAACATCGCTTTTGCCGTGCGCTCGCGGCATCCGGACTGGTCGCGTCAGCAGATCGCCAGCCACGGTGCGCGCTTCATCGAGATGGTGGGACTCGCCCACGCCGCACGAAAAAAGCCGGCCGAGCTGTCGGGCGGCATGAAGCAGCGCGTCGGTATCGCCCGGGCCTTCGCAGTCGAGCCTAAGATGCTGCTGATGGACGAGCCCTTCGGTGCGCTCGATGCGCTGACCCGCGGAGTGATCCAGGACGAGCTTCTGAAGATCTGTACAGATACCCACCAGACCGTGTTCATGATTACCCACGACGTGGACGAGGCGATCCTGCTGGCCGACCGCATCTTCCTGATGAGCAACGGTCCGCAGGCGCGCATCGCCGAAATCGTCGTCAATACGCTGCCCCGCGACCGCGTTCGCGAGACTATCCACCATGACCCGCAGTTCTACCGCATCCGTAATCATCTGGTGGATTTCCTCGTGCGCCGCTCGAAGGCGATCCAGCAGGCCGGCAGCACGGTGGCTGAACTGGCGACAACCCATGTCGTGCGTCCAGGGCTCAACGAAGCTGCAAACTCGCACGTCGAAGCAGCCGCCTGAATCCATCCAGAGTTCCAAACCTCTTTACCCCAACCCCAGGAGCAGAAAATGATTTCCGACCGCAACGAAGTGACCGCACTGATCCTTTCCGCCAAGGTGAGCAAGGGCATCAAGTGGAGCCAGGTGGCCGACGCCATCGGTCTCAGCAAGGAGTGGACCACCGCCGGCTGCCTTGGCCAGATGACCTTTACCAAGGCCCAGGCCGAGACGATCGGCAAGCTCTTCGACCTTTCCGATGAAGCCGTTGCCTGGCTGCAGGTGGTGCCCTACAAGGGCTCCTTGCCCAGCGCCGTGCCGACCGACCCGCTGATCTATCGCTGGTACGAGATCGTCAACGTGTATGGCTCGACCATCAAGGAGCTGATTCACGAGGAGTTTGGCGACGGGATCATGAGTGCCATCGACTTCTCGATGGACATCAAGCGCCAGGAAGACCCTAAGGGCGACCGGGTGAACGTGGTGCTGTCGGGCAAGTTCCTGCCCTACAAGAGCTACTGAGCCACCTTGCGACAGGCCCGTGCATGGGCCTGTCTTCGCTCTCCCATTCTCATCACGCACCTGTGGCCATTGCCATGCTTATCGGAATCCTCCTCGGCGCCCTGGTTGGCACCCTGCTCGGCCTCACCGGTGCAGGTGGCGGCGTGCTTGCCGTCCCGGCACTCATGCTCGGCCTGGGATTGAGCATGACCGACGCGGTACCCGTCTCCCTCATCGCCGTGGGTGGCGCCGCCTGGCTCGGCGGCCTCGCGGGGCTACGTCAGGGGCTGGTACGCTACAAGGCCGCACTGTTGATGGCAGTCCTCGGCGCTGCCTGCGCACCGGTCGGTGTGTGGCTGGCGCACCGCCTGCCGACACGGCTTCTGGTCGTGCTGTTCTGTGTCGTGATGTTGGTGATCGCGGCACGCATGCTTGCCCCGCTTATCGCCAAGGGGCGGGGCACAAAGGCCGTGGGGGGCGACCGCAACTGCATGCTCAACCCCTCGACCGGACGCTTCAGCTGGAACCTTCGCTGCTCGGTCACGCTCGCTGGCATCGGCGGTGCCGCCGGCCTCTTTACCGGCATGCTGGGCGTCGGTGGAGGTTTTTTGATTGTCCCGGCCTTCCGTCAGTTCAGCGAACTCACCATGCGCGCCAGCGCGGCGACGTCCCTTGCCGTCATCGCCCTGGTGTCCACCACCACGGTGCTCGGCAGCCTGCTTGGCGGAACCCGGATTCCTGGCGTGGGCTGGGTTTTCATCGCCGCAACCGCGGGGGGCATCGTCGCCGGACGGCACTTTAGCTCGCGCATCCCCGAGCAGTGGCTACAAACCGGCTTCGCCCTGCTCGTGCTGCTGGTGGCCGTCGCCTGGCTGGCCCGAACCCTTTTCTGAATCCGGATGACGCGCATGCACCCTTGTGTTGAAGCCTTTTTCGATCCGGCGACATCGACCTTCAGTTACGTTGTATACGAAGCCGACGGCAGCGCCTGCGCGGTTATCGATGCCGTGCTCGACTACGACTTGCGCTCGGGGCGCACGTCGACCCGTAGCGCCGAACGCATCGTCGACTTCGTGCGCGCCCACGGCCTGACCGTGGCATGGCTGCTGGAAACTCACGCCCACGCCGACCACCTGTCGGCCGCCGCCTGGTTGCGTCAGCACCTCGGCGGCAAGATCGCCATCAGCGCGCACATTCGCGAAGTCCAGCAGGCGTTTCGGCACACCTTCAATCTGGCGCCGGACTTCGGCCTGGATGGTTCCCAATTCGACTACCTGTTCAAGGCTGACGAAGCCTTCAGCATCGGCAATCTGGCCGCCGTGGCGATGCACGTGCCTGGCCATACGCCGGCCGACATCGCCTACCGGGTGGGCGACACAAGCCTTTTTGTCGGCGACACCCTCTTCATGCCGGACGTCGGTACCGCCCGCTGCGACTTTCCCGGCGGCAGCGCCGCACAGCTCTACCGCTCGATCCGGCGCATTCTCGCGCTGCCGGACGACACGCGTCTGTACCTCTGTCACGACTACCCGCCAGACTCCCGGCAGCCAAGCTGTTGCTCCACGGTCCGGCAGCAGCGGATGTCCAACATTCACGTCAGGGATGGCATTTTCGAACCCGACTTCATCGCAATGCGCACCCGGCGCGACGCGGAGCTCGACCTACCCTTGCTCATGGTGCCTTCGATCCAGATCAACATCCGGGCTGGCACCATGCCGCCGCCGGAGCAGAACGGTGTGCGCTATCTGAAAGTACCCATCGATCTGCTCTAAGGGAGCACGCCCTGCGTTCTCCTGCACATCGCCAAAAACCGGGCCAAAAAATGGCCCCGTCTCCTACAATGCGCCCCACCCACACCGTGCGGATAAGCGGCGACGGCAAAAAGTGCCCCATGACCCGTAGCAACCCGATCCCTGGCTCGGCCGGCCGGTAGCATGGCGTCGACAGGCGTCGTCGGAACCCGCCCAAACCCGATCATCGAGAGAAAGAAAATGTCCGCTTTCCGATACCTCTTCACGCCCCCGGAAACCGTCTCCCTGCCGGTGCGCGGCGAAGCCGCCCGCTACCCGGTGCGCCGCGTCTTCTGCGTCGGTCGCAACTACCACGCCCACGCCA
>APMI01001127.1_pt1 | contig 11072 bp, 10 predicted proteins | sample 667938 | NCBI WGS metagenome assembly APMI01 (sample SAMN01084076, study PRJNA167559) | wastewater metagenome | biome: Wastewater | place: Denmark: Ejby Moelle, Odense | collected 2011-11-28 | reverse complement strand
ACGGCAGCCTCGACCTTGGCCGCTCCCGTCGCCAGCGCGCCGGCCTTGCGCGCAAGGCCGATCGCGCCGAGCGCGTTTTGTGACAGCACGCGATCGACCATGGCGCCAAGATCGACGGGCGCCGTGACCTCGGCCTTGAACGCCTTGCGGAACAGGTTTTTTCGGGCCGCCTCGTCAACGAAGCGGCGCTCTGCCGTCACCCAGCAGCCGCGGCCTGGAAGCTTGCGCTTGACGTCGGGAACGACCGAACCATCGGGCGCGACGACAAAACGGATGAGCCCGTCAGGCTCGCCCGCCTTGCGTGTCACGATACAGGTGCGATCGTTCATCTCGATCAAGCGTTGCTCCGGCCGGGTTCATCACTGTCAGACCGACGCGTCAGCGACGTCTTCGACGTCCTGCTGCATCAGCTCGTCTTCGGTGATCCAGCCGGCCGCGAGGCGGGCGGCCAGCACCATCTGTTCCGCGTCGGCCTTCGACACGCCGAAGTCTTCGAGGATGCCCTTGAAGACCTTGGTCTCGCCGTCCTTGCGCTCGCGCCAGCCGGCCAGGTCGTCGGAGGCGTAACCGGCGAAGTCCTCGACGGTCTTCACGCCATCCTTGCCGACAGCGACCATCATCGCCGTGGTCATGCCAGGCAGATCGCGCAGTTCGTCGGCGACGCCCAGCTCTTTGCGGGCCGCGTCGTGTTCGGCTTCGATGCGCTCGAGATAGTCGCGGGCGCGGGTCTGGATCTCGGACGCGGTGTCCTCGTCAAAGCCGTCGATCGAGGAGATTTCGTCGGCGTCGACATAGGCGACTTCCTCAACCGAGGTGAAGCCTTCCGAGGCCAGCACCTGGCCGACCATCTCGTCGACGTCGAGCGCTTCCATGAACAGGTTCGAACGTTCGACGAATTCCTTCTGGCGGCGCTCGCTTTCCTCCTGTTCGGTCAGGATGTCGATGTCCCAGCCGGTCAGTTGCGAGGCGAGGCGGACGTTCTGGCCGCGACGGCCGATCGCCAGAGACAGCTGGTCGTCGGGGACCACGACCTCGATGCGCTCCGCGTCTTCGTCGAGAACCACCTTGGCGACCTCGGCCGGCTGCAGCGCGTTGACGATGAAGTTCGCCGGCTGCATCGACCAGGGAATGATGTCGATCTTCTCGCCCTGCAGTTCGCCGACCACGGCCTGTACGCGCGAACCGCGCATGCCGACGCAGGCGCCGACCGGATCGATCGAGGAATCGCGGCTGATGACCGCGATCTTGGCGCGCGAACCCGGATCGCGAGCGACCGACTTGATCTCGATGATGCCGTCGTAGATTTCCGGCACTTCCATCTGGAACAGCTTGGCCATGAACTGCGGATGGGTGCGCGACAGGAAAATCTGCGGTCCGCGCTGTTCGCGGCGCACGTCATAGACATAGGCGCGTACGCGGTCGCCATATTTGAAGTTTTCGCGCGGGATCAGCTCGTCGCGGCGGATGATCGCCTCGCCGCGGCCCAGATCGACGATGACATTGCCGTATTCGACACGCTTGACCGTGCCGTTGACGATCTCGCCGATGCGGTCCTTGTATTCGTCGTACTGACGGTCGCGTTCGGCTTCACGCACCTTCTGGACGATCACCTGCTTGGCCGACTGGGCGGCGATGCGGCCAAAGTCCATCGGCGGCAGCTGCTCGGCGATATAGTCGCCGACCTGCGCGTCGGGATTGCGCTGGCGCGCATCGGCCAGCGAAATGTGACGCGCATAGTCCTCGACCTGCTCGACCACTTCCATCAGGCGCTGCAGCTTCATCTCGCCGGTCTGATGGTTGATGTCGGCGCGGATATTGGTCTCCTGGCCGTAACGCTGGCGCGCCGCTTTCTGGATCGCGTCTGCCATCGCATCGATGACGATACGCTTATCGATCGACTTCTCGCGGGCGACCGCGTCCGCGATCTGCAAGAGCTCGAGCCTGTTTGCACTGACTGCCATGTCTGTCTCCTCGTGGCTTTCGCCTCGGCAAAACTAAATTCTCATTCGCCGGCCGGGCCGACGTTGTCCTTGTCGTCGCCCCTGCGGCGCTTGCGGGCGTCTTTCTTTGCCCGGTTGTCCCGGCTCAGCGCGTCGCGGACCAGATCGTCGGTGAGGACGAGGTGCGCTTCGGCGAGCATTTCATACGGAATGACCACGCTCGGCGCCTCGCCGTAGCCGGGCGCGTCGCGGTCGACCGTCACGCCATGATCGTCGGCGGCGGCGATGCGTCCCCTGAACCGTTTCCGTTCGGCCACCAATTGCGACGTCTCGAACTTGGCGAGGCAACCTTGCCATTCGACAAAGTCCGACTTGCGCACCAGCGGCCGGTCGATGCCTGGCGACGACACTTCGAGATTGTAGTTCTTCTCGATCGGATCGTCGACATCGAGCGCCGGCGAAATCGCCTGGCTGAGCGCCTCGCAATCCTCGACCGTCATCGTACCGTCGGGCCGTTCGGCCATGATCTGCAAGGTCAGGCCGTTCTGGCCGCTCAGACGCACGCGCACCAGCCGAAAACCCGCGCCGGCGACCGCCGGGGCGATGATCGAGGCGATTCGCGCATCGATGCCGCTTTCGCGGATGATGCGATCATCATGGCCAAGGCTGGTGTCCGTCAGTCCGTCCGTCATCTGGGTCCATTGTTGCGATCCCGGCCGGGGGTAACAAAAAAGAGCGGGACCGGGTGGACCCACTCTTCGTCATACCGACCAAGAATTTGAATTGCATATAGTGGAGACGGGCGCGGAAGGCAAGGCCGGCGGGATTGCCGCCATGTTGCAATGCGCCGTTGGCATGGCAGGGATGCGCGCGCTCACCTCGCTGACGCCCAAGTCGCTTCCTACATACGCTCGTCGATAACGAAAACGATCAAACGACGCAGGTGTATCATGAGCCGTGGCATTTTCTCACGTAGGCTGCTTGGTTTTTTCGACATATTTAGCGCCGCCATCACCGCCGCGACCGCCACCGACAACCGGCGCGCGCCAAACCCGCGCGACCTGAAGCGCCTCGGCATCGATCCGCATCAGTTCCGCGAGATCAACCGCTTCTGACAAAAGCGAGATAGGCGGGCTGCCTGCCTTCGCGGATCGCCTTGGCCTCGTATCGAGTGCCGGGCCAGCCATCGTAGGGAGTGAGCCAGTCGCTCGACGAGGCCGCCCGCCATTCGAACGCGCCGCTGCGCGTGACCTCGACCAGCGTCCAATTGATGTAGTGGCCGATGTCGGAGGCAAAGCGGAACGTTCCCTCCAGCTTCAGCACCCGGGCGATTCTGGCCAGATTCGGCTGATTGACGAAACGGCGCTTCCAGTGCCGCTTCTTCGGCCAGGGATCCGGATAGAACAGGTCAACCCGGTCGACGGAGCCAGCCGGCAGCCAGTCCAGCACGCGCACGGCGTCGTCGTCGTAAAGCCGGAGATTCGGCCGCGCCTCGCGTTCGAGCGAACGAAGCATGGTCGCCATGCCGTTGACGAATGGTTCGACGCCGATGAAACCTGTATCGGGCGCCAGACCGCTGGCATGGCGCAGGTGCTCGCCGCCGCCGAACCCGATCTCAACGACAAGTTTGCCGACAGGCGCGTCGAACAGCGCCGCAATCGGATCCGGCGCGGGCAGCGTCAGATCGAGTTTCAGGCGCGGCAGCGTCCTGGCAAGCGCCTCGGCCTGGCTGGGTCGGATGGTCTTGCCATGCCTGCGGCCGAAGAACGCTTCGGCCGCCCGGTGTCCGTGTTTGTCGCCCACAGGCTGAAGATCAGGCCGCGATGGCGGCGCGCAGCCGCTTGGTCAGGTCGGTCTTCTCCCAGGAGAAAGAGCCGTCGCGGCCCGGCTTGCGGCCGAAATGGCCATAGGACGACGTCCTGGCGTAGATCGGCCTGTTCAGGTCGAGATGCTTGCGGATGCCGGTCGGCGACAGGTCCATCACCTCGCGGATCGCGGCCTCGATCTGCTCCTCGGTGACGCCCTTGCCGGTTCCATGCAGGTCGACATAGATCGACAGTGGCTGTGCGACGCCGATGGCGTAGGACAGCTGGATGGTGCAGCGGTCGGCGAGTTTCGCGGCCACGACATTCTTGGCGAGGTAGCGCGCCGCATAAGCGGCGGAACGGTCGACCTTGGTGGTGTCCTTGCCGGAGAACGCGCCGCCGCCATGCGGCGCCGCGCCGCCATAGGTGTCGACGATGATCTTGCGACCGGTCAGGCCGGCGTCACCGTCGGGACCGCCGATCACGAACTTGCCGGTCGGATTGATGTACCAGTTGCAGTCGTCGGCGATCCGGAGGTCGCCGAGGGCCTCGCGGATATAGGGCTCGACGACCTTGCGAACTTTCTTGCTGTCCCATTTGTCGTCGAGATGCTGGGTCGACAGCACGATCTGCGTCACTTCGGACGCCTTTCCGTCGACATATTTGACGGTGACCTGGCTCTTGGCGTCAGGGCCGAGCTTGCCGGCGTCGCCCTTGTCTTCATGTCGGGCGGCGGCGAGCAGTTCGAGAATCTTGTGCGAATAATAGATCGGCGCGGGCATGAGGTCCGGCGTTTCGCTGCAGGCGTAACCGAACATGATGCCCTGATCGCCAGCGCCTTCCTCGCCCTGCTTGTCGGCGGCGTTGTTCACGCCCTGCGCGATGTCGGCGGACTGGCCGTGCAGCAGCACGTCGATCTTTGCCGTCTTCCAGTGGAAACCCGACTGTTCGTAGCCGATGTCGCGGATCGCCTTGCGCGCCACCGACTTGAACTTGGACGGATTGATGATCGGAAAGCCGCCGGCGTCGGTCAGGATCGAGCCGTCCCTGGCCTTTTTCAGCAAGCTGTCTGGGACGATGACTTCGCCGGCAATGATGACGCGATTGGTGGTCGCCAGCGTCTCGCACGCCACGCGGACCTGCCATGGGCTCATGCCGGTCTTCTTGGCCTCACGATAGACCAGGTCGACAATCTCGTCCGAGATGCGATCGCACACCTTGTCGGGATGCCCCTCGGACACGGATTCAGACGTAAACGAATAGTTGCTGCGCGCCACGGGGGATACCTTCAGAAAGCCGTAAGAACCGGCGACCTGATATGAAGAGGAGGTGTCGCAGTCAAGCAAATGCGATCTTTACCATGAATGCCGGCATATCGGCCAAAGAACGCGGCTCACTCGGTTTCGCGGTCGTCAGCCAGCGCGCGCACCAGATCGACGATCTTGCGACGAACCTTGGGATCGGAGATGCGGACAAAGGAGCGGTTGAGTTGAAGGCCTTCGGAACTGTTCATGAAGTCGACGACGAACTGGGCTGAGTCGTCTTCAGCAAATCCGCCTGAATTTCCGCCGGGTGCATTTTCGAAAAAGAAGGAAACCGGAACTCCGAGAATCGAGGCAATAGCCTGCAACCGGCTTGCGCCGACCCGATTGGTCCCTTTTTCGTATTTCTGGATTTGCTGGAAAGTGATGCCCAAGTTCTCGCCGAGTTTTTCTTGGCTCATGCCAAGCATGTTTCGACGAAGCCGGACACGGCTTCCGACATGAATATCAATAGGATTTGGTTTTTTCTTGTTCTCTGCCATCTCAATTTGTGACCAGCGCGGGAAATAATAGTAGCTAAAAAATCTCGAAATTTCCCGGAGTGACGCAGGTTGGCGCGGGCCGGGTAGGATGTGGAAAGATCACTATGTTAGTCAAAATGAACGGCTGTCAATTCAACTTGGCCGCCGGAGCGCCCTGATAGCACACGCCAACGCGAAAAAGAAGAAAATCACCGCAAGGCCGTTTCGGCCTGGCGAACCGGCCAGAAGTTGCGCCCGTACAATCGGCAGCTGAACGTCGAGGTTTCCGGTTGCGTTCAGCGCCAGGCCGTCGACGATGCGCCCGTCAGCGCTGATGGCTGCTGTGATCCCGTTGTTGGCGACCCTCAACAGCGGCAGCCCCGTCTCGACGGCCCGAACCTGGGCCTGGCGGAAGTGTTGGTAGGGGCCCGGCGTGTCGCCGAACCATGCGTCATTGGTGATGTTGAGAATGAAGTCGCCCTCGTCCGCGATGGCGGCGACCTCGTAGGGAAAGATCACCTCGTAGCAGATGAGAGGGATCGCCTTGTAGCCGCCGGGCACGGCGATCGGTTCGCGCGAGCCGCCGGCGGAAAAGCTGACCGGCGTGGCGACGATCTTGGTCAGGCCGAGGCGTGACAAGATATCCTCGAAGGGCAGATATTCCCCGAACGGCACGAGGTGGATCTTGTCGAACGCCGACGCGATCTCGCCCTTGTCGTCGATGGCGACGATCGAGTTGTAGAAACGGGCGCCGACATCGTCGGAGCCTTCGCCGCGCACCGCGCCGGCGAGCAGCATCTGACCGTCCTGCAGGGCGTCGCCAAGTTCGGCCAGAGCTTCGGGGCGCTCGGTAAACAGGAACGGAACCGCCGTTTCGGGCCAGACGATCAGATCGGGACGGGGCTTGCCGTCCTCCGGCTTCGCAGTGGTCATGTCGAGATAAGTCTTGAAGATGCGATCGCGGACGTCCGCGTCCCATTTCTCGGTCTGGTCGATCGACGGCTGGACGGCGCGAATGGCGAGGGTTTTTTCAGCGGCCGGCGGCTGACGCCACAGGCCGAACCCGACATGCGCCGCCACAACCAGGGTGGCGAGCACGGCGCCGAAGCGCCGGTCGCGCGCCGAGGCCAGCAAAGCGGGCGAGGCGAAGACAAAGACGGCCAGTGCGTTCATGCCCGCGAGGCCGACGAGCGAAACCGACTGCATCAACATCGGCGTCGGCATCGCCGCATAGCCGATCGAGTTCCAGGGGAAGCCGGTGAACAGAAAGCCGCGCAGCCATTCCGCCAGCCCAAAGCCGAAGGCGAGCGCGAAGATGCGCCCCAGTCCATCCGCCCATAGGACGCGGGCGATCGCGGCGGCGAAGCCGTAGAAGAAGGCGAGCAGGGCAGGCAGGCCAAGAATCGCCAGCGGCAGCGCCCAGGCAAAACTGTCGGCCTCGACAAGCAGGGCGTTGCCGATCCACCAGAGCCCGGCGAGGAAATAGCCGAAGCCGAACCACCAGCCCGTCACGAAGGCGGGGCCCAGGCGGCGGACAAAGCCGCGGCCGCGTTCGGCGACCGAGCCGTCCAGAAGCCACACGAGCAGCGGAAACGCGACAAAGCCGGCCGCCGGAAAATCGAACGGGGCTTGCGCAAGGACCGCCAGGGCGCCGGCGGCGAACGCCAGCGCCGCGCGGCGGACACCCCACAGCAGAATGACCTTTCCGGCCAGTCGCTCCATCAATTTTTCCAGGCTGCGCGAATCAGGTCTGAACGGTGTAACAGCCTGAGCAGGCGCTGCCAAACGCCGTTCAGCGCGAACCGGACCCGGCGCTTACCCTCACGGGCGTCCGGGGTCGAAATGCCTGGTCAGTTTCTTGCCATAGCCGGCGTAATCCTTCTGGAAGGCAGGGGTCTCGGCGGCGAACTTGCTGATCTTCTGAGGGAACCGGGTCTCGAACATGAACGCCATCGTGCCGGTCAGCCGCTGGGGCGCAAGCTCGGCGTTCGACGCCTTCTCGAATGCGTCCAGGTCAGGTCCGTGCGGTAGCATCATATTGTGCAGCGACGCGCCACCCGGCGCGAAGCCGCCGCCGGTCTTGGCGTCGTAGACGCCGTAGATCAGGCCCATGAACTCGCTCATCACGTTCATATGGTACCAAGGTGGGCGGAAGGTGTTTTCGGCCACCAGCCAGCGGTCGGAAAACAGCACGAAATCGATATTGGCGGTTCCAGGCGTTTCCGACGGCGACGTCATCACGGTGAAGATCGACGGGTCGGCATGGTCGAACAGGATCGGCCCGACAGGCGAATATTTGCGCAGGTCGTATTTGTAAGGCGCGTAGTTGCCGTGCCAGGCGACGACGTCGAGCGGCGAATGGTCGAGGTCGCACACCCACATGTCGCCGCCCCACTTGACGAACATTTTCGACGGCGCGTCGCGATCCTCATAGGCCGCGCAGGGCGTGAGGAAATCGCGCTGGTTGGCCATGCAGTTGGCGCCGATAGGTCCGCGCTCGGGCAGGGTGAAAGCGCCGCCATAGTTCTCGCAGAGATAGCCGCGGGCGGGAGCGCCGCGCAGTTCGACACGGATCTTGACGCCGCGCGGGATGACCGCGATCTCGCCCGGCTCGATGTCGATGACGCCGAATTCGGTCCACAGACGCAGATCGCCCTGCTGTGGCACGAACATCATCTCGCCGTCGGAATTGTAGAAATATTCGTCGGTCATCGAGCGGGTGACGAAATAGAGGTGTGCGCCCATGCCGGCCTGGCTGGCCGCGTCGCCGCAGGTCGTCATCGTCCGAACCCCTTCGACGAAGGTCATCGGCTCGGCGGGGATCGGCATCGGATCCCAGCGGTAGGGCGCGATCGGCAGGCTGGTTTCGGGGGCCGGCGCGGTGCGCCACAGGCCGATGTCGGCCGGCCTGAACGCGCCGAAATGCGTCACCGTGGGACGGATGCGATAGAGCCAGGAACGTTCATTGGTGGTACGCGGCGCGGTGAAGGGCGAGCCGGACAATTGCTCGGCATAGAGCCCGTAGGCGCATTTTTGCGGCGAGTTGCGCCCGACCGGCAAGGCGCCGGGCAACGCCTCGGTCTCGAAGCCGTTGCCAAAGCCCGACATGTAACCGGGCGCAAGGCCGGAGCCGGTCGCAGCCGTGCCCGCCGGTTTGTTTTGCGGCGCATTCATCACTTGACCTCCTCGACCCCGAAATTTAGTCTCAAACGAAACTAATGCAGAATAGTTTCACTTGAAACCAAAGTCAATGACGCCTCAACTGTATTCGCCGGCGGCGCCCGGCGAGCTGACGCTTGCGCGGTTCCTGCCCTACCGGCTGAACGTCGCGGCGACGGTTGTCAGCGACGGGTTAGCCGAGCTTTACGGTGCGCGTTTCGGCATCTCGGTTCCCGAATGGCGGATCGTCGCGACGCTCGGCGAATTCTGCCAGATGACCGCCAAGCAGATCGCGGCGCATACGCGAATGAACAAGGTCAAGGTCAGCCGCGCGGTCGCGGCGCTGGACGATAAGGGCATGCTGGACCGCAAGGCCAACAGCGAGGACCGGCGCGAAGAATTCCTGTCGCTGTCGGCGAAGGGCGACGACGCCTATTCGGAGATCGCGCCGATGGCGCTCGCCTACCAGAAATCGATCACCGATCTGCTGACGCCGGACGATTGCGCCGCGCTCGACCGCATCCTGGACAGACTGGCGGCGCTCGACGCAGGCGGCTGAGCGATTTGCGTCGTCGCGCCGACGCGGCGGAGATTTCACGGCTGCCGTTGCGGTTCGGCAATGCTATAGAGCCCGCCTTTCAGGACCAGCGCCATGTCTGTCGCACCGGCCTTCGCACGGCGGCCATCGCCTTCATTCTCGTCACCGCTGTGTTCGACACTATGGCGACGGGCATCTTCCCGGTTCTGCCCAGCTAATCGAGGAGTTCGCCGGCATCGCCTCGCCGCTGTTCTTCGGCTGGGTCTATGCGCTGACGACCGCCAGCGGCGTTGCTGCGCTCGCCGGCGCGTCGTTCCTGATCGCCGCGGCGATCCTGGCGCTAGGGGGAGCCGTCGGCTGGACCGTTGCGCGCCGCGTCGCCGCCGCTTAGGTCGACTGCGGAGGCGAGGTGACATCGGACGTGACAGAAATCTCCCCAACGCTGCCGCAGGCAGACCCGGCAAAGGCGAACAGGACGGCAATCGGCATTCTGGCGGCGATCAGCGTCTGCCACATGCTCAACGATGTCATGCAATCGCTGCTGTCGGCGCTCTATCCAATGCTGAAAAGCGATTTCGGCCTGACATTCGGGCAGATCGGCTTTCTGACGCTGACCTTCCAGGTCACGGCGTCGCTGCTGCAGCCGCTGGTCGGCCTCTACACCGACCGGCGTCCGCTGCCCTATTCGCTGACCTTCGGCATGAGCTCGACCCTGGTCGGTCTGGTGCTGCTGGCCAGCGCCCACACCTATTCGATGCTGCTGCTGGGCGCGGCCTCGGTCGGCATCGGCTCTGCGATCTTCCACCCCGAGGCGTCGCGCGTGGCGCGGCTGGCGTCGGGCGGCCGCTACGGGCTGGCGCAGTCGATGTTCCAGGTCGGCGGTTCGCTCGGCTCGTCGATCGGCCCACTGCTGGCGGCGTTCATCGTCGTGCCGCGCGGCCAGGGCAGCGTCGCCTGGTTCACAGCGGCCGCGATGCTCGGCATGTTCATCCTGTGGCGGGTCGGCAACTGGTATTCGGCGACGCGCACCGACGCGGCGAAACGGGGCGGCGGCGGCGCGACGATCCAGCTCCCCCGCGCCAGGGTGATGACGGCGCTTGCCGTGCTGGCGCTGCTCACCCTGACCAAGAACGCCTATCTGGCGTCGATCTCGAGTTACTACACCTTCTACGTCATCGAACGGTTCGGCGTGTCGGTGCAGACGTCGCAGGTGTTACTGTTCGTGTTCCTGGCGGCGGCTGCGCTCGGGACCATCGTCGGCGGCCCGATCGGCGACCGCATAGGTACGCGGGCGGTGATCTGGGTGTCGATCCTCGGCGTGCTGCCGTTCACGCTGCTGATGCCCTATGCCGGGCTGACCGGCACGGTGATCCTGTCGGTGATCATCGGGCTGATCCTGTCGTCGGCTTTTCCCGCCATCGTCGTATTCGCCCAGGAACTGCTGCCGGGGCGCGTCGGCATGGTGGCGGGGATCTTTTTCGGCTTTGCGTTCGGCTTCGGCGGGCTGGCGGCGGCGGTGCTTGGCTTCCTCGCCGACGACTATGGCATTGTCCAAGTCTACTGGATCTGTTCGTTCCTGCCGTTCCTCGGCCTGTTGACGGCGCTGCTGCCCGACATGAAGACGCTGCGGGGCGTGTAGTTCCGGCGTTCGCGCCATTTTTCGTGGTTGGGAGCGACATCACGCGGCGCTGGCCACCACTCCCCAGCGGCTGAAAATCAGTCTATAGACCGCGCCGATGGCAAGAATTCCCCTCAAACTGGATGAGATCGTCGACGGCGCGGCGCTTTCGCGCGAGCTGACAGCGTTGACCGCCGAGCACGGCGGCGACGGCTCGGGCGTGCGCGAC
>APMI01052411.1_pt1 | contig 11075 bp, 8 predicted proteins | sample 667938 | NCBI WGS metagenome assembly APMI01 (sample SAMN01084076, study PRJNA167559) | wastewater metagenome | biome: Wastewater | place: Denmark: Ejby Moelle, Odense | collected 2011-11-28 | reverse complement strand
GTGGCACCATTCTTTGGAACGCTGCTGGCGATCCTGCTGCTTAACGAACCGGTAACACCGCCATTGCTGGCCGCAGGGTTGCTGATGGCCCTGGGCGTCTGGCTGCACCTATCCGAGCAACATGAGCATGGACACTGGCACGAAGCTCTTGAGCATACGCATGTCCATGTCCATGGTGAACTCGATGGCCACCACGTCCATGATCACCCTGCTCCGGTGCTTCCCGGAACCCGCCACACCCATCAGCACCAGCATGCGCCGATTGAGCATGCGCACGCGCACTTTCCTGACGCTCACCATCCGCACAAACACTGAGGACAGAGAATGATTAAAACAGGTTTGTTGTTTTTTGCCACGGCGCTGGCCGAAATCATTGGCTGCTTCCTGCCTTACCTTTGGCTGCGCAAGGAGGGTTCACCCTGGCTGCTGCTGCCAGCGGCCAGCAGCATCGCTGCCTTCGTCTGGCTGCTGACCTTGCATCCAGCGGCGAGCGGCCGGGTCTATGCGGCTTACGGTGGTGTTTATGTCGCTACGGCACTGCTCTGGCTGCGCGTGGTTGATGGCGTGAAGCTGTCTGCATTCGACTGGCTGGGGGCTGGAATTGCCCTGTTGGGTATGGGCATCATCGTGTCTGGATGGAAGGCCGCCTGAGTTTGGGGGAGCGTACTGATTTTTTGCCCGAATGGCTGCTTCGCTATCTTTTTCAGACTGATTCAGCCATGTGTTTAAGCGGCGGCTATGGCCGATGAGTGGAATTCGACCAAGGGCTGTCACTGGCGTTGATAAAGTTGTATGGCTGGTGTCAGACGGTAAGCGGACGAGAAGACAACTACCCGGCTCGGAGCTCACTTCGCTGCCCGTTCGGTCTGTCTGACTGCAGGCGATACACGGCTCATTAGGCATTGTATTAGCTGCGCTTGTTCGAGCTTCCGATCGGCAGGGTAAGGGGCGCGTTCATGCCAAACGTAATATTGGTCGGTCAACTGCACTGGTTTGATTGCCAACTCTGCCATGGGAAGCATCGTCGCCCAATCGGAGATGTCAGGTATCCACTGCCCCGCAACCCTGAACTCCTCTGTTGGGACTTGGTCGAAGAGCTTCTTCGTGAAAGCTCGAAGATGTGTCCAGGTATTGCCGCCGCCTTTACTTCGAGGATTGACGTAATCAGCATAGTAAATCTGCGTTGGTTTGTTCGGCCGGTACATTAGGCCGTTGATAAGGTCGGCTCCGTCCGATCTGGCCCGCTTGAGTGCTGACACTACGTTCCTGTTCATCAAAGCATCGTCTTGGTCCAATACGGCGATCAGAGTGTCTGAGCAAATACAAAGCTCTGAGGCCAAGAGAAAGTTTGGGATATAGCCTCTCCGGACTTTCCGGCGAACCAGTGTCGTCTTGGCCCTCAATGAACCGAGGTGGTGATTGAGAAGCCAGGAGTGATCAGGTGAACTGGCATCGTCAATCAGAATGACGCCGAAGTCTTGATCTTGCTGTTGTCTGAGCGAGTCAAGGCAACGCATCAGCTTGTCCAACGGAGTATTCCGGCCCTTCAAAAGAAACACGAGCGTTTCGGGACGCTTGGGATATTGCCAATGCGACTCCCAGGAGAGGTCCCATTGTTCTGCTTGGTGAGCAGGGTAGAGCCCTTGGGCAACAAGGTCTCGTTCGACCTCTAGGTTCGATACCTGCTTTGTTTCATTACTAGGATGGACATAGAAGCTTCTGTCGTCTCCACCTCGAACCGTTTCCATGCCACATGCTCGCTGTGCTTCCTCCATACTTCTATGCCACATCTTCTCAAGTTGCCCTTGGCAGACCGAATTTGGCAATGGCAAGTTTGCTGATATTTTTTGGAGATCGAGAAGCCCAAGGCGTATCTCAGGGACGAAGCCTTTGGGGCGTGATGCGTAAGGTCGGAAACCTTTAGGCTTTTTTGGAATGTTGAAGCCGACGCACCAAACACTTGGGTGGCTGGTGGCTTCAAGCATTTCCAGCAGAAAGTCGTGGTCGTGATCTTTTCTGCCGATCAGCACATCCAAGTCGGCTTGCAGGACGAAACGAGTCGAAACCTGTCCAAACGCCCACAATTGGGCGAACAATGGAGCACCTGAATGGGTGTGCGTCGAAGTAATTCCGTTGATTGCGAACCATTTGGCGTAGGTTGCTTCAATCACCCCGATATCTTCTGGCGCTACCCATACAGCATCGATTACGCCGCTGGTTTTCAGTTCGTCGGCGCTATCCAGTAAGGCTTGTAGATTACCCGTAGTGTATTGACGAAGGTATGCCCCCACGAAAGGATCAATTGCAACCACCACCTTGGCGAAACGCCTTGGGGCTGATAGCTGAAAAACGATGTGTGCCACCTGTTCTCGGAAGATGGCGTGGTCTTGCGGGCATGCCTTTATGAGTAAAGTGACATCACTCGCCACCAAAGAGTTGGCAGCGGGCACTTTTGGTAAGGTCGTCAGCGGGTGCAGTTCCAGCACAAGGCCATTGTAGAAAGCAGCGAAGCCATCCAGTTCGGCCAGCGCCACATGTTGCGGCTTGGTACTATTTCTACGCGTCAATTCACCGCCTGGCCAGCCAAGGACGCCCAGCGCGTAAAGACGAGCAGCAGAATCCAAAAATCTAGATGGTGCGTAGGGTTGGATGTCACGGCCAATATCGATGTAGGTCAGTCGGCCCGTTGAAAAACGCAGGTTCTCTCTCTTGATATTGCTGGCCACTAAGCCTGCCTGTGCGAGGTCGAGCAAGAAACCTCGTACCTCATCTAGGGGAATGTTTGTACCGATCGTCTCAAGCGGTTGATCTCGATAGCGGCAGAACGTCGCTCCGGACTCCGAAATGAGATGATGGAAAACAGGAATGCGGCCCTTGGCGTTCATTGATGCTTGGGCCAGCTGGGCTATGTCGGTCTGCTTTGCGATGTGGGGGTAAAACAGCTTGACGACAAATTCGCCTTGCCGCCAAACACATCCCTCCATGCCAAAGCCAAGAAACTCTCCCGGGTCCGATCGTGAGGCAAGCCATGTTCGACTGGCGGAGGCCAGTTCTTCCCTTACGCGCCGATGCGCGCCGATCTTTTCGTTGTTCGTTGTCGTCTGACCGCATAGTGAATAGTGGCAATAGACTGGATACGGGAGGATCGCAGCTTCATCGGCTCTGAAGAAAAGTAACTGGGCTACAAGCCAATGATCTTCCGCGCTGTGGATGGATGGGTAACGAATGCCCCGTCTTGTTCGGAGGAGCAGGTTGCAGGAAGGGAGTTCGTTTGCTGATTGCCCGAGGCAGAATACCTCGATGAACTGAACCAGTTGTTCACGTTCGAGCAAAATATCGGGGTTGGCGATATTGTCCGGCCTAACAGGAACTCGGTCTCGTTCCACGTAGTTGCTACCCAAGACGAAACTGGCGCCTTTGAACTCGCCTTCGCATACGAGAGCATCGACCGAAGTCGATGAACACAGCAGATCGTCAGGGTCCAAGCGCGCAACCCACCGGACGTTGGGCAGGTCAGATTCAACAAAATCAAGAATGGCGTTTCTAGCCAGTGCTGCACTACCGCAATGCCCTTTCAGCAAAATCAGTCCGGGATGTTCAAGCAGATCGGCAATCTCTGTTTGCCAATCATCGGTTGATTGGTCATCCAGCAGAACAACAGCACAGTACCCCACTGATAACGTCTGGCTCAGTGCTGATTCCAAGGCGAAATAGAGCGTTGAAGCCTGGTTATGCAACGGCATCGCAATGATGACAATGGCCGATTGTGCGTAGCTGCTGATTTCACCCACCACTCGCAGGTTACGTGGGCACAAAATCACTTCTTCCTTGATCGGTGCCCGAAACCCTTTGAACGGGTCATCCATCCGAGCGCCGTAGTTCACTGCAACTCATCCGCAGTTAACGAAAACAACTCGAAACATCGAGAGATGAATCGCCGGCGAACCTCAAGGCTCATTTGGTGGCCATGTAACGCCAAGAAGTGTCGAAGCGCATCAGTTTTATTGGGGCCTGGCCGAGAAAGCGTGTTCTGGTAAGAATTCAGATTCCACGTTGCCGTGTTTTGGCCTGTGAACGAAATCCGAATTTCAGGAAGGTCGAGCATTCGAATTGCCAAATCCCTGTCATGGCAACTGAGAAGGCTTTCTCGGAATCCGCCAGCGGCAATAAGTTTGCTCACCGTCGCGAACGTATTACTTCCCTGCCAGCCAGGGTTGCCGATCAGAAAATCGTCGGCAGCTAAGGCTTGAAGCGGAGGACGCGGAATATCTCGTCCCTCAACGCAAATCCGCAAACCGGAAATTACTGCATCCGGCCAAGCATCGCTTTCGGCTGTACTCATGCAGAGGGCCAAATGGTCGGTGTCCCAACGGTCATCATCATCGAGGATAGCTACGTAGGCATCAGGCCAAGCTTGCTGGATAAAGGCAAGCCCTGTGTTCCATGTGCCGGCAGCACCTGATGCGCGGGTGTTCTCAAGGAAATGGACTTCGGTCGTGGGTATCAACGCCCGTAAGGCTTGGTGCGCGTCAGAAGGCAAACTCTGGTGATCAGCAACAATCACGAGAGCATCTGGCAACCGAGACTGTTCGGCAATGCTTGGGATTGATGTGGTCAGCAGTGCTTCAATTCTCGGGCAAGTGGCGACAAGGCCGATGATTTCGGTCACTCAACCTCCGAAGTGTGAACTGCCGTCCCGGCCCGTAACCGCCACTCCTTGTAGATTTCTTGCCACGAAGGTGACGTTTCCTGAGTCAAGAGGGGAGCACGGAGTCTTTCGGGAACATAATGACCGTCGCGAAACCGACCGCATAGCCGACAGGCAGCGTTCAATAGATCGCGCATTTCATCATTCGGCGGAGGCAATCGAGTTCTTCCTCTTTGGAGGCCAAGTACGCGGTCGATTCCTCCTGCGATTGCGCAGGGGTAATAGCCTTGTGGGGTCAGGCCCACTCCGCACGTGCTCGCGATGGAGCATCCATTTCTATAGTCAGCCCACGAGTACGCGGCGCTGTCTTGTGGCGCGAGATTGAATGGGCCGAATCCAGTTTGCACGTCGCTGTTCTTTGACGAGTTCTCGACGTAGATCGAATTGGGAATCGATTTGAGGATGCGTCTCACTTTTGGCCCATGGCCATTGGTAACGAGTTGAATCGATGAGTCAGGGTATTCAGCTCTATAGCGCTCCAATTCGTTGAGTATCGCCATGAAGTCTGGATGGAGCGTGGGCTCTCCTCCCAGAATTCGAATACGACTCCAAGATCGTCGTGCCAACAATGAATCGTCAACGAATTGCCTAATGGTATCTAGACTGATATGAGCGGCCTCTGGGGCCTGTGCGCTTGACCTGTTGCAGTTGTTACAGTGAAGATTGCACAGGTAGGTCAGGTCAATCTCAATGAACTCGAATGCTACGCGGTATTGGTAACCAAGTAGTTTTGTCGTCGGGCGCAGGACCCGAATCCAGCGAAGCAACTTCATTACCGCGAATACGCAGCGATAGAACGTCTGGAATCGACGAGGAAAGTCGCGCGAATATGAAAATCCGCTCTTCGAGTTGGACAATTTTCTGCTCAATGCCGCGGCTAGGAAGCCGACTCGGGGAATATAGATGGACCGAAGAATGCCAGATAACTGTGGGGGGTTCAATCTGTCGCTAAATCTGGATTTCCTAGATTAGTCCACGTATTTGATCTGCGACGCAAATCACGTCCCTCTTACCTTTACCGCAAATTACAAGCGACCGAGCCGCCTGTAGGTCGCACACGTCGTATCGGTTGCTCATTTTGATCATCCATCGGTAACATCGAGTGCTCAGGCGGAGTAGTGAACAGATGCTTGTTACGGGTGATGAAAAGCAGACTCGATGCTGGTCAATGCAAACCGCGCACCGATGGTAGATTGAAGCGCGCAGTAACAGACAAGCTTCAGAGAACGGGATTCATATGCTCTTCTAATGCGGCAGACTGTTCGCAGAGTCAATCCAAGCTCTTCCAAACCTCACCGGTTTCAACGATTTCGACAAACCGATCGGCAGAGAAACCGTCTGGAAACATCGTATTGTTCAGTTCTTCCGGAAGCCGATCTGCTGGGAGCAGCAGATCACGCTCGTCTCGCAAAATTACCTGCAGTGATTCAAGCGACACAACCAAGAATCCATCGACCCACTGCTGATCCAATTCGATGGAAGTATCCACAATCCATGCGTGCAAGTGCTTGCCCGCGTGTTGATCCGTGCATCCAAGCTTTTCGCGCAGTATGTCATCTTGCCTTAACGCATCTACGACCGCCGACTGTTTGCGCCGCAACTGCCTGGCCGCTTTGCGGAGCGTATTGGTTCGATGTAACCAAACTTCGTGCCCGGTTGAACGGATATACCCAGACTTGACTTCCAGCAACAGCGTCACCCCATCGCGATAGCAGATCAAGTCAACTTCCCCGGGATCCTCTTGCTCTGTGCGCTCGGGCTGATACCCCACCTCCACAGCAAACCCACGCTGACGCAATTGATCCGCCAGTCGCAATTCGATCCGGCGTGTCTCACTCATTTGGCCTGGTCGCCGTGCGCCGATGCGACGAAGGTTATTGACTATCGCTGTTAGGTTATTTTGCTGCGCCACCACCCAGGAAAACTGGAAGTTGTAGCGCCCGATTTTGTAGAAAGGGCGTTCATACAGTGTGGGAACCGGCAATTGCGGCTGTTCCTTTAAGCCCTTTGAAAGTGCCTTGAGGTCGCTCGTCCAGAAATTAAGGATCGCCCTAGCGGCCAAACTGCTGCCTTCGGGATATTCGCGACAAACAGTCCAACCCGTCGTTCTTTTGACCTTTTGGTCTTCGTCGGCCCACGTCATGGGGAACCTATTTTCCCCTTCAACTAACCCATTGAAAGCTAGCTTGCCCAACGCTTGAGCAACAATGCCTGACTCGGCAAAATGCTTCTGGAAGGGTTGGATGTAAGCACTCTGGAAAAACGCGGTATGCAGTTCACTCGCTAACAAGGTCTGAAAGAGCCTGGCACGTCCACCTCCAGCCAGTTCAATCTCGTCATCCAACCCATAAATTTCATGCAACAGCAATTCGCCGCGTACTGCCTTGAGGTAGGCCAACGCATTGAGCTCATGGTTTTCAGTGCTGCCTATCTGGATTTCGGCCATCCCTCGCTCAATGAATTCACGAATTCCTCGATTCATCCAGTAGTGCCATAGTGCTTGGGATTTTTGTTCGGTGCGCCGCCAGGTACGAGTGCCGTTTTCGGTCTCGTTATAGATGACTGACTTTCCAGGTTCGAACTGATAGCGACACTCGGTATCAAAGCAGAACCAATCGATCGATCCCTCGAAATCAATGCGTTCCTGCGTAGCCGCAATCAGCAACGCAACGGTTTCAAGATTGTCCGCGCACTCCTGTGTTACCGCGGGGGAGGGAAAAATGATCGGCGAGAGGTGTAGTTTCAGCGACTGACCAAGGCGCAGTTCATTGAGATCGAAGTCAATGTCACTACAAGTTTTCAGCTTGTCGGAAATGATGCGGTTATAGACACGCCAATGATCTCTCGCCGGATCGTCAGGGGACCCCGGTATCAATCCTTCATACGCCAATACACTCAGGTAGGACAATGTTTCCAGTAACGAGAGGTGGGCAAGCTTTTCCTGAGCGCCTCGGATCAGTTGATCAAATGGTTCGAGTTGTTCGAGAAGGCGATCGCAAACGGCGATGAAGATGCGCCACTCTTCCCCTTGGACCTGATCGCGCAGTAGTTTCCAGAGTTCGGAGTCGCGGCGAGTAAAAAGTTGTGAGTAGCGGATTGCCCACCGGAGGGTGTCCGGAACCGCGTTAGCCAAATGCTCCAGTAACTCAATCGAAATAGCACCCTCATGGCGCAGAATTCGGCTCAACGCCAAGGCGGACAAGTTTGATGCTTTGACGACCTCATCTTCTCGCCAAAAAGGTGCTGCGGCCAAACCAGCCGCACGGTCAAACCAAGAGAGGTTCTTGCCAGCTGGGCGTTGGTCTAGAAAATGGTGTAGAGCTTCATCCAACGCTTGGCTGGCGTCAGCTAGTTGCTGGTGATCTGTGAAAACAGCCAAATAATGCTGCAGGCAACGATTAGCTTTTTTGCTGAGTTCGGACATGTATCTCTCAACGATAAGCAATGCAGAGCGAAAGTTTATGCTGAAACCATTGCTCAAACATGCTGCACTATGCCAATTAAAACTTAACCAGAATCGAGTGGATTACCCTCGGACTCTAAAGCCTAGTGTGACTGAAAATGTAGGGAAGTTGGAGGCTTGCAAGGCATGCACTCAGCGAACGGCAAGTTACAGTTCCTTTGCGGACCGCTTAGACGGCAGAACCGAATGTCTGGATTGGCCGATGAGCCGGCGGAACACCGACAAAGTCGAGCGGCGGGTTTCGGATCAGTTACCTGCCGTGGGGGTCACCCGATTTCTCCGCGTCTCTGTGCCCGGTTATGGCCGAACTGGGACCAAGCTTTTCGCTCGATATCACATGATGTATCAACCTTGCACTGCAACGCGTAGCCAAAACCTAGCTTGTCCACCGGATAATCCGGATGCCCTATTTCCCAGGAGCCATCGAGTCTGCCGTTCTCTTGGATATCCGCGCCCATTCGGGCTAAACTCTAGCCAAGAGTTCAACCCAATTCGTGTACAGGATGTGATGTCGCTAATCAGCTCTCAATGCGAGCAGGCCGACGAACTGAAGCAGCGACAGCTTAAGCTCGGGCTGGATGCATTCCAAGAAATCGAACGCGATGATGAGGAATTGTCGCGCTGGCTGCGTGATGCCTTTATGGCGACGAGCAGATGATTGCAACATGGCTGACGAGCTATATACGGGCTTTGGGCGCCTCTCCGCTGGAACGCCTGGCCAACGGCGAACGCAAATCCGTCATTCAGACACTCGGGAGCATCATTCACGGCCTCTGCGCCTAGGCCACCTTGCGGAGTGTCCAAGAAGACGGGACCTTCGCACTGTACGGTGGGCTAAGGAACTTGGTGTCCCGCAGGGTGAGCTCATGCGCTATTTTTACGAAGGCCGTTACGTTCTATGAGGCTGACCAAAGTGCCGTTGTTGGGGAAAATGTGGGAGGCGTACTCTCGGCTAGTCATACGACTTCGGCGAAAGCTCACTGATCGGCCTTATGCAAAACTTTCCATAAGGCCGACGAGCGGACGAAAGGGGAAGTGGATCCCCCAATTCGCGCCGCAGCCTGGCAACCGCTAGGATGTAGTAGGCCAAATACCGACGACGTGTAGGTCCCGTTGGCGGTTGTTACAGACTTTCTTCAACGCGCCATGTCTGGGGGCGCCGGTAGAGCCAAACTGTTACAGACCGTCAGTTTTTCTGGAAGCATCGCCCGCCGCTATTGACGGGGGGACGGTGTTACAGACTTTCTTCTGAATATCACTGTTGATAGTAATAAATAAAGTCTGTCGGAGTGTAATAAAGTCTGTCGGACTTTTCGAAGATTGAAAAAGGGCCCAGGATTTCCTTGGGCCCTTTTCATTGTCGAGACGTTGATGCGTACAGTGAGTTGTACTGCTTGAACATGGCTGCAGTTCGGCCTTATGTTGAGCTCCACATAAGGGCGAGGAGTACTCGGTCAGATCCCGCCCTGTACGACCGCTCCACTCAGTAACCTGCCGCTGGGCCGCTGAGACGACGAATGTCTCTTGTGGGCACAAAGCACTTGGTGACGACTGGCTGCTGCCAGGAACCGGAATCTCACTGATTGTTCGCGGTGGAATGGATGGCAGGGTTTGGAATGGAATCGGTGGCCGGTTTTAGGTGGAATGTCCATCAGATTCCATGCGCTTGAGTAGGCAGGGCAGGGTGATAAGTTAATTCGCGTGGCGGAGATCGCCGGCGACGGGCGCAATGGCGCCGGACGAGGAGCAATACGAGGGGTGAATGTTGAATTCAAAAGGAACCAATTACCGGAATAGGCGGATTACGGCCGCGACGATTGCACAGTCTGAGTGATCATTATCACCCAACACAAACCCGCAACATCACTGGGCTCGACAGACTATAGTTCTAGCAGCACAATGCAAAAAGCATAAAGTGGCCAGTCCGACAGACTTTCGACGAACTCTACTAATTTCTCAGGCCCTTATTTTGCAGGCCTTCCAAGGCAGCGCCTCCGACAGACTTTATTTCTCGCGATCACTGTCACGGTAGGGATTTGTCCGGTCCAGCCGCCGGATGCATGCCCGTACGTCCGGCGGTGTGGGAGGGAGGCGCCGTAAACGCCCCTTTCTATTCCGATTGTGCATCGGCCTCGACCGCGTGAGCGCTCTCGAACTCAAAGTCCCGCCGGTTGCTGTCGTGCTGGTTTTTGGCGTCGCCATGTGGCTCGTCTCTGTTAACGTGCCGTCGCTGGCAATTGGCTCGCCGTGGCGTATCGTGGTCGCCACCGCCCTTGCCGGTGCAGGCCTCGTCATCAGCGTGATCGCGGTGGTTGCGTTCCGCAAAGCCAGGACGACGGTCAACCCCACCAGACCCGACACCACGTCGGCCCTGGTTACCTCGGGTGTTTACGGCCTGAGCCGAAATCCCATGTACGTCGGTATCCTCCTCGCGCTCACCGGGTGGGCAGTCTTTCTCTCCCATACACTGGCCTTCGCATTTCTGCCCGCCTATGTTGCGTACATGAATCGCTTCCAGATCTCACCCGAGGAGCGGGCGTTGTCCGTTAACTTCGGCTCAGAGTTTGTGGCTTACAAGCAGTCCGTTCGCAGGTGGCTATGAGGCACGACAGGTTTTTTGCAGGCGAAACCGCCAATGATTGCCTGAGCAACGGTGTCTGGGTTGATGCAGTGTGTTAACCTTCGATCTTGCTTTTCCGTAAGGGGGTCAATGAAGACACGACAGTTGGGCCGTAATGGTCCGCAAGTATCGGCTCTTGGCCTCGGCTGCATGGGGATGAGCGATTTTTATACGGGGCGAGACGACGCCGAATCGATTGCCACGATCCATCGCGCGCTTGAGCTTGGCATCAACTTTCTCGACACCGCCGACATCTACGGTCCGCACACCAACGAAGAACTTGT
>APMI01016831.1_pt1 | contig 11078 bp, 8 predicted proteins | sample 667938 | NCBI WGS metagenome assembly APMI01 (sample SAMN01084076, study PRJNA167559) | wastewater metagenome | biome: Wastewater | place: Denmark: Ejby Moelle, Odense | collected 2011-11-28 | reverse complement strand
GTCAACGATAGCAAGGCAACCAACGCCGACAGCACCGCGCCCGCGCTCGCTGCGTACCCCGCAATCCGCTGGATCCTGGGCGGACAGGCGAAGACGGCGGATCTCGACGCCTGTTCGCCGCATTTCGGGCACGTCCGATCGGCCTATACCATTGGAGAGGCGGGCGGCATGTTTGCGGATCTGCTGCGCCCGCATATGGCGGTCGAGGAAGCGGGGACGCTCGATGTCGCGGTGGCGCATGCCGCACGCGATGCGACGGCGGGCGACACGGTGCTTTTATCGCCGGCCTGCGCATCTTTCGACCAGTTTCAGAATTTCGAGGACCGCGGGGACCGGTTCCGGCAGTTGGTGGGGGCATTGTAATGGGCGTGGTGGCGCGCACTCCGAAGACACGCGGCGCCCGGCTGGGCCGTAGCGACCGGTCGAGTTTCGGCATGTGGTTCTGGGAAATCGACCGGGTGCTGTTGCTGCTGGTCTTCATTCTGGTCGCGGTGGGGCTGATCGCGGTTGCGGCTGCATCACCCGCGGCGGCCTCGCGCTATTCGGGCGGCAACGTCGTGGTGGCGCCGCTCTATTATTTCTGGCGGCAGTTGATGTGGGTCGCGGTCGGCGTGCCGATCATGGTCGGCATTTCGATGATGCCGCGCGACCGTGTGCGGCGCCTGGCGCTGTTCGGCGCCGCGTTCTTTTCGGTGCTGCTGATCCTCGTGCCGATCCTCGGCAGCGAGGCGAACGGCGCCCGGCGCTGGATCGGCGTCGGCGCGGCATCGATCCAGCCATCCGAATTCCTGAAGCCCTGTTTCGTGGTCGCGCTCGCCTGGCTGCTGTCGCTGAAGGCGCAGGACAAGACGCTGCCGGTCGTGCCGCTGTCGGGCGCGCTGGTCGGTGTGATCGCGTTGTTCCTGATGAAACAGCCTGATTTCGGTCAGACGATCATCTTCATGACGATCTGGCTGTCGCTGCTGATGCTGTCGGGCCTGTCGTTCCGCACCATGGGTGTGCTTGCCGGGCTGGGCGGCGTCGGTATCGTGATGGCGTATCTGTTCTACCCTGTCGCCACGCAGCGCATCGACAACTTCCTGTTCCAGACCGGCGACACGTTCCAGGTCGACAGCGCGCGCGCGACGCTGACCGCGGGCGGGTTCTTCGGCACCGGCCCCGGCGGCGGCGAGAAGAAGTTCGGCCTGCCGGAAGCGCAGACCGACTACATCTTCTCGGTGATCGGCGAGGAGTTCGGCCTGATCGCGTGCATCGCGGTTGCCGTGCTGTTCCTTGCGATTGCCGTGCGGGTGTTCGTGAAGCTGCTCGACGAGGATGAGCCGTTCGTGGTGCTCGCAAGCGCGGGCCTCGTCACCCAGCTGACCATCCAGGCGTTCATCAATATCGCGGTCAACGTCGGCCTCGCGCCATCAAAGGGCATGACCCTGCCGTTCATCAGCTATGGCGGCTCGTCGATGATCGCATTGTGCCTCGGCTTTGGAATGCTCCTCGCCTTCACGCGGCGGAACCCGTATCTGAAGCGCAGCCCCTATGTCGTGAAATGGAATTCGCGGTAGTGCGGCACGCATGACCATTTCAAAACACTTCGTCCTCGCGGCAGGCGGAACCGGCGGCCATATGGTGCCGGCCCATGCCCTTGCGCGCGAACTCATGGAGCGTGGCCATCGTGTCGCGCTGATCACCGACGCGCGCGGCACGAACATTCCGGGCCTGTTCGACGGCGTGCAGACACATGTCCTGCCCGCCGGGCGGATTACCGGAAAACCGACCAGTTGGCCGGGCGGACTGCGCGCGATCATGCAGGGTCGAGCGATGGCGCGGGAACTGTATCGTGGGTTCGAACCGTCGGTCGTCGTGGGTTTCGGCGGCTATCCGGCGTTTCCGGCGCTGGCAGGCGCTTTCGCATCTGGCATCGCAACGGCGGTGCATGAACAGAATGCCGTGCTCGGCCGCGTCAACCGGCTGGTCGGCAGCCGCGTGGACATCATCGCGACGAGCTATGCCGAGGTCGACCGGTTGAAGCCCGCTTGGAAGGACAAGACCTACCTCGTTGGCAATCCGGTGCGCGAGGAAGTGCAGGTCCTGGGCAACCGGGAGTATCCGCCGCTCGATGATAACGGGATTTTGCGCGTGCTGGTGACAGGCGGCAGCCAGGGTGCGAGCATCATGTCGCGCGTCGTGCCTGACGGGCTGGCGATGCTGCCGGTCGCGCTGCGCCGCCGCCTTCAGGTCGTGCAACAGGCGCGTGCCGAGGACTTGGAGCGCGTGCGAGAGGCGTACGTAAAACACGAAATCCCCGCGGATGTGCAGACCTACCTGACCGACCTGCCGGAACGGCTGGGGTGGGCACATCTCGTCATCGGGCGGGCGGGGGCCTCGACCATTGCCGAACTGACTGCGGCGGGGCGTCCGGCGATCCTCGTGCCGCTGCCCTCGGCGACCGACGATCACCAGACCGCGAACACGCGCGAGATGGTGGCAGCCGGTGGCGCACGGGCGATTTCGGAAAGCAATTTCACGCCGGTGGAACTGGCCAAGCAGATGCAGAAACTCGGCCTCGATTCGCAGGCGCTGACCAACGCGGCGAAGCGTGCGTTGACCTGTGGCCGGCCAAACGCCGCGCGCGACTTCGCGGACCTGATCGAGCGGATCGGCCCTGCGGTCGATGGTCCGGCGCCCGTCGAACTTAAGCCGGCGTTCGCGGCATGAAGGGCGTAGCGACCGACATCGGCGTCATCCACTTCGTCGGCATCGGCGGCATCGGCATGTCTGGCATTGCCGAGGTGATGCACAACCTTGGCTACAAGGTGCAGGGCAGCGACGTGGCCGAGGGCTATGTGATCGAGGGGCTGCGCGGGCGCGGCATTCCGGTCGCGATCGGGCATTCCGCGGACAATCTTGGTGACGCAGCGGTGGTCGTAACCTCGACCGCGATCAAGCGCGCGAACCCTGAAGTCGCGGCGGCCTATGAACGCCGCATTCCTGTCGTGCGGCGCGCGGAAATGCTCGCCGAACTGATGCGGCTGAAATCGACCGTCGCGGTCGCCGGTACGCACGGCAAGACGACGACGACCAGCATGATCGCGGCGATGCTCGACGCGGGCGGGGTCGACCCGACCGTTATCAACGGCGGCATCATCAACAGTTACGGCTCGAACGCGCGGCTCGGTGCCAGCGACTGGATGGTGGTGGAGGCCGACGAGTCCGACGGCAGCTTCCTGCGCCTCGACGGCACGATCGCGGTCGTCACGAACATCGATCCCGAACACCTTGATCACTATGGCGATTTCGAACGGGTCAAGGCTGCGTTCGTCGAGTTCATCGAGAACGTGCCCTTTTATGGCGCGGCTATCCTGTGCCTTGACCATCCAGAGGTGCAGGCGTTGCTGCCGCGCGTCCGTGATCGCCGGATCGTTACTTACGGATTCAGTGCGCAAGCCGACGTTCGCGGCGTTAACGTCACGCCCGGTGCCGGTGGCAACCGGTTCGAGGTGATCATCCGCCACCGCGACGGATCGACGCGCAGTATCGAGGACATCCACTTGCCGATGGCGGGACGGCACAATGTCCAGAACGCGCTCGCCGCGATTTCGGTCGCGATCGAACTCGGCATCGACGACGCGACGATCCAGCGCGGCTTTGCGGCGTTCGGCGGGGTCAAACGGCGCTTCACCAAGGTCGGCGAAACCGGTGGGGTCACCATCATCGACGATTACGGCCACCATCCCGTCGAAATCCGTGCGGTGCTGTCGGCGGCGCGCGAGGGTGCGCAGGGCCGCGTGGTCGCGGTGGTCCAGCCGCACCGCTATTCGCGGCTCGGCAATCTGATGGACGAGTTCGCACAGGCTTTCAACGACGCCGACCAGGTCCTTGTGGCGCCGGTCTATGCCGCAGGCGAAACCCCGATCGAGGGTGTCGACGCCGACGCGCTGGTCGAACGCCTGAAAGCGCGCGGGCACCGTGCAGCGGCGACCGTTCCCGATGCGGACGCGCTGGCAAAGGTGCTGGCCGATGATGCAGCTTCGGGCGATCTGGTCGTGTGCCTGGGCGCTGGCGACATTACCAAATGGGCTGCGGGCCTCGCCAAAGGTATCGAGGGCGCACGGGGATGACCGTCTGCTACGCCCTTCCTCCGGTCCGCGGACGCCTGACGCACGAGGCGCCGCTGGCGCCGCTGCTGTGGTTCAAGAGCGGCGGTGCGGCGGAATATCTATTCGAGCCTGCCGACACGAAGGATCTGGTCGATTTTCTCGCCGCGCTCGACCCTGCGACGCCGGTCTGGCCGCTGGGGCTCGGGTCGAACCTGATCGTGCGCGATGGTGGCGTGCCGGGTGTGACCGTGAGGCTTGGCAAGGCGTTCGCCAAGGTGGAGCGGATCGACGAGACCACGCTGAAATGCGGCGCAGGCGCATCGGGCATTCTCGTTTCGAGCAATGCGCGTGACGCGGGCATCGCGGGCCTCGAATTTCTACGCGGTATTCCTGGCACGGTCGGCGGCTTCGTTCGAATGAATGGCGGGGCTTATGGTCGGGAAGTTGCCGACATTCTCGTTGATTGCGAGGTCGTGTTGCGCTCGGGCGAACTGGTGACGCTGCCGTTGTCTGCGCTCGGTTACACCTACCGCCATAGCGAACTGCCCGAGGGCGCAATCGTGGTGTCGGCGACACTGCGCGGGACGCCGGGCGATCCAAAGATCATCGGTGCCGAAATGGATCGCATCGCCGCAGAACGTGAAGCCTCGCAACCGCTGCGGTCGCGCACCGGGGGCTCTACCTTCAAGAACCCTCCGGGCAAGAAGGCCTGGGCACTGGTCCACGAGGCGGGATGCCGGGGCCTGCGCCGTGGTGAGGCGCAGGTCAGCGAGAAGCATTGCAATTTCCTCCTCAACCTCGGCGGCGCAACCAGCGCCGATATCGAGGCGCTGGGTGAGGACGTGCGCGAGCGGGTCAAGGCGCATTCGGGCGTTATGCTCGAATGGGAAATCCAACGGGTTGGTAAAGCATGAAGGTCGCAGTTCTGATGGGCGGCTGGTCGGCCGAGCGCGAAGTGTCGCTGATGAGCGGCAACGGCGTTGCCGACGCATGCGAGCGGCTGGGGCACGAGGTTGTGCGCGTCGACATGGACCGCAACGTCGCGCAGGTGCTGGCCGGTATCCGCCCCGATGTCGTGTTCAATGCGCTGCACGGAACGCCGGGCGAAGACGGGTCGGTGCAGGGCATGCTCGACCTGATGCAGATCCCCTACACACACTCGGGCCTCGCGACTTCGGTGATCGCCATCGACAAGCAATTGTCCAAGCAGGCACTTGTGCCGCACGGCATCCGCATGCCCGGGGGCCATGTCGTGAAATCGGAAAGCCTGTACCTGGGTGACCCGCTGCCGCGCCCCTATGTGCTGAAACCGGTCAACGAGGGATCGTCGGTCGGTGTCGCGATCGTGACAGCGTCGGGCAATTACGGCGACCCTATCGGCCGCGATGTCGCGGGTCCGTGGCAGGAATTCGATGAGTTGCTCGCCGAGCCCTTCATCCGCGGACGCGAGTTGACGACGGCGGTGCTCGGCGGGCGTGCGCTCGCGGTGACCGAATTGAAGCCGAAGAGCGGCTTCTACGATTACGATTCCAAATACACCGACGGGCTGACCGAGCATGTGTGCCCGGCGAACATCCCCGGCGACATCGCGCAGGCATGCCTCGACATGGCGCTGAAGGCGCACCGCGTGCTTGGCTGCAAGGGCACGTCGCGGTCGGATTTCCGCTGGGACGACGAAAAGGGCGTCGAGGGGCTCTACTTGCTGGAGGTCAATACCCAGCCGGGCATGACACCGCTCAGCCTTGTCCCGGAACAGGCACGTTATCTCGGCATGAGTTATGAAGACCTCGTCGCCGAAATCCTTGCAGACGCCGTGAGCGTGGGAGACGACAAGTGACCGCCGCCGCCATCCGTCGTGGAGCGCCTGCAAAGCGCAAGCCCGTGAAAGTCGCGAAAAAGGCAAAGCAGCCGGGCCTTGCCGTCCGCATGCTCGCGGCGCTGCCTGTCAGCAGCCGCACGGTCGAGCGCGTCATCACCGGCGGCATCGTCACCATCGTCGCGGGCGGCATCGTCGCAGTCGCCCTGATGCTCGACGTGCCGCACCGCGTCGGCGTGACCATCGGAGAGGCGGTCGGCCGCGCCGGCTATTCGGTCAAGCATATCGACATCACCGGCATCGATCGGATGGACCGGATGAGCGTCTATGCGGTCGCACTAGACCAGCAGTCGACAGCGATGACGCTGGTCGACCTGGAAGGTGTGCGCCAGAAGCTGCTGAAATATGGCTGGATCGGCGACGCGCGCGTTTCGCGCCGCTTCCCCGATACGCTCGCCATCGAGATCGTCGAGCGCAAGCCCGCAGCCGTGTGGCAGCATGCGCAGCAACTCCACCTGGTCGACGCGCATGGCGTCGTGCTCGAGGAGGTGAACCTCAATCATATGCCCGACCTGCCGCTGATCATCGGGCCTGACGCGAATGTTCAGGCGACCGCGCTCACCGCGCTGGTTGCCAACGCGCCGCAGTTGAAGCCGGTGATCGACAGCGCCGTCTGGATCGGTGACCGCCGCTGGGACCTTAAGTTCCAGTCGGGCGAAACCCTGCTGCTGCCGGAAGGCGAAGCGGCCGCTGCAGTGGCGCTCAAGAAGTTCGCCGAACTCGACGCCGCGCAGCGCCTGCTGGGCCGTGGCATGGCCAGGTTCGACATGCGCGATCCCGATCAGATGGCGATCCTGCCCGGTCCGCGTAAGCCTCAGCCGGCGGTTGCGCCCGCAGCGCCGCCCGCCGGATCCGCCGACTCCAAGCCGCTCGATCCCGCACGCGCAACCTGACCTGACCTCCGACCGTCCCTCCAGCCCAACAAGGAACCGCCATGGCCCAACCCCGCTCCGACCGCCTGATCACTGCCCTCGACATCGGGTCGTGGAAGGTGTCCGCATTGATTGCCGAGCGCGGGGATAATGGTGAACTCAATGTGCTGGGTACCGGCCAGCGTGAGTCGAAGGGCGTACGACGCGGTTACATCGCCGATATGGACGCGACCGAGCGGTCGGTGCGCGAAGCGGTCGAGCAGGCGGAACGCATCGCGGGCACGAATATCGAGGACGTGTGGGTCAGCTTCTCGGCGGGCGGGCTGGTAAGCAATCTCGCCTCGGTCGAGGTCGAACTCGGCGGGCACCGGGTCGAGCAGGAGGACATCGACAACCTGCTGGCGCATGGCCGCGAAGCGATCGATCCCGAGGGACGCATGGTGCTGCACGCGCAGCCGACGCTTTACACGCTGGACGGGTTGAAGGGCGTCAAGAAGCCGCTCGGCCTGCATGCCGACACGCTGGGCGTAGACATCCATGTCGTCGCCGCTGACGGGTCTCCGGTTCGCAACCTCGACCTCTGCGTCCGGTCGGCGCACCTCGAAGTGAAGTCGATCATCGCGTCGCCGGTCGCGACGGGGATGGCGTGCCTGAGCGAGGAGGAGCGCGAACTGGGCGTGGCGCTGGTCGAAATCGGCGCGGGCCTGACCAATGTATCGCTGTTCGCGGGAGGAATGCTTGTCGGCCTAGCGTCGATTCCGGTCGGTAGCGCCGATATCACCGACGACATCGCGAGCGCCTTCGGCACCAGCCGTACCCAGGCGGAGCGGATGAAATGTTTCTTCGGGTCGGCAACGGCTAGCCCACGCGACAACCATGAGATGATCGAGGTCGCACCGATCTCGTCCGAAGAGGACGCGGGCGAGGGGAGCCGCATCACGCGAGCGCAACTGATCGCCGTCATTCGCCAGCGACTCGACCATCTTGTTCCCGAAATTGCCAAGGCACTGAAAGACCTCGGTTTCACCGGTCCCGTCGGGCGCCAGGTCGTGCTCACCGGCGGCGGGTCGGAGCTGAAGGGGCTGGCCGATTACATGCAGGGTGCCCTTGGGCGGGCGGTTCGCCTCGGCCGACCGCGCGGACTGAACGGCCTGCCGGAAGCGCACAGCGGAACCGGTTTTGCCACGCTAGCAGGGCTGATCCACTATGCAGCATCGGACCCCCTGGACCTTCGCGCCGTTTCCACTGGAGGACAGATGGTTTCGCGCGTCGTCGGTGGAGGCTGGATCAAGCGCCTGGTTTCGGCGTTTCAACAAGGCTTCTGAAAAATTTTCTATGTCCGTTAAGATTTTTCGTGATTCACGAAAAGGGAACGGGCATACAAGATTTTGGGGTTGCGGCTGTGCGCTGCCGCTAGATTGAGGGGAAGACCGCGATGAGCATCGATTTTCTGCCACCTGAAGTTGACGAGCTGCGTCCGCGAATCAGCGTGATCGGCGTCGGCGGTGCGGGCGGTAACGCCATCGCGAACATGATCGCCTCGAACGTGCAGGGTGTCGACTTCATCGTCGCCAACACCGACGCGCAGGCGCTGAACACCAGTGCAGCCGAACGGCGCATCCAGCTGGGCCTCAAGATCACGCAGGGCCTTGGTGCCGGATCGCGTCCGGAAATCGGAAAGGCCGCCGCCGAAGAAACCATCATCGACGTCGAAAAGGCGCTCGAAGGCGCTCACATGTGCTTCATCGCGGCGGGCATGGGCGGCGGCACCGGCACAGGTGCGGCACCCGTCATCGCCAAGGCAGCGCGCGACAAGGGCATCCTGACCGTCGGCGTCGTGACCAAGCCGTTCGCGTTCGAAGGCTCGCGCCGCGCGAAGTCGGCCGAAGCCGGCATCGCCGAACTGCAGAAGCACGTCGATACTCTGATCGTCATCCCCAACCAGAACCTCTTCCTGATCGCGAACCCCTCGACGACCTTCAAGGAAGCGTTCCAGATGGCCGACGAGGTCCTGCAGCAGGGCGTTCGCGGCATCACCGACCTGATGATCATGCCCGGCCTCATCAACCTCGACTTCGCCGACGTGCGTTCGGTGATGGGCGAAATGGGTAAGGCGATGATGGGCACCGGCGAAGCGTCGGGCGACAACCGCGCCATCGACGCCGCCGAGAAGGCGATCGCCAACCCGCTGCTCGACGGCGTCTCGCTGAAGGGCGCGAAGGGCGTCATCGTCTCCATCGTCGGCGGCGAAGATATGCGCCTGATGGAAGTCGACGAAGCGGCCAGCCACATCAAGGAACTGGTCGATCCCGATGCGAACATCATCTGGGGTTCGGCGTTCAACAATTCGCTCGAAGGCAAGATCCGCGTGTCGGTTGTCGCAACCGGCATCGAAGCCGACCAGGCGACGGCGCCCGAACCCGCGCGCGTCTTTGCGTTCCCGGGCCTGAAGCCGCGTCCCGCACCCGTCGTCGAGACGAAGGTCGAAGAACCCGCGATCGTGCTCGAAGCGCCTGAAGCCGCTGAGGAAGAGGCGCCCGTTGCCGAGGTCGAAACGGCACCCGAAGCCGCCACCGAGCTGGCTGCCGATGTCGCGGAAACGGCCGAGCCGATCCGCTTCGAGGACGATGCGGTTGCAGGCATGGAATCGACGGGCGGCGACGAACTGCTGCTCGACCAGGAAGTACAGCCCGACCCGATGCCGAAGAGCGGCAGCCGCTGGCTGACGGGCGAAGACAATGCCGCGCCAAAGGCCGAAAATGCTGCGCCCGCCGGTGCGACATTGTTCGAGCGCATGTCGAACATCGCACGGACGTCGATCAAGCCGGAGGAAACGGAGGGCCGTCAGGACCCGCTCGATATCCCCCGATTTCTGAACCGCCAGAACAACCAGTAACCCCTTAGTCCGGGGATGCGCCGGTTTGTCCTCATTCGAGGGCAGACCGGCGCAATCGTTTCAACAGGACCGCGATGCCGCTTGCGGCGAGCCAGCGGTGCGGAGTAGCGGCGGCACCAAGATGAAACTGTCGAACATCGCCGTGTGCCGTTCGCTCGCCATTGCCCTTGCAACGGCTGCCGTATTTCCCGCGATTCCCGCTGCCGCACAAATGGTGCAGTCGACCGACCCGAACGACGCCGTCGACCGGCTGGGGCGGTACATCCGCGTCCTCGCTGCGACGCCACGCGACATGGAGGCGCTGCTCGGCGCGGGGCAGGCTGCACTCGATGTCGGCGACCCCAATGCCGCGCTCGGCTTCTTTGCGCGCGCTGAGGAAGTCGCGCCAACGAACGGGCGGGTGAAGGCCGGGCTGGGATCGTCGCTCGTCATGATCGAGCGTCCCGACGACGCACTTCGCCTGTTCGCCGAAGCAGTAGCGCTGGGCGTGCCGGAGGCGTCGATCGCACGTGACAGGGGCCTTGCATACGACCTGCGGGGCGACACCGTGCGGGCGCAACGCGACTATAAGCTGGCGTTGAGCCGAGATCGTGATGACGAACTGGTGCGCCGCTACGCCCTTTCGCTGGGTATTTCGGGAGATCGAAAGGGCGCACTCGACGAACTGCAGCCCCTGTTACGCAAACAGGATCAGGGTGCCTGGCGGGCGCGCGCCTTCATTCTTGCGATGACCGGCGACGTATCCGGCGCGAACGGGGTTGCGCGCCAGTTGATGGTTCCGGCAATGGCCAATGCCATGACGCCGCTGCTCGCGCGCCTCGCGACGCTCAATGCGGCGGAGCGTGCCCATGCAGTGAATTTCGGAACCGTGCCGTCCGACGGGACTCAGCTTGCGGTCAAGACCGGCGACCCGTTCCTGGGCGCCGTGCCGCCCCAGCCGGCTGCCAGCACCGTGACGGCAAGTGCCAGCCAGGCGGGATCGGGCCTGATCCCGTCCGGTGAGCCGCTGGGGCCCCGTACGCAAGCCGTTACTCCGACGCGCGTCGCGCAGGCGTCTCCGCGCAAGCCAGAGCCGACCAGCGCCGCACAATCGCCAGCTGTGACCAGCCAGCCTGCGCAGGCGCGGCTCTCGAGCGCCGATGTCGCGTGGAACCGCCTGACCGCGAAACCCGCAGATGCGCCGAGTGAAACGCCGCCGGCTGCCACGCCGGGGTTCACGACCCCAGCAGAACCCGCTCCGTCGCGACTTGGGCAACGTATCGGCGGGCGTGTCGGCCCTGTCGATCCGGAGCGCGTGGCGGCAGCGTCGGGCGGTACGCCCACCGTCGTGTCGCGTTCGCCGT
>APMI01002552.1_pt1 | contig 11078 bp, 14 predicted proteins | sample 667938 | NCBI WGS metagenome assembly APMI01 (sample SAMN01084076, study PRJNA167559) | wastewater metagenome | biome: Wastewater | place: Denmark: Ejby Moelle, Odense | collected 2011-11-28 | reverse complement strand
GCGCGGGGATCTGCTTGTCCCAGCAGCCCTGCGCGATCGAACGGGATTCATCCTGGCGCGCCGGAGGTGGCGGGCCTGCTTCGCAGCCGGTGCTAGCGTCAACTGGTGCCAAAGGACGCTCACACCGTGACACTGCTCGCGGTCATGGCCGCCTTTCAGGCAGCACTGGCGGCCGGCGCGCCTTGGGGCTCGGCGTCTTACGGCGGCGCCAACGCTGGACAGTTGCCGCTGCAGCTGCGTGCGACCAGTTCAGCAGCAGCAGCGGCCTACGCCGGTGCCGCGGTCGGCCTGGCGATCCCCGGTAGCCCTCGCGTCACGCGGGCTCTGACGAGTGCGTGCATGGTCGTCGGCGTCGTCGGTACCGTCATGAATGCCGTGTCCCCCAGCCGACCCGAGCGCGTCTGGAGCCTCTGGTCGGCCGCCCTGGCGGTGTCAGCGGCGCGCGACCTCAGACACGTGCGCTCTGAGGACCGTCGGCGACGCCCGCTCGGTGGTCGGCACACCGATCGACGTCCATCGCGATCGTGACCTGCGCGATCAGGCACGCGAGAGCACCATTGGCCCTGGAGCGCGTCACCCCTCGTCGGCCCTCCGGAGGGTGCCCAGGATCGGGATGAGGATCCGCGACAGGGGGACGAGCGCGGGGGGTCGCAGGTCGGCATCGAGGAGGTCGAGATAGCGGCCGTGGGTCAGGTCCTCCCCGTCGGCGTGGGCAAGGAGAGTCTCGGACCAGATGGTCGTCTCGACTACGTCGAGGTCACACGTGTGGCCAGGGTCCTGGTCGGGCTGCGCGTTGTCAGATTGGTCGATGAGGATCAGACCGAGTCTCGCCGCGGCGAGCTGGGTGACGGGCGCCTGGGTCGTGAACCGTCCTCCTGGGCGGTGCCCGTTTCTCCAGAGGACCTGCGCCTGCTCACGACTTTGCCACTCGACGGAGCGGACATCACACCTCTCGTCGTCGAGCACCACCAGGCTCGGCGCAGCGTCCAGGGCTGCCCTCAACACGTAGGGAACCGACAGACTCACGGCCCGGACCCTTCCTCACAATGTGGCGCGCGCGACGGCTCGAACTGGCCCGTCGTCGTGGCTGATGCTCGCCTGCCGAATGGCCTCTCCTGCCTCGGGACGTTGACGAGTTCGCGCAGGGCAAGGGTGGCTGCGAGCCGCACGTCGGAATGAGCATCCTCCAGTCGAGCAGTCAGCGCGGGGACGGCCTCGCGGGCCCCGGGGTCTGCGATGGAGCACAGCACGTCAGCGGCGTGGGCCAAGTCTGGGTGGGCGATCGTGCTTCCGAGGGCGACGGCTGCGCGCTGGCGGGCGTCCTTGTCCGGGTGAACTAACGCAGCCAACGCCGGATGGGGTTCTGAGAGCGAGCAGGTGACGTCCGTTCCATGACAGGCTCCCTGGTTGTACCGTGTCGATCCCCAGTGACTTACATGTGGCGAGGTGGGACCGGCGATGAACTCGACACTGGTCATTGTTACGGCGGTCGGCACGGCTATCGACCTGCCCGTGCGCGTGACGATCGCCGGGGCAATCCTGACCACCGGCCTTGTCACTGGCGTCGTCAGCCTCTATGCGCACACCATCATGCCGGGACTCCGCGGGACCGATGATCGGACATTCGTCGCCGCCTTTCAGGGAATCGACCGCGCGATCATCAACCCCTGGTTCATGAGTTGCTTCTTCGCTCCGCTGGCGCTGATCGGCGTCTCGGTGGCACTGACGTGGGGCCGGGCCGGGGCAGTCACGGCGTGGCTCATCGCGGCCCTGATGCTCTACCTGGCTGCCGTTGTCATCACGGTCACGATCCACGTGCCCCGGAACGATGCGATGAAGGCGGCTGGCGACGTCGGCGGCATACCCGATCTGGCGCGTACCCGAGCGGACTTCGACGAGGCACGGTGGGCGCGCTGGAATGTGGTTCGGACTCTCGCCTGCCTGGTCAGCCTGTGTTGCCTCCTCTGGGCGAACCTGCTGGTTCCCGGATAGCCCGAGGCGAGCTCTGGTGGCGCCGTCGACGGCCGAGCGGATCTGCTTCTCGTATGCCGCGGCCCGCCGGGAGGCGACGTCCAAGACGGGCGCACGGGCCCGTTTCAACCGACGTACCACCATCGTGGCCGGCCGGGCACGCAGGGCCTCCGACTCACGAGGCGAGCAGGCGCCGGGTCTCGGTGCGCAGGTCCGTGCGGTCGATGCCGAGTCTGGTCAGGGCCCTGGCCACCGTGCCGTGCTCCGGCTCGATGACCGCCAGGAGCAGGTGGCCGCTGCCCAGCGTCCTCCCGTCGTCCTTGGCCACCTGAACGGCGCGCTGGAAGGCCTCCTGCATCGACCCCTGCGCGCGCAGCGGCCCAGAGGGTTTGACCGGCGCGGGAATCGCCGCACCGATGGCAACGTCATCGGCCTGCACGCCGATGGCCCTAAGGGCGTCGTCATGTCCCTGCGTGAGCGCCGCCCGCAGCGCGTCAGCGTCGCCGCCGACTGCCCCGAGCGCGCGTTTCGCGACGCCGTCGGACAGATCGAGCGCGGCGAGCAGCAGGTGCTCGGCACCCGGCTCCGGTATGCCGTCCGCCTGGGCGAGCCGTTCGGCGGCGGGGAGGAGAGTGCCCATCAGGGCAATGTCGGCGCGGGCACGACGGATTGAGGCGAACATGATCGGCTCCTTTCAGAGCGGGGTCGAGCGCTGGACGCGCTTGGCGTACTTCTTGTGGACGGCCTGCTTCGTGACGCCGAGAGCCTGGGCGATGTGGAGCCATGTCCAGCCCTGGTCGATCGCGGCTTGGACCGATGCGGCCTCGAGACGTTCGGCGAGGCGACGGAGGGAGACCACGGCGGCGAGCGCCTCGGTCGGGTTGCTGGGGTCGGGTATCGTGTCCATCGCGGTCAACTGTAGTTGACGTCCCCGACATCTGTCAACTCGGGTTGACTCCCACGTACACCCCAGCCGCCCCTCCTCCCCGGGATAGCGTTCCGAGTAGGACTTCCGCTCGAGGGGTTGATCACGGGCGGATGGTGGACCACACGCCAGTCCGGGTAACGGAAGATCCGGCGGCTTCCCTGGACACGCTGTCAAGGGGCCGGTTGCCCACCGTGGTTGCCATCAGCATCTGATCGCGCCGTGCAGATCAGCGCCCGGTCAACGAGTAGGCCCTCCGACGTGGCTGACAGTCAGGAAGCCTCGAGTGGGTGCCAGCACAGGCATTTCGGTTCACGTGCTCTGCCGCGGCGCGTCGTCGGTGGCCGAGCCCGGCAGAGCATGTGCCTCGTCGACCTCGACGGCGATCGACCTCGGCGTGAGCCACACCAGGGTGGCGGCGAACATGATCAGCCCTGTGGCGAGCATCAGGGGGACGGCCGCGACGTGCAGTCCGAGGAGACCGCCGATCGCATAGCCGGTGACGACCGACAGGGCGACGACGGCACGGTTGGCGGCGATCGAGCCGGGCCGCAGCGCCTCGGGGACGTATGCAGCCCGGTAGCCGGACAGGAGGACGCCGGCGACGGCGGAGCAGAACTCCTCGAGGGCCAGGAACACAGCGAGCAGGACGACCGCGATTCCCCGAGGGGCGAGGAAGCTCGCAGCGATGAGCGCGTAGGCGGCCATCGTGATGATCCCCGTGAGCTGAAACAGCCGCCCGGCACGCCCAGCGCGCGTGACGACCCGCCCGGCCCACCACGCGCCGATGATCGCGAAGACGACCACGACGGACCCGAGGACCCCGTACTCCGTCGATGCCAACCCCAGGTCCTGGGTGATGGCGATGAGGAAGACCGACATGACCACTGACTGGCCGAGGTTGTAGGCCACCGTCCATGTGAAGAGGCGTCGGATGGTTGGCTCGGCGACGTTGATCCGCAGGCCGGCGACAATGCCGAGCCCGTCCTCGTGTTTACCGGTGCCCGGATTTGCGGCCCCGAGGTCCTGACCGCCGGGCAGGGAGGTGAACAGGCGGATCGCCAGCGCGGCGAGAACGCCACAGATGATGAAGGCCACCGGGGCGTCGAGCCACGCGAGGAGCACTCCGGCGGCGAAGGGCCCAATGGCATCGGCGCTGGATTCGGCGATGGACAGGCGTGAGTACATCCGTACGCGTGCCGCGCCCTCCGTGAGGTACGGGATCGCGTCGCCGGTGCCGATGCCGCCCACTGTGCCCGCAACCGAGACCAGGGCAAGGGCCAGGACGAACAGGGGGATGGCCGCGGTGGGTATTGCGGCCCCGGCCGTGGCGACGGCGAAGGCGGCGACGCGCAGGATCTCTGCGGTGATCATCGCGCGCCTAAAGCCGTGCCGGGTGACATAGCTGCTCGCCGCCTCAGAGACGAGGAGAGCGGGGAGGAAGCGGGCGACGGCCAGGGCGCTGACCGTCGCCGAGTTCGCACCCAGGGTGCTCACAGCGATGAACGGAACCGCGAACTCGACGCCGGCGATCGCGAGGAAGGACACGAAGGTCGCCTGCGCGAGCCTGCGCCCGATCACGCCTCCATCCTGCGAGGTGGAGGAGCTCACGCGGACGCCGTCCCCGCCGCGTCCTGAACGGCCGCGCGCAGCCGCGCGTAGTCGCGCTCATCGAGGTCACCGGGGCGGAACTCGAAGGAGGAGCACAGGTGCTCGAACGTGCGGCGGCCGACGGGGATGGTCGCGCCCATGATGCTGACGGCGGTGCCGCCGCCGGTGCCGATCTTGATCAGCGCGGCGTCCGCGGGCAGGGACACGGTTCCGTCGCCGGGGATCTCGTACAGTGTCGTGTCCGTGAGCACGTATCGGACCCCGCTGCGCCGGGCGAAGTCGACGGCTCTCGCGACGCTATTGATGATGGGCTCGCCTGGACCGTTAAGCGAGGTGTTGAGCAAGATGGGAAACTCGTCGAGACCGGCGAGGCGCCGCAATAGAGTCGCGATGAAGCCACGGTCGTCGTGGACCGTCTGGACCCGTGCCGTTCCGTCGGCGTGTACGACCTCGTCGAGGGCCTCGGCGTACTCGGGTCGGACCCGGTAGTTCATGTTCATGAACGGCGACGACGCGGGGCCCTCGAAGTAGTCGTGGCAGGACTCCTCCAGAGTCAGCGGCGCCACCGGACGCCACGGCTGGCGGCCCTTGATCCGGTTGAGGACCGCGCGGGCGTCAGGGCAGTGCACGGGATGCCCGAGGATCGACCGGTTGCCCAGAGCACGGGGACCGAACTCTGCGCGGCCCGCGATGCGGAAGACGAGCTCTCCGCGGAGCAGGACCTCCGTCGTCGCCGCGACCAGGCCCACGTCGTCCTTCTCGGTGGTGCCCGCGGGGAGCAGGCCGACGGTGGTGGCCTCGTCCACGTCCGGGGTCGGGCCGAGGAAGTCGGAGATCACCCGGTGCGGGGTGTGTCGCCCGGCGAGCTCGACGTGACCGAGGTAGGCGCACCCGAGGGAGATTCCGGCGTCATGGGGTGCCGACGGGACGTGGAAGCGGTTGACGGACTCGAGCTGTTCGATGAGCGAGTTGGCCGGCAGGTTGAGGAAGACACCTCCGGCTGCCGCCAGGTCGCGCAGTCCGCACGCCCGCACAGCCCGCTCCACCTGCGCGAGGAGCACGAGCTCGAACGCGCGCTGCGTCACGCGGGCCAGCGGCGCCGGATCGTGGCGCGCGGCTTCACGGATGAGGAACTGCCAGCCGTTGCGCAGGCGGGCCGTTCCACCGGTCGTGTCCACGAGGTCCTCGACCGTCACGGGCGCTTCGGCCCCGTCGGACAACCCCGCCAGCGCCATGAGCTGGCCATGGGCGTTGCCGCGCCGGAAGATGAACTGCGACATGTTCTCGTAGAGCGCGGCCTCGCTCATGACGTGGACGTCGGGCTGGTTGTGGGCGAGCCCGTGGTCCCGTTCGAGGAGGTCGAGACGCCCTTCGTCGAAGCGATAGACCGAGCGGATCTCCGTTCGGATGTCCCGACCGGCGGGATCCTGGCGATACCGGTGCTCGATCTGAGCGAACGGTGCGAAGAAGTCCTCACCGTCACAAGTGGTGGATCCCGCGAGATCGGAGACGAGCGTCGTGCACCGGGCGTAGCCGGACGAGAACGCCGCAGAGGCCGCGTGGGCGCGGTGGTGCGAGGTGCTGTGGTGACGGGGATCGTACGGGTCGAAGAGGGAGAAGCCGTCCGCGACGAGGGGACGCTGCATGCCGACCGCTCCGGGCCCAGCGGCCTGGAAGGAAGACACGATGACGTCCACCTGCGCCAGGTCCAGCCCGGCGAGGGCGAGCACCTCGCGGACGGGGAGGTCGTCGGTCAGGCACTCCTGACCGTCGTGCTTGCGGCCGGTCCTTCTCTCCTGCTGCATCGCCGCGACGACCGTACCGTCGACGGCGACGGCACAGGAGGAGTCGTGCCCGCAGTGGATGCCGAGCGAGACCGTCAACGTCTGTAGTTCTCGATGGGCGCACCTTCGGGCATGAACCCGAGGGTGAGGATCGTGACGTGCTCGCCCCGCACGATCGGTGACCGGCTGTGGGCCTGGGTGCCGGCGAGGAAGACAACGAGCTCGCCCGGCTCGAGGACGACCGGCTCGACCGTGCCGTCGGCGTAGTGCATCTGCAGCGCCGACGGGTGCTGCAGGTCATCGGGGTACCCGTGCTCGAGCATGATCAGGACGTTGAGCGAGAAGATGTCCGTGTCGACGTGCGGCCTGATGCCCTGGCCCGGATCGCGGTAGTACAGCAGGCTGGCTACCCCGGTCGGCACCGCTGAGGGGACGATCCCGGCGATGAAGCCGCGGAGCTCATCGCTCGTCGACAGAGCATCGGCGGCAGCGGACCCGTAGCCGAGATAGTGCTCATCGAAGGGCACGGCTCGCGGGGCGATGTCGTGCGCGTCCTGCTGCAACTGCGCCAACAACTGGTCGGTGAGGAACGCGGGGCGTCCGCGGTACTGCAGGCCGTGCGGGTCAGCGACGTCGTAGGGACAGAGCAGATCGAGAGTGCGGGTCACCTCGGCGCGCGCCTGCCCGTTGTCTGCGTCCGAGGCCAGCTGACCAGCCGACAGGCCTAGAAGCAGCTTCAGGTTGGCCTGCTCAGCGGGAGAGAGCGTTTCGTGCAACCGCGAGATGCGGTCCGCCAACTGGGTCTGGTCCATTCGGTGAATCCCCTGATCTGGTGAACGGCGGAGTCAGATGAGCTTGTAGCCGAACGAGACGATGCGAATGCGCTCGTCTGGGCCGGTGCGGATGCGCTCGTGGGTGACTCGGTCAGCTAGGAAGATCAAGGTCTCCCCGGGTTCTAGCCTGACCTCCTGCTCCGGCGCATCCGGCGGGTAGAGCATCAGGCACGACTGCCGCACGCCCGAGTGCTCGAGCATGGTGAGCACGTTGAGCGAGAACTCGTCGACGTCGACATGCGGGTCGATGCCCAGCCCCGGAGCGTCGTAGTAGAGGTAGTTCGCCTTGTTCGTCGCGAACACCGGCCCCACCTTGGACTCGAGGTAGTCGCGAATCTCACTCGAAAGCGCCATACCCGCTGCCAATGGCGCGTTGTTGACGACGAGATGGTCGTGGAAGCGGCCGGCCTTCGCTCGCTCGCGCCGGGACTCCTGATCGAGTGCCTCGATGTCGCGGTCGGTGAAGAACGGAGCGCGTCCACGGAACACGACCCCGCCCGCGATATCGACCTGTATCGGCTTGTGCAACAGCGGCAGTGCGCGCTGCGCGACGTGGAGCGCCATATCTTGGCGAGGGGAGTTCGCGCCCCGAGTATGGCCACCGAGCAGTCCCCCGGCGGCCATACTCAGGATCAACTTGAGATCTTCACGCTCCGCCGGGTCGAGTTCCCGGGCCAACTCGGAGAGGCGCTCTTCCAGGCGGGCGGTCATGACGATCAGTCCTCGTAGGGGAAGCCAAGCTCGTCCGGCAGTGCCAGCATGCGGCTGCGGACGACGCCGCTCGCATGGGCCGAAATCGGCTTCATGTACAGGTATTCCGCCTTGTCGTTGGCTTCCTGAAGCGTCTCCAGATGCCGAGCGGCCGATGCCACGATGCTGTGCAGGATCGCCTGCTCGTCCTGGTTGAGGTCACCCTTGAGTGCCTTGAGCTTCTCCGTCAGCGACGGGATGGCCGCCTCGAGAGCAGCCTGCGACAACTCGTGATCGACCTTGGGATCGATCTGTGTAATTGAATCGTTGGCGGTGATTGACATACGCATGCCTTTCGATACGGCACGGACCCCTTATCCGCGCCTCGAAGTCCTGCGGAATCGACGCTAACAGAACACCGTGTGGCCCGCATCACGGAGAAGCCCGACCTACCTATCAACCAGTAACGGTGGGCACTGCTCATGCGTTCGGCCAGTCCACCGGGTCTCGCCGTCGATGACCTGATCGGTAGCCACCATCCCGACACGTCGGGCGACACCCTCGGAGGCCGTGTTGGCGGGGTGAATGTCCGCGACCACCTCGTCGACTCCTTGCGACGCCAACTCCTCGAGCATGAGGGCAACCGCCCGCGTCGCATAGCCGCGACCTTGCCACGGAACGCCGATGACCCACGCGATCTCTGCCGTTGTGACGTGGAGCGGACGACTTGCCTGGACGTAGCCGACGGGGGTACCGCCCTCGTCGAGGACAACCCAGTTGAGCCACTGCTGGGATCCGTCAGGCGAGAGCCCGACTGTCTGGCGCGCATAGAGTTTCGAGAGCTGCTCTTGGGTTGGAGGCTCCCCTCCGATATATCTGTACAACTCCGTGGAACCGAGAACGCCGACCATGGCGGCGGCATCCTCAACCTTCAACGGCCGAATCGTGACCCCTTCGTCCATGGTCGCCATCCGACTCCTGAACCGGCGTGGGGTCAACCGGAGGCGGCTGAGGTGGTGACGCCAGGGAAAGGTCGTCGCCGCCGTCGAGACCCTGCTCGATGAGCATGTGGGTCGCGCCCTGGACACGGCCATCGCCGAGACGGACGCGCACTCCGACCCGGTCACCCAACTCGTCCACGTCGCCCGCGTCCTCTTCGAAAGTTATGACGCCGAGCCCGAGCTCGCCCGCCAGTACCTCTCGGCGTCCCCGTTCCGCACCGATCCGGACGGACCCAGCCAGCGGCGCGTGCGGCAGTTCGAGACCTGCGTGGCCGGGATCGTCGCACCCAGGGCCGAGTCGGCCGGAGTCGAGGTCGGGCATGAATCCACAGCTTGGTGGTGACGAACAGCTCCCCGCGGGCGATGCCACTGGCCTTGAGCGCATGGCCGACGGAGATGTGCTCGACGACGGCCGTCAGTTCTCCGCCGGCCTTGCCGGTGTTGATGACGCCTGTCGGCTCGATCAGCACTGCCTTCACCTCGTCGTCAGCTCGGGGGCAGTGTTCGACGCCCCTGGGGACGACGAACATCCGGCCAGGACCGAGAACCACGTCTCGATTCCGTAGTTGGATGGTCAGCTCGCCATCGATGACAAGGAAGAGTTCGTCGGTGTCCTCGTGCGTGTGCCACACGAAGTCCCCCTTCACCTTGACGACCTTGACGGCTCTTCGACTTTCCGCGGGGCGGGCCGTCGAAGAGCCTGCAAAGTAGCGTGGTCCTGCAGCGGCATGGTCCGATGCGACGCGGTTACTGCCCCAGGAGCGGATGCGACGGGCCTGACCAGCCTGTCCTTCTCGGAGTTGGGGTCAGAGAAGCCGTGCGGCCACGTCGTTGGTGATCTGCTGCGTCACGTCCAGCAACTCGTTGCACCACTTTCGGATGTCAGTAGCCTTGCGATACCGCCGGATGTTTTCCAAGGGCTTTCGAACTTCGGCCTCGGGGTCAGTCACGTCCAACTCATGCGCGATCTCGTTGCGCGCTGTGAAGGCCGACTTGAGGGTGCTTGTGTCCTTGCTGGCAGTGCGCGAGCGGATTTCCCTATCTGTGACGCCGAGGGCCTGGGCCAGCTCGTCCACCCTCTCGACGGACTGGGCGCTGCCGTCCGTGAGCTCATACACCCAACGACCCATGAGCACATCGCGGGGCGAGGCGCCTTCACCCAACAGGATCAGCACGAGTTCCTTGGCTTGCACGGCGCCAGTGGCGCTGTCCCCCACACGCTGTTCGGCCCACTTACGGAAGTGCCGTTGCACGTTGTGGTCGCTGCTGGCGAGCTGCGGCAGCGCGTGCCGCACGAGGCGCTTCAGTGAGGTGTCGAGACCTGCTGAGGCGAACAGCAGAGCGGCGCGCAGCGAGTCAACGGCTTGCGGTACCCAGAGCCCCTGTTGAGACTTGCCATCCGCGAGCTTCAGGAAACGGTTCATCAGTTGGCCCATTGCAAGAGCGGAGTCAGTGGAGTTCAACGCCGCTCGGATGGCGTTCTGGACCTCCGGCAGCTTGTCCGACACAGAATCCACTGGCGCTATGACTTCGATCTGAGGGCCACTGAGCGCCGTCGCAACGTAACGCCGCGCCATCCCTTCGGTGATGTCCACGCACGAACTATCGCACGCGCCCGACAACTGTCGAGGTCTAGGCGCGACCAGGCACTCTTGGGGACAGCGCCCCCTCTCTCCTATGTCAAGAGGCGAGGGACTCTTACAAAGTAGGTTGCGCAATCTTCGCTGCATCACGACAATAGTTGTTGTTGTTGAAGCAGCCGTGTCGAGATGCACTGAATACTGCTCGAACTCACGCGGCGCACTTTGCACAACTCGGATGCCCGGCCAAGAGTGTGCAAGATCGGCGGCGGCTCACCCCGGGCGGGTGTGCAAGCCCGGGTCAGAGGTGGGCCGGTCGGGTGCGATAGACCTGCGCCGGAAGACGTATCTCGTCGACGGCGATCGTGAGCCTGGCGTAGACCGCCGCGGCGGCGGCGAGATTGAACGCCGACATCGGTTCGCAGACGACATCCGACTCGCCGACTGTTCCCGCCTCCAGGCGGTCCGCGAACGTGTGCGCCGCAGCCGCCGCGTCCGCGGCATGCTGCGTGGTGTCTGCGGGCACGGGTTTGTCGGTCCCCGACACGAACGCCTCCCACACGAGGAGGTCCACCTCGCCGGACAACCACACCTCGGGCCGGGTGGTGCAAGCCAACCCCGGTACTTCGGAGCCAACGCGCTCCAGAACCCACGCAATCTGCACGAGCCCCGTCGCCAACGCC
>APMI01009605.1_pt1 | contig 11079 bp, 14 predicted proteins | sample 667938 | NCBI WGS metagenome assembly APMI01 (sample SAMN01084076, study PRJNA167559) | wastewater metagenome | biome: Wastewater | place: Denmark: Ejby Moelle, Odense | collected 2011-11-28 | reverse complement strand
AGAACCGAACACTCCTTAAATCACACCCTCATTTATGTGCCATAGGCGCTGACGGGGAACAGAGCTTGCTATGTTGTTCCTAATGCGCTCTCGCATGAAGGCTCGATGATCGTCACCGACCTCAAAGGTGAGATTTTTCGTTCGACGGCCGGCTATCGCAAATCGAAGGGAAGTCAGGTCTTCCTGTTCGCGCCGGGATCGGAACGGTCGCATCGCTACAATCCGCTCGACTTCATTCGGTCGGACCGCGGTGATCGCACCACCGATATCCAGAACATGGCCGCGATCCTCGTCCCGGAAGCTACCGAATCCGAGAATTCGATCTGGCAGGCCACCGCCCAGCAGGTCATCGCCGGCGCAATCAGCTACATCAACGAAAGCATCTACTATGAAGGACACCGGACCCTCGGCGAGGTCACGTCATTCTTCAACAGCGGCGTGAACCTGCAGGCGATAATGACACTCATCAAGGAGCGAGAACCCTACCTGTCTCGCTTTACGATCGAGAGCTTCAACGCCTACATCGCCCTTTCCGAGCGTGCGGCGGCGTCGGCGCTCCTCGATATCCAGAAGGCGCTCAGACCATTCCGCAACGAGCGCGTCGTCGCCGCGACATCGGTAACTGACATGGACCTGCGCGGTTTGAAGCGACGGCCGATCTCGATCTATCTCGCCCCGAACGTCACCGACATCACGCTGCTGCGTCCGCTGCTCGCGCTCTTCGTGCAGCAGACTCTCGATCTGCTGATGCTTGAGCACGCGGGTCGTTCGGTGCCGGTCTACTTCCTGCTCGACGAGTTCCGTCAGCTGAAGAAGATGAGCGAAATCACGACTAAGCTGCCTTACGTCGCCGGCTACAACGTCAAGATGGCCTTCGTTATCCAGGACCTGAAAAATTTGGATGAGATCTATGGCGAGACATCCCGGCACTCGCTGATGGGCAATTGCGGCTACCAACTGGTCTTCGGCGCCAACGACCAGGTAACTGCAGAGGCCGTGTCAAAGGGCCTGGGCAAGCGCACCGTGCGCTACAAGACCGAGTCGCGCACCATCGAGCTGATGGGTCTTCACCGCCGCACTAAGGTGGAGCAACTGCGGGAGCGCGACCTCATGATGCCGCAGGAAGTGCGGCAGATGCCAGGAGACAAGATGGTCATCATGTCCGAGGGGCAGGCGCCGATTTTCGCCGACAAGCTGCGGTTTTTCCGGACAGCACCGTTCCGCGAGATGGAGAGTTTCTCACAGGCCCATGTGCCGGATGTACCGGCAACCGAGTTCCTTCCGCCCCGGCCGGTGCCAGCGACAACCGGGGCCTATGTTGACGAACAGAAGGACGCTTCCAAATCGGAGGAACTGAAAACCGGCCCCGAGACCGTGGCCAAACCTTCCGGCAGGCGGCGATCGCTAGCTTCAAACGTTCCTGTCGAGGAGGTCGAGGGACCGGCCTCGGTGCCTGCCGCTAGGAGGGCTTCAGCGCGAGGCCGTTCGGGTAACGCGAAATCGAACTCGCTCGATGCGGATTTCGTGAAGGCCGCACGGCGGTTGAAGTCGCTCGCGGCAGGAGCGGTCAAATCCGGAAGGCCGCCGGACAAATCAGGTAAATGGGGACGGATCTTCGACGCAACCGTTCCTGATGAAGTCGAGATCGCTGAGGCGGAAGCTGTGTGACGACCAGCGGGCAAGTCGTCGGCCGCACACATCCAGCCAAGCGCACCCACCGTAGCAGTTCTGGTCGGTCTTCCGACAACGACACAGTTTGGTCGGGTAGCAGGCAATACCCACATGAGCCCCTCAGACGGTTGAGGAGGGAGCTATGCGGAACGTTCCGGGTATCACAATGTTCGAGCTGGCCGAGATCGATGATCTTCAAAGCTGTTTCGACACCATCCTTGAACGACGCCGAGTTGCGAGATCGAGTGATGAGGCCGAAGCTATCGCACGAGCACTGATCCTTGCCTACAAGCGCGGCGTCGTCGATCGCCAGGAATTAATTCGGCTTGCCGATATCGCCGTTGACGAACGGCCTCAAATTAACAACAGTTAAGCAAAATCAATAACTTAGTTCCATAAACTAAGTTATGCGACTTCACATCGACCAAAGGAGTGACAACGGCGCGGCCTGCAGCTTTTCACCAAATGGTGTCACGCGATCATGGTCGTGGAGCACGAGTCCACGCATGAAGCGGTCGCCTACCGCTTCCTGCAGCTGGCGCAGCCCACGAAAATCCTGGGCCCGCACTGTCGCACTCGCCTTCACCTCGATCCCGATAATCCTCCCGCGACGATCTTCAATGACGACATCGACCTCGTCCTGGTCCTTGGTCCGGTAGTGCGAGAAGGAGACGCGTCGCTCCGACCACGATGCGAGCTTAAGGAGTTCCGACACGACGAACGTTTCTAGCAGGGCGCCGAAGCGCGTCCGATCCCGCTGCAGCGTTCCGTCCTCATCCTCGCGCAAGGTCGCAAGAAGGCCGCTGTCGAGAAAATGCAACTTCGGCGTCTTGACGAGGCGGCTCAACCGGTTGCTCGACCACGGCGCCAAGGTCCTGACCAAGAAGAGACGCTCGAGGATCGCCACATACTTCTGTGCCGTCACGCTCGACAGGCCGAGAGCAGCGCCGAAACTGGAATGATTGACGAGTTGGCCTGCGTGCTCCGCCAGAACCGCGAGAAGCCGCGGCAGCCGATCAAGCTGGTCAATATTTGCGATGTCGCGGACATCCCGATCTAGGATCTGTGTCACATAGTCTTCGAGCCAGGCAGTGCGGCGCGCCTGCGTTGATCGCCGCAAGGCCTCCGGATATCCGCCGCTGAGGATGAGCGCGATCAGTTCGTCGCCGAGAACGAGATGGTCCGTAACGGCCAGGTCCTCGCCAGCGTATAGGCGATCCAGCAGACGTCCTGGCGTTGAGCGGACCTCTGATTGGGCAAACGGCAGGAGCGAGATCGTCGCCATCCTGCCGGCGAGGGAATCGGCGATTGCCGGCACCGTGGCGAGATTGGCTGATCCGGTCAGAAGAAACCGGCCGGGAGCATCGTCGCGATCGACGCTCTCCTTGATCGCCAGCATGAGTTCTGGCGCGCGCTGGACCTCGTCAATGACCGCGCGGTCGATGCCTCTGATGAAGCCCACGGGATCGGCACGCGCCGCGCTTAAGGCACCCGCATCATCAAGAGTGATATACGGTCGTGCCGCTCCGGAGAATTGCCTGGCCAAGGTTGATTTTCCGGCCTGACGCGGGCCAATTATCAGGACGGCGCGGGTATCCTCCAGAGCGGCTTCGACAAGCGGACGGATCTTCCGATCAATGATTTTGCGCGGCGGTGTCGAGTCAACCATGCGTCCACCTTTAACGTATGCCCCGTCCAATTTAAAGTGACGTAACGGCCATTTTTTATCGAAAGTGTTGGCGCGACCTAGCGCACGTCGCGGTGGATTTCCTGTAAACACTCATTATACTGCGTCGCTGTTTACTGCGCATTCTGTTCCGTCTCAGCTATGAAGCTGAGGACGGTGGTAGCGCAGAACTTGCGACGGATGCGTTACGGCAAAGGTATGTCGCAGGAGGAATTGGCCGCGCAAGCCGGCCTGTATCGAACCTATGTCGGCCACCTGGAGCGTGAAGTCCATTCTCCCACCGTCGACATGCTGGAGAAGTTGGCAGAGATCCTCGACGTTGCCCCGACCGACTTCTTCACCGATCCGCCGCCGCCCATCCCAGACCGTCCCGCGAGAAAGCGAAGACGGCCGTGATCCCGTGGACATTATCGTGGGGCACCGTCTGTTCGCCCGGCGCCAGTCGCTCGGCATGAGCCAGCGGAAGCTGGGGGAGCTCCTTGGCGTCAGCTTTCAGCAGATTCAGAAATATGAGCGTGGGACGAACCGGATTGCCGTGACCACATTGGTGCGTGCTGCCACGGCACTGAACGCACCGATGTCGTTCTTCTTCGAGGGCGTCGGCCCTCAGGTCAACAGTCCCGCGCAATCCCTACTTCATGGAGGCGACATCGTCGTTGCGCAGGCGTTGGCAAAGATCGAGGATCGCAAGATTCGCGCAGCGTTTCGAACCCTCATTCGAGCGCTGGCACAGGAGTGACCTATCGGGCGAAAGGCGTTCGTGACGTTGTCCGGCTATGCCTGTGAGATTGCCCAGCCCGATGCGTCGATCGTGATGACGTCGCTTGCCGCATAGCGATTATTGGTGAGAGCCATGCGGGTCACGCTTTTGCCGTGCTCGACCTTCTGCCAGTAGCCAGCGCGAGGACGTGCTACGTCCGCACCGTCACAGGCCCTGGCGATGTGTTGGTCGCGCACGCCAGACTGCCGGGCAATCTCCGTCATGGGCACTGACCAGACCAGGTCGTGCAATTGCTCGCGGGTCATTGCCATCGACTGTCCCTCAGACGCGCCCCGTGCCTGGCCTAGCCCAACACGAGATCCCTGATGGGAGCCACCCAACGGGCGGCCGTATGGTAGAGATCGACAATCCACGCTTCGACCGTACCAAGCTGGTGACCGAAATAAATGAGCGGAGCGACGATCGCAAAAGCCAGAATCGCGATCGAGATGAACCCGTCCGGTCGATCTTCCGAGCCTTCAGGTGGCGGAAGCTGATCGTTGCGCCAGTCGTTCTTCATGACCAACTCCTACCTTTCGCGATCATCGCGATCGCGGTCCTGTCGCTCCTCGAGTTCCAGCTCGATTTGGCGAAGACGCGGTACATGCTGCTGCGGCGGATCCGATCTGGCAAGCTCCGCTTCGAGGGCCGGCCTCCTTTCGGCGGAGCGGTCATCGGGATGCCGGGTTCGTTGCTCGGACGGCATAGCCACGTGTTGTTCGATGATCTCGTCATCGCGCTCGGACGTCGATGGACCCTCCCGACCCGGATCGCGATGCTGCTCGGATTCGGCAGCGCCCTGGAAACCACCGGGTGCGCCATCGGTCCGGCGATTTGCGCCCGGATCGAATGAAGGAGCTTCCTGATCGCCGTCATGGCCCCTGTCGCTTGGCGCTTGCTCGGCGCGTCCCAGCTCGACTTGATCGATCGTACGCTGCAACTCCTGATCCGATTTCGCGGCTTCGCGCATATATTGGTTGTCGCCATCGACCGCCATTTCGGCAGCCCTGTTGATTTCCCGCTCGAGCCCTGCCTGGTAGCTCGCCGTGAAGGACTGCGGCAGCTCGCCCGCTTCGATCCGCTCAAGCCCATCGCGATAGTGACGGACCTGAACGAGAACTTCGTTCGCTGTTTCGACCGCCTCCTGTCCGAACCGCGCCACGGCTGCGTTCCACTGCGCATTGGCGTCTTCAAACCGATCGTCACGGAAGCCGCGCGGCTCCTGCCCGCCTTCGCGGTCGACCTGGCGTTCGGTGAGCTCGAGATACTCCCGGCGGATATCGACCACCTCGCGAGCGGCCGCGGCGATCTCGTCGAAGTCGGCACGATCCGTATCCTCAAGCGTCTGCTCCACGGACGAAAGGACCGCTTCGACACGATTCTCGTAAGCCTCGAACTCCGGACGTGTCATCTCTCGCATCTGTCCATCCTCACCGTTTACGAACTCGGTCAACGCTATCATATTGGTTATGTTTTTGACAGGTTTGTTTGCGTTTCCTACGAAAACACGCTCGTTTTGAGTGTTTCCCGTCAATCCTTCCAAGCGGCTACTCTGAAGCGTTGCAAACGCGCCCTCGCGCGTGCCGCCCGCCTCATTGGCAAGATCGCTCCAGGCCTCCGCCGCTGCCGCCGCGTACTCTCGGCTGCGGTCCGTGGCTGCGAGGTTGATGTCGTTCGCGCGCTTGGCCCGATAGCGGCCATGAGCGGCTGTGCTGGTCCCTTCGTGCTCGGTGCGGCCACGATAGCTGACCGGCCGCACTTGGTTGCGCGTGTATGCCGGTGCGCTGGCAAACTCGCGCCGATCGGTCAGTTCCATGTCGATGCCCTGCTCGCGCGCCTTTTCGGCCATCACGGAACGCCAGTCCCGGAACATCTGCGGGCTGGTGACGATCCTGTCGCCCGTCTCCGAGCGCATCGTGACGATCGCATGGGCATGAATGTGCGGCCGCTTGCCGCCCTCGACCGCTTCCTTTGGATCGAGCGCCGGATCGTGGACGGCAAACACGTAACGATGTCCGGCGAACTGCTCGCCGAGGAACTCACGCACGGCAGCTTCGAAGGCCGCCCCATCCGTGCCGGCCCTCGCCGAGACAATCAGGTGCATGACGTCCCTGCCCTTGCGGCTGTGCAATTCCTTGCGCCATTCCTTCTGGACGAGATCGCCGGCGTGCGTGGCGTCGCCGATCAGCTTGCCAGTGTCGTCGCGGACCTCTCCTTCCGCATCGGCAACCAGCTCGCGGATACGCGCCGTTCCCCACTCCACTCCATTGCCGTAGCCATGGAATCGGAACCGGGCTTCGATATCCCGGCCGGCATCGGAATCGTCAAATCGCTGCTGGACGATGCCGGCGGCCTTCTGGTCGCCGGTCAGCCGCTCCCCGCTTCCGTCGCGCAGCACGACAACACCAGAGACATAGAGCTCGCCCGAAGATCGCTCCCGCGCGGCATAAACGAACCGCCGATCACCATATCCCGCGCGCAGGATTTCGCGCAGCTGGTCGTCTTGGTCGACGTCATCGCGCAGTGATGCCGTATTGACCGAGACATGGAACACAGCCATGTCCCGGCTGGCGGCGCGATTGTCGAAGAGATGCTCCCACTCCGCACGCTGTTCGGCGAGCGCATCCTTGCCAAGCAGACGCTCGCCGCGCTCATTCTCGACGGCGAGTTCCCCGCCGCGGGAGGTATAGCTCATCATCGCCCCGGCGCGCGCGCCGCCACCATAGGAGGCCAACTTGACCACGGCCGGTTGGCTGCCGCGCGCCAGCGCGGAGGCCAACTTGACCACGGCCGGTTGGCTGCCGCGCGCCAGCGCACCAAAGCGCGTCCGCATCGAGCGGCCGGCTGCCGCGCCACCGCGCAACCACCGCACTCCGCTCCCGCCCTGGCGCTGACGCGCTCGGTTGAAGCCGCCCAAGCCCTCATCGGCGATCCGCGCCACCCCTCCCCTTCGCGGCTCGTCCCAGTCGCTCTTCTCCGTCTGGCCGAGCTGCTTCTCGTGCATCAGCATGGCGCGCCGGCGCTCCCACTCCCGTTCGAAGGCGCCGGGAAAGAACTCCATCAGGCGCCCTCCTCGCGTCGCGTTGCCGCCGAGCGCCTTGTCATCTCGGCCAACTCGGATGCGAGCGTGGTCGCAACGCTATGCGCGTCCTTAATGCTGCCGGCGATGTCGCCTTCGGTCGGCACCATGCCGGTGTTGATGGCTCGAGCGATCTGATTGAGGTTGCCGCCGATCGCACGCATGCCGTCGGCGAGCAGGCCGAGCATCGCGCGATCCCCGTCCCCGAGGAACGGTCGCACGCCGGCGCCTTCCATCGAAAGCGACCGCACGAAGGCCGAAACGGTCATGCCGGCTTCGCTCGCGGCCGCCTCCAGCGCCTCGAACTCGGCCGGCGAGAAGCGGATATGCGCCACCTTCTCCTTCCGTTTCGACGCTTCGGAAATGCTGCGTGCCATCGTCAGCCACACCTCTGATCGTAGTGGTTGCGGCCACAGGCCGCGGATCGAGGGCCTGTCCCTCGATCGTCAGGAAAAACGTATCACGTTTTTCCGTATCCTGCCAACATTAATGGCATGGATTTATGCGAATAATCCGCTCTTATGCCACTCTTCAATATTAATATGATTGTGTTTTTTCATTTTCGTGTGGTTCTATATCGATGTGAGTCCACGTCCACACGAACATGGATTCATGTGTGAGTAGAAACACATTTTCATGGAAGGTAAGCCGATGACCGTCGTGATCGCCGCCATCAACGGCAAGGGAGGCGCTGGAAAGACGACGGCGCTGATGAACATCGCCGGTGAATATGCCCTGCGCGGCGGTGGGGTCGCCATGATCGATATGGACGCCCGCAACAACCTCATGAAGTGGTGGTCGGATTGCCACGAGAAGGACACCCAGCCCGAGGGCATCGAAGTCTACAGCCACAAGACCGCGCGCGGGCTGGAACGCTGGATGGAAGACAACGCCGGTGCATTCGATCATGTCTTGATCGACACGCCCGGTGAGGACACCGCGATTGTAGACCCCGTGATCGCGGCTGCTGATCTGGTGATCTCGCCGATCCAGCCTTCCAAGCGCGAAGTGCTCGGCGCCATCGACAGTTTTGAGAATGTGCTGCGGGTCAACGAGGCATTGGGAAAGACCTGCCGGCATGGTGTCCTGCGCACCCGGATCACGGTGACGGTCCGGCATACCGAACTCTACCGAAAGATCAGACCGATCATCGAGGACACGGTCGGAACCTACCTGTTCCGCACCGAGGTGTTCGAGCGCAATGTCTACAAGGACATCCACAACGGGATCGGCACGCTTCAGATGCAGGAGGTGACGGAGGCGATCGCCAAGGCGCGGCGGGAGACGCAGGCGCTTGTCGCGGAAGTCGACGAACTGCTCGCGAACGAGGCGGCGACGGGACGCGCGGCATGAGCGGGAAGGAAAGCCTGTCATTGGACGAGTTCGCCACCGCGCCGCGCCGTCAGCGTGCGGCGGCCGTCGTTGACACGGGGCGTGCCGTGGGCGAACGACCAGCCGTCACGGAGGCCGTTTCTGAGCCGGCGGCAGGGAAAGAGCAAGAGAAGGGCTCGGCAGCCGGCGAGGCGAGCAAGGCGCTACGCCAGGTGAAGCGGGCGCGCATGAAAGGGGCAAGCCATTTCGTCAACGTCAATCTGGACCGCGAGACGAAAAGGCGGCTGAAGCTGGCGTCTTTCAACACGGAGACGTCCATGCAGTCGATCATGGAAAAGGCCATCCGGCAGTATCTCGACGCGAGCGGATATTGACGAAAAGGCGACTCGCCAGGTCGAAAGGCGAGTTGAAGTCGAGCCCGATTCACTGCTAGGAACGCAACAGTTTTGGCTCTGTTTTATGGGGCTTTGAGCCAATTCAGGGTGTTTCCTCGTCTTTTTTGGCGGGGATGGGGCAGCGAACTCAAAACGAGCCAGGCAGATGGCCATCAAGGACGTCCAGACATATATCGACAGGCGCGGGCTTGTCGAAACGACTGACTCCGAGGTCGATAAGCCGATCTGGCGCAAGCCAGGCTTCAACGGTGTGCGCAGCCTTCTGGAAATCGAGGAGGAACTCAGCCGTTATCTGCGAGAACGTCGCGACGCGTTGAACCTCAATCGCGAGCAGGTCGGCATGATGGTCGGACTTCATCACGAGATCTATGCCCGGCATGAGCGGGCGGGTGCCAAGCTCAGGGTCGCGCGGCTGGTTCATCTCGCCGAGTTGCTGGATTTCTCGCCAATCGAGGCGCTGTATGCGGCCGCGCCTCATCTGTTCGGCGAAACCGAGCAGGAGGCCGACATCAAGCTGAAGCTGATATTGCGAATGCTCGATCTGCCGGCCTCAACGGCGCAACACCTTTTGATGATGATCGAGGAACTGTCGCCGGACAGCGGGACGGGGAACGCGGCGAATCCGACGGACGCGAAACGCCGGGGATGACAGAGCATAGATGACCGACGGGGCGCCATCGACCGAAAGCCGACATCGACATGGCGTATCCCGAGCCGCAAACGGAAAATCGAGGCGGCTTCCGCCGCCTCGATCGCCGGCCTCATGAGCGGCCGGCTTCGGTGATCGCAAAGACCTCGTCCGGATCAGCACCGGTGCTTTCCCACCACGCTGCCTCGGCTTCCGCCTCGCTGTAATAGACATTCTCGACGCTGAACCGTGCGCCGCTGATGTCTTCGATCTCGGCAATGATTTCTGCGAGACCGCAGAGCTTGTCTGCCGGCACCGGCACCGCGATCGGAACCTCGCTGTCGTGATGATGCCATTCACCAGTGTAGAAGTTGAAATATTCGTTGGTGAGATCGTCGACCAGATACTCGCCCAGCAGCGCAACCGGCTCAATCAGCCACGTTTCATAATATGCGGTCTGGTAGTGGTGCAGGTCATAGAAGGCGTCCGCTTCGTCCCCGGTGCCGCGCGCCGCAGCGAGTGCGCGACCGGCGGCAAGAATCTTGCGCTGCGCCCCGATTATCTCGGCAAGCTTCGCTGCCAGCCTGTCATGGACGACACGTGCGAGATCGGTATCGCAGCCGAGCCGGTTTGCCAGAACGAGGATGCGCAAGCCGGACAGCTGCGCGACAAGCATGAGAGTGTTGTTGTGTGCCATGTCATGGTCTCCTTCATCTTGATGACGGAGGCCCGCGACGGGCAAGTCGAGCATCGGGTCAAGGAGCGCGCAGCGACCGCCGGAGGCGGCAAGCGGAGGAACCGATTTTCTGTCGGCGCCCTCCTTCAGGGCGGCGGCTGAAAATTGGAGGGGCCGCGCAGTCCTTGAGGCGATGGGAGCGGCCAGTACACTGGCCCGGCAGAGAGATAGAGACCCGCATCCCCGCCAGGGGATGCGCCCATATCCGGCGACCAGCCGGCGGGGTGCGCGAGGGGTTGCCCCTCGTGACGTCATGGGCCGGTCGACCCGGTCCCTGACGTCCCGCGAGATGGGGGCGTTACCCGAATGGGCGCAGACCGCTTCCGGGCTCCGTGAGCGAAGCGAATAGCACCCGGTCGGCCGCAGGCCGGCTCGCCCGGATATCGCGCTTCCGACCAATGCATCAACTTCCTGAATCGATGCGGTCAAACCGATTCACGGAACTCGTTGGACGGCGACGGCCTAAGCCGCGACGATCAGATCATGCAGACAGACGTTATCCATCTCCATCGCATCGATCCCGCGCGCAACATGGCGCGGTTCTATCGCTTGTCGTCGACCCCGAGTCTGTTCGGCGACATATGCCTCGTGCGCGAGTGGGGAAGGATCGGCAGGCCAGGCCGCATCCGCATCGACCTTTACGAAAAGGGCGAGGAGGCCATCGCGGCGCGCAAGGTCCTTTTGCGTCTCAAGCGCCAACGCGGCTATCAGGATGCGGTCGGGGAAAGCTGACGGTCGAGAGTGGTAGTCAGGCGGGCAAAAAAAGAGGCCCGCGCCGGATGATCGTCCGG
>APMI01003370.1_pt1 | contig 11079 bp, 13 predicted proteins | sample 667938 | NCBI WGS metagenome assembly APMI01 (sample SAMN01084076, study PRJNA167559) | wastewater metagenome | biome: Wastewater | place: Denmark: Ejby Moelle, Odense | collected 2011-11-28 | reverse complement strand
CACGCCCCCCGCGGTGCGGCGCTCTCGGGGGGCATTCCCGCCAATGCAGCGCCTTCGGTGGCAGAGGCGCTGGCGGCGGTCATGGCGACATCACCCGAGGCGCGGGTTCTGATCTGCGGCTCGCTTTATCTGGCCGGGGCGATTCTGCGCGAAAACGGCTGATCATTCGGCGGCGAGTAGATGCACCAGCGGGTCGTCCTGAAGGAATTCGGCTGTCAGCATGTGGTCCAACCCTTCCAGCAAGGTGAAGGGCGCGCGGAAACCGGGCAAGTCCACCGTCCGGACAAAGGTGGTCTCGGCGCAGAATTTCTCAATTCTTGCGGCATTGACAGGTCGCCCCCGACCTGTTGCCCGCGCCAGCCTGTCGGCCAGCCGTCCCAAACCTATGCCCAGACCGAATGCGATGCGCGGCCCCGTGCCTGACCGGCCCAAGAGGCGCTGACGCGCGTGTTCCACCAGCATGGCCATCGTCATGTCGGGGCCGTCGGCATAGTTATAAATCGCCAGATTGGGGCGTTGGCCCAATGCGGCAAACAGGAAGGCCGCGACATTGCCGACATAGGCCATCGACTTGGCATTGGCACCGTCGCCCACCATCACGAATTCATTCGCCGCGATCTGGGCCAGCAACCGATGCACATTGCCGCGATTGCCCTCTCCGAACACCACGGTCGGGCGAATGAGGGTCAGCGATCCGCCGTTCTTTGCCTGCCAGTTCCGCAGCACACCCTCTGCCTCTGCTTTGCTGTGGCCATAGGGCGTGTCGGGCGCGAGGGGGCCGGTTTCGTCGGTGCGGGGCGCTGCCGCGCCATAGACTGCAACCGAGGAGGTGAACAGGATCTGGCCGAGACCTTGCTGCGCCGCCAGGTCGCAGATGTTGCGCGTGCCTTCAACATTGGTGAGGAAATACTCTGCCGGGTCGGGCAGGTCATCACGGTGGGCGGCAGCCAGATGGACGACGACTTGCCCCGACAAGGCGGCAGACAAGGCAGAAGGGTCGCGGATGTCGGCAATACGGCTTTGGGCGGGAAACCGGCGGCTGGGCACAAGGTCGATAATCTCGAATTCCTGCCCTGCTTGGGCCAAAAGGCCGCACAGCGCCGTGCCGATGAACCCTGCCCCTCCGATAACGCTGATCTTGTCCATGGTCCCTCGTCCTTTGATCGGGCAAAGGATTGCGAGGAAGGTTGAGGATAAGGTTAAGCCCGGCCCAGAAACTTGCCGATCCAGCGCCGCAACCGGCTGCCGCGCCGTGCCAGACGGTCGCAGCCCAGCCCCAGAACCGCCCCGGCCAGCACCTGCCACAGATCATGTGCGCCCACCGCGATTCGCGACCCGCCCACCAGCCCTGCGCCCAGAATCGTAACCGATTGCACGAGGGCGTTACCCGCCAGACAGTCGCTGACCAGACGAGAGGCACCCAGTGCTGCGGTCGAGGTATGGGCCGACGGCATCCCTTCGGTGCCGCCATGGGGGCGCCGGTTGATCGGCGCGTCACCCAGTGCCGCCTTGGTGCCATGGGCCAGCCCGAACATCGCCAGATAGCGCAGGCCGTATTCGACCCCTTCGCCATTCGCTGCGGCGCATCCCAGCGCCAGCAGGGGCAGGGCGACTTGCAGCCTGTCACCGGTTTTCTCTGCCCTGCCCGCCGTCAGAAGAACGATAGCGATCAGGACACCACTGATCAGCAGCCCCCGAAGCGAGCCGAGGAACAGATATTTCAGCAGGCGCAGGACGGCGTTTGGCATGGGCGGACCATGGTTTCGTGGCGCGCCGATGTCCAGCGGTTCCGTTTGCCGCGGTTTGGCGCTACATCGCGATAAACGGCAGGAGATCGCGATGGCAGCGGTTTGGGCGAAATGGCGTGTGTCGGTGGCGGCGATGCTGGTGATGCTGGTGCTGGCCTTGCCGGGTTTTTTCAGCCTGCCGCCGGTTGACCGGGACGAAGCGCGCTTTGCCCAGTCTTCGGCGCAGATGCTGGCTTCGGGCGATCTGGTAGATATCCGGCTGGGGGATGAACCACGCTATAAGAAGCCTGTCGGGATTTACTGGTTGCAGGCGGCTGTGGCCGGGCTGACCGGGCAGGCCGACCATATCTGGTCTTACCGGCTGGTGTCGCTGTTCGGAGCGATGGCTTCGGTCGGGCTGACGGTGGGAATCGCCCGGCGGGTAATGGGAGACGGGGCCGCGCTGCTGGCGGGTGTGATGCTGGCCTCTTGCTTTCTGCTGGGGGGCGAGGCGCGGCTGGCCAAGACCGACGCCATGCAGCTTGCGGCAATTCTGGCGGCTCAGGCGGTGCTGGCGCGGGCTTTTCTCCCGCTGGGGCGTGAACAGCGGCCCGAACTGTCGGCATGGGCGGCATTGGGATTTTGGGGTGCTGTGGGGGCCGGGATTCTGATCAAGGGGCCGATCCCGCCCCTGGTGGCACTTTTCACGCTGGCCGGGCTGTGCATCCATCGCCGCGATACCATGATTTTGCGGGCACTGCGGCCGCTGTGGGGGCTGCTGCTGGTCTTTGCCATGGTTGCCCCATGGCTGATTGCAATCACCCTGAAAAGCGGCGGGGCGTTCTGGACGGCCTCGGTCGGGCAGGACATGCTGGCCAAGGTCGGGCAGGGGCAGGAAAGCCACGGTGCCCCCCCCGGCACCTATCTGGCGCTGGTCTGGGTGACGTTCTGGCCGGGATCGGCGTTGCTGCTTGCGGCGTTGCCTGCGCTGTGGCGAAACCGGAGGCAGCCGCTGATGGTCTTTGCCTTGGTCTGGGTCGTGCCGGTCTGGCTGGTGTTCGAACTGACCGCGACCAAGCTGATCCACTATGTGCTGCCCGCCTATCCGGCGCTGGCGATTCTGGCGGCCTGGGGGTTGTCATCGGCGATACCGGGGCGGGCATGGCGCGGCCTCGGGGTCATCGTGGCGCTGGCCGTTCCCGCGGCGGCGCAGGGCGCGCTGTGGATCGGTTCAGGTCAGATCGGCGCACATTTGGGGGCCAGCTACTGGGCGGGCGCTTTGGGTCTGGCACTTGCGGCACCGATGCTTGCGATTGCCCTGTGGCGGGGGGCGATGCCATTGCAGGCGGGGGCGCTGGCAGGCGCGGGGCTGGCGCTGTCAGTCGCCTTGTTCCCGACATTGGCACGGATACCGGCCCTATGGCCCGCCGTTGCCCTTGCCGATGCGGCAGCGGCCCATCCCGAATGTCGTGCAGTTTCTGTGGGATATGAAGAGCCTTCGTCCCTGTTTCTGACCCAGGGCAAACTGCGTTTTGCCAGCCCCGGGACTCTGGGTGAAGAGCTGGCCAAACCGGGATGCGTATTTCTGGCAATTGAGGCACGGGCGGGCAGCGATCTGGCGGCAGGTCTTTCGCAGGTGGGCAGCTTCAGCGGCATGAACCTGGGCAATGGCCGCAGGGTCAACCTGGGTTTTTACCTGCGCCCGTAGCGCGCCATGAACATCTGAACCGCGCCGTCGATCACACGGGCAAGGGCGGCGGGCGCACAACAGGAATCGTCGCCGACGCCAAACACCAGCCGGTCATGAATGCCAGCCTTGCAAAGCTGGGTGAACTGTTCGGCCGCAAGGTCGATGTCGTCGATCGTCAACTCTCCCCTATCAACCGCGCAGCGCAGGAAATGCGCGATGCGGTCATGCACCACCTTTGGCCCATAATGATAGAACTCATGCGCCAACGTCGGAAAGGTAGAGGCCTCGGCCACGGCAATGCGGAAAATCCGCTGGCCAAAATCGCTGACCATGAAGGCTGTCAACCTTTCGGCAGCCAAGCGCAGCACCTGTGCCACGGGGATCGCCTCATCAATCTGGGCCTCGGCCTCTTCGGCCTGACGGCGGCATTCTGCCTTGGCGATTTCCAGAAACAACAGGCGCTTGTCGGGGAAATAGGCGTAAAGCGTCGCCTTTGAAACGCCCGCCTCTTTCGCGATGTCATCGACCGAGGCGCGTTCAAAGCCATCACGCAGGAATACGGTCCTGGCGCCTTGCAGCACCTGGTCGAACTTGCGCCCCTTTACGATCACCTGCGGTTTTGCCGTCATCTTGTCCCCGGATGTCACGGGCAATGTAGCCCGCGCATCCGTCAGGGGGCAAGCACTGGTCAGTGGCCGGTCGGGCAAGCCGTACCCAGCGTGGCAGGGCGCGTACACCCTTTGGTTACAGAAGTGCCGTTATCGGGAAAATCAAGGCGCGGCAGGTCAAAGGTAAAAGCACCGGCTATGCCCGGCAGCAGCACCACGGCAATGGCAAGGGCATGGGTGCGTAGGCGGTTCATGACGATCTCCTATTTTGAACCGAATGGTTTAATTTTATATGAACTATTCGGTTCATTTTGGCAAGGAATTTTGAACTACAAAGTTCAAAATGCCGCACCTTGCCGCGCCGCGGCAATCTGCTAGATTAGAATCATTCCAGAAGGAGTCCGAAATGATCCCCGGCATTTCCACGCGTCGCCGCTTTTCCGATCTGACAGAGCAAGAGGTGCTGGCGCTGGCCATCTCTTCCGAAGAAGACGATGCACGCATCTATCGCAGCTATGCCGAGCGGCTGCGGGCCGATTTTCCCGGTTCCGCCGCCGTGTTCGATGGCATGGCGGCAGAGGAAGACAATCACCGCCGCCGCCTGATCGACCTGCATCAGGATCGCTTTGGCCCGGTGATTCCGCTGATCCGGCGCGAGCATGTTGCAGGATTCTATGCCCGCCGCCCGGTGTGGCTGGCCGCGAACCTGAGCCTTGAAACCATCAGGGCCGAGGCGGCTGCGATGGAGAAGGGCGCCCAAGATTTCTATTTGCGTGCTGCCGCCCGTACCGGCGATGCCGCGACACGCAAGCTCTTGGGCGATCTGGCCGCCGCCGAGGCGACGCATGAAGCCAGGGCCGAAGAGCTGGAAGACAGGAACCTGCCCGAAGGAGTGCGCAGCGACGAAGATCTGACCGCGCGGCGGCAGTTCATCCTGACCTGGGTTCAGCCGGGGCTGGCCGGGCTCATGGATGGCTCGGTCTCGACATTGGCGCCGATCTTTGCCACCGCCTTCGCCACCCAGAGCAGTCATACGACCTTTATCGTCGGTCTGGCGGCAGCACTTGGCGCGGGCATATCCATGGGTTTCACCGAAGCGGCGCATGACGACGGCGTTCTGTCGGGGCGCGGCTCGCCCATCAAGCGCGGTCTTGCTTCTGGCCTGATGACGGCAATGGGGGGGCTTGGCCATGCGTTGCCCTATCTGATCTCTGATTTCTGGACCGCGACGGCAATTGCCGTGGTTGTGGTGTTCATCGAATTGTGGGCAATCGCCTGGATTCAGAACCGCTATATGGAAACGCCTTTCCTGCGGGCCGTATTGCAGGTGGTGATCGGGGGTGCCCTTGTTTTCGCCACCGGCGTGTTGATCGGCGGTGGCTGAGGCGGGCTTCAACGGACAGGCCCTTGCCCCGGAACGCCTGGCATGACAACCAAGAGCCATGCTTGCGATCCTGTTCAAGACACTGCCATTCTTTGCCATCATCGGGCTGGGCTTTGCAGCCGGTCGGGCGCGTTTTCTGTCGCCCGAGGCGACCGGGTCGCTGACGAAATTCGTGTTCTATTTCCCGCTGTCGGCGATGCTGTTCGGTTTTGCCGCACGCATGTCGCTGGATCGTATTTTCGATCTGCGGCTGGTGCTGGCCTATCTGGCGGCGTCGTTCTGCCTGTGGGGGCTGGTATTCGTGGTTGGCCGGATGCGGGCCTTGCCGTCGGCCGAGGCGGCGATGGAGGCTCATGCCGCTGTTTCGGGCAATACCGGCTTTCTGGGTGTGCCGATGCTGGTCAAGCTGATCGGTCCCGCCGCCGCTGGCCCGGTGATGATGGTGCTGACGCTGGACATGGTGGTGTTTTCCAGCCTGATCACGCTGGTCGTGACCGCCAGCCGCGAGGGGCGGTTGCGGCTGGCAAGCGTTGGGTCGCTGCTGCGCGGCCTGTTGGCCAACCCGATGATCGTGTCGATCGTGCTGGGCTTCCTGTGGTCGGGCCTTGGCCTGCCCTTGCCTGACCCAGTGGACGAATTCCTCACGCTTTTAGGGGCGGCGGCGACGCCCTGCGCGCTGTTTGCCATAGGCGCGTCGTTGGCCGGGCGGCGGGCTGATCGGCCCGCGGCGGCGGCGTGGATTTCTGCGGTGAAGCTGCTATTGCATCCGGCACTGGCGCTGGTGGCTGGCGTGTTGCTGGGCGTGGAACCCTTCGCACTTGGCGTGATGGTTGCGGCGGCCTCCTTGCCAGTGGCGGGCAACGTCTTCATTTTGGCACAGCACTACGGAGTGGCCCCGCAGCGGGTTTCGACCGCTATCCTGATCTCGACCGCCGCGTCCATCCTGACGGTATCGACGGTGATTGCCCTTGTGGAGAAAATATGAAGACGATTTCGGAAAACCGCTGCTTCGGGGGCGTGCAGGGCGTTTATAGCCATGCTTCGCAAGTTACGGGTTGCGACATGACCCTTGGCCTTTTCCTGCCGGAACAGGCCGAAACCGGGGCCGTGCCGGTGCTGTGGTATCTGTCGGGCCTGACCTGCACGCATGAGAATGCCATGGTCAAGGCGGGCGCCCAACGCTGGGCGGCAGAGGCGGGCATCGCGCTGGTTTTCCCCGACACCAGCCCGCGCGGCGACGGCGTGGCCAATGATGCCGCCTATGATCTGGGCCAAGGCGCGGGCTTTTACGTCAATGCAACCGAAAAGCCTTGGGCACCGCATTTCCAGATGTGGGATTACATCACCGACGAATTGCCGAACGCCCTGTTCAGCGCCTTCCCCATCGCCGAAGAGGCGCAAGCCATCACCGGCCATTCGATGGGCGGCCACGGTGCGTTGACCATCGCCATGAGCTTTCCGGGCCGGTTCCGCAGCGTTTCGGCCTTTGCCCCGATCTGCAACCCCACCGCAAGTGATTGGGGCCGCAAGCAGTTTGCCGCCTATCTGGGCAAAGAGGAAGCGACTTGGGCGCCCTATGACGCAACCCTGCTGATGAGAAAGCGCGGTTTTGACGGTCCGATCCTGATTGATCAGGGCACACAAGACCAGTTCCTTGATCTGCTTAAGCCCGAGGCACTGGCCATGGCCATGGCCGAGCGGCGGCAGGGAGGCAGTTTCCGGATGCAGAAGGGCTATGACCACAGCTATTTCTTCGTCTCGACCTTCATGGAGGAGCATGTGGCGTTTCACGCTGCGGCGCTTCACGCCTAAAAGCTGCCATTACGCTGCCAGAATCATCGTCTTCCCTGCGTGTCATGGCCCGAAAGGGACCAGCATAGGGGAAAGACGATGAAGCGAATTGGGACTGCCATCCTGAGCGCCGCCTTGATGGTCGCAAGCCTGCCGGCTGCGGCCATGACAACGCAGGAAAGCGAAGTATTTGATCTGATCAACATGGAGCGGGCCAAGCGCGGCTGTGGCCCGCTTTCGATCAGCAACAAGCTGACGCGCGCGGCGGAAGGTCACGCAAACGCCATGGTGCGCAAGAATTTCTTCGGCCATGTCGGGCCGGATGGCTCGACCCTGCGCAGCCGCACAAGATCGGCCGGCTATGGCAGCGGCAAGGCCATGGCCGAAAACATCGCTGCGGGCTGGTCAACCCCGCAGAAGGTGGTCGAGCAATGGATGAGCAGCAGCGGCCACCGCAAGAACATCCTGACCTGCAAATACAATGAAACGGGTATTGCCCTGGTTTATGATTCAAGCGGAAACATCCTGCCTGGGCAACGCTATCCGATGAAGTATTACTGGGTGCAGGTCTTCGGAAAGAACTGATGCCGTGAGGGTGCTTTACGTCGATGCCGACGCCTGCCCAGTAAAGGCCGAGGCGCAGCAGGTTGCGCTGCGTCACGGCTGGGCCATGGTGCTGGTGTCGAACGGCGGTATCCGCCCGGTAGATCATCCGCTGGTCCAGACAGTCTATGTTCCGGACGGGCTGGATGTGGCCGACGACTGGATTGCGGAACGGGCAGGCCAGGGGGATCTGGTGATCACATCGGACATCCCACTGGCCGGACGGTGCATTTCGGCAGGGGCGCGGGTGATAAAGCCAGACGGTGCCGTGCTGCATGAGCGCAACATCGCAGAGGCGCTGTCGCTGCGCAATCTGATGACCGATCTGCGCAGCGCCGATCCGTTTCGTCAGGGTGGTGGGCGCGCGTTTTCCAAATCGGACCGTTCGCGGTTTCTGGACGTGCTGGACCGCGAAATCAGGGCGGTGCGCCCGGCACCCTGAACGGGCGTTCCCGTCAGCCGATGTCGCAACGGGAACAGACCGGCGCTGCGCGACAGAGTTCCTTGGCGGCATGACGCCCGCAGTCTCGACCCCGGCCAAAAGCCCCCGCACCGGCATATTGCTGGCGCTGGGCGGCGCAATCGTGCTGTCGCTCAACGATCTTTCGATCAAGGCCCTGTCGGCCACCTATGCGCTGCATCAGGTGATCCTGTTGCGGGCGCTGATTGGCATGGCGCTGGTGCTGACGGTGATCAAGGTGTCCGGCACCGGCTTTGCCCAGTTGCGCACCCGGCGCAAGGGCGCGCAACTGTTCCGCGTGTCGATCGTGATGATCTCGAACGTCACCTATTTCGTCGGTCTGTCTTTGATGCCCCTGGCCGACGCGGTGGCAACGGCCTTTGTCGCCCCGTTGTTCGTAACGCTGATGTCGGCCGTGATCCTGCACGAACATGTCGGTCCGCGCCGTTGGGCAGCGGTGGCTGTGGGCATGGTGGGGGTGATCATCATGACGCGGCCGGGGGCGGGTGTAATCCAGCCAGCGGCGATCCTCGTGCTGATTTCGGCGCTGTGTTATGCCGGCAGCCATATGATGACGCGGCGCCTGCGCGATACCGAAAGTGCGATGACGCTGAATTTCTATGTGCAGTGCGGGTTTATCGTGGTCAGTGCCTCGATGGGCCTGATGTTCGGGGATGGTCATCTGGCTCAGGCGCCGGGAACCACATGGGAGTTCCTGTTCCGCCCCTGGATGGTGCCGCAGGTGCCGCATCTATGGGCTTTTGTGGCTACCGGCCTGGCGGTGGGCATCGGAGGGCTGATGATGAGCCAGGCCTACCGGACGACCGAAGCGGCGCTGATCGCGCCCTTTGAATACATCGGAATGCCGATGGCGATCCTGTGGGGCCTGTTGTTCTTCGGCACATGGCCCGACCGCACGGCATGGGCGGGGATTGCGCTGATCTGCGGCGCCGGGCTTTATACGTTGTGGAGAGAAACGGTCAGAAGAAAGGTTCAGGATGTCGCGGCCCCAAGCGGTGATATTTGACATCGGCAATGTGCTGACCCGCTGGCAGCCCGAGGCGTTCTATGACCGGGTGATCGGGCAGGACCGGCGGCAGGCGTTGTTTGCCGAGGTCGATCTGCATGGCATGAACGACCGCATCGACGAAGGTGCGCTGTTCCGCGAAACCATCTATGACTGGGCCGAGACGCACCCCCATTGGCGCGATGAAATCCGCATGTGGTATGACCGCTGGGATGAACTTGCCAGCCCTCGGATCGAAGGTTCGATCCGCCTGCAACGCGCGCTGCGCGCCAAGGGCGTTCAGGTTTTCGCCCTGACCAACTTTGGCCGCTATTCGTTTGAGGAAGCCGTGCCCAAGATGGATTTCCTGCAAGATTTCGACCGCCGCTATGTCAGTGGCGTGATGGGGGTGATCAAACCCGATCCGCAGATTTACGAGATGGTGGAACAGGATTGTGGCCTGGCACCCGAAAGCCTGCTGTTTACGGATGACCGGGCTGACAATATCACCGCCGCCGCCCGACGCGGCTGGCGCACCCATCAGTTCGAAAGCTGGCAAGGCTGGGCCGCGCGACTGGTGGCCGAAGATTTGCTGACGAAAGAGGAGGCCGGGCTTTGACCCTTGAGATCGTTCCGAAAGAGGCCGAGAGCCTGCTGTCATGGCCCGGCCTTCTGGCGGCGTTCGAGGCGGGGCACCTGCTGCCGCAGCCCGACATCAAGGATCTGTTCTGCTATCGCGGGCCCGACACCATTCTGGACCGCGCGACCTGGATCGACGGGCTGGGCGCCTTGGTCAAGGTGGCCACCGTCGTGCCCGGCAATGCCGCGCGCGGACTGCCGACGATCTACGGCTCGGTCACGCTTTATGACGATGTGACGGGCGATCTGACCTCGCTGGTCGATTTCCATCTGGTGACCAAGTGGAAAACGGCGGGCGACAGTTTGCTGTCAGCCTCGAAACTGGCGCGGAAGGATGCCCGCAGGTTCCTGCTGGTGGGGGCGGGCAATGTGGCAAGGTCGATGGTCGAGGCTTATTCGGCCCTCTGGCCCGATGCCGAGTTTACGGTGTGGAGCCGCAGCCGAGCCAGTGCCGAGGCGATGGATCTGGGCGTGGCCGACGACCTGGAGGCGGCTGTGAAAGCGGCAGATGTGATCTGCACCTGCACCATGGCGACCGAACCCCTGATCAAGGGCGACTGGCTGCAACCCGGCCAGCACCTTGACCTGATCGGCGCCTACAAGCCCACGATGCGCGAGGTGGACGATACCGCCATGGCACGCGCGCGTGTGTTCGTTGATGCCCGGGCCACCACGCTGCACCACATCGGGGAACTGATGGACCCCTTGAAATCCGGCGCCATCACCGAGGCCGATATTCAGGCCGATTTCTATGACATCAAATCCGGCGCCTATTGCCGGACCTCTGATGATGAGATCACCATCGCCAAGAACGGCGGTGGCGCGCATCTGGACCTGATGACGGCCGATTACATCGCCCGCCAGTGGAAGGCGCGCTGAGATGGGGGCGGGCATGGAAACGACCGATGTTCTTGCCCGCGCCGCCGCCTTGCCGTGCTGGGAAGCGCCCGAAGGCGCCCGGATGCTGGAGGGTGGCAAGACCAACCAGAACATCCTGATTACAGACGCAGGTCGCCGCTTCGTGGTGCGCTTCGGACAAGACATTCCCGAACACGGCATTTTGCGCTGGCATGAGTTGATGGTGAACCGCGCCGCCGTTGCGGCGGGCCTGTCGCCTGCGATCCACTATTCCGCGCCGGGCGTTCTGGTGTCGGAGTTTGTCGAGGCGCTG
>APMI01049294.1_pt1 | contig 11087 bp, 11 predicted proteins | sample 667938 | NCBI WGS metagenome assembly APMI01 (sample SAMN01084076, study PRJNA167559) | wastewater metagenome | biome: Wastewater | place: Denmark: Ejby Moelle, Odense | collected 2011-11-28 | reverse complement strand
CGCTTCGATACCACCTATCTGACTGTGGAAGTGAGACCCATGAAATGGTGGCTGGATTCGCCTGAGGTCTGAGCCCGTAAGCGAGAAGCTGATCTAGCGAGCCGTAGAATACATCACCATCGGTCGCGGAGACGCTAATTCCTGGGATGCCTGACTCACGATCACTATATTGTCGCATTGCTACGGAGCCCCATTGAGTTGCTGGGGCTGCGGCGTTCTTGTCGTAATCCCATCTTGCTAGCCAAAGCGGGTAGCCAGAGCTAATAATGCTGTTCCAGTTGTAGCCTCGGTTCTTCTCATAATCCAGATATGTGTACAGGAATGGCTTTGCGCCCAACTCAGTCGTGACTGTGTCCAGCCAAGTCTTGCACCATCCAACCACGTCGCCGGACCAGGACTCCTCAATATCTAGGACTACAAACTGTCCAGGATTAAGGTGGCCGACGATATCAACGAAGCACTGTGCTTCACGCTCCGCAGAATTGTATTGAGGGTAAGCATAGTGGTAGAAGCCAATGGGGATCCCAGAAGCTTCTGCCCCAGCTCGGTTTGATGCAAACCTTCGGTCAGCATACATGGCAGATGTTTCCCCTGGATCTGGTGCGCCATGGCTTGCTTTAATGACAAGGAACGACGTTGCACCTTTGAGAGCATTAAAGTCGATCGCAGACTGACTAGCAGAGATATCGAAACCCCAGATCTTAGGAGAACGAGAGCCACTCGCCGGTGGAGTGATTTTGCCAGTCTGTGCGTAACGTCGCCCCATCACCGCCTTGTTCGGGTCGATGAAGTGTTGGGCTTGTGTGCTAGCCACTAAGGCAATAAGGAGCACGCATGTATGAACTGTTTGAGTGATCTTCCAGCTTCTCATGGTTTGGCAATCCTGATTCTGAGCCTGTGTGTTTCCGTGCCGATTCGATAGTTAGCGGTGAGCACTAGCGTTTTTTGGCTACCGAAGCCGATGGGGAAGGTGAATGTGTTTTGTGCGGAGCTTTGCCCTTGTATGTCTCCTGGTGTCCAGGTAGCACCGGAAGCCTTTGTGGCGCCAAGTTGTACAAGATCGAAGCTGACTCCATTAACCGGGCTCTGGTTAGGGTTGCTTAGAGTGAGTTTGATTTGGATTGAGTTTCCGGAAGAGACGATCTGGGCAGTTGGCGTGATGGCTGCAGCATTGGTATCTAGCCAATACTCTCCAAGGTCAATCACCGCCGTGTTTCCCGATTCACTTGTTCCTGAGAATGTGTTGTCTTCAGCTTCGACGTAGAGGTGATGCTTGCCTGGTAGCAGTGCGACGGTTCCGTTGTCGACTCTCGCCCAGTCCGAGAATGGGTTGTTATCCCATTTGTAGTGACATCTTCTGACTCCTGAGAGTGGATCAGTGCAGGTGAAGGAGACTGACGTAGTGCTGTGATACCAGGTGTTTGGTGAAGCTCCGCCTGTCTGTGTAGCTGTTGGTGGGTTTGGATCCCATCCGCCATACCACCTTCCAGTGTATACGGTAGTTCCTCCGTTGACATTGTTATGGGCCGTTGCTTCGTAGTAATGCCATCCTGGTGCATAGTAGCTCAGTGCGAGATATCCGTCGTGGTTGTTTGGATAGGAGTTGGTTTGCGTTCCGTCCACCAATTCTCCTGTGGTGACAGGATCGTCTCCTCCGGCATGGTAAACAAGGTGCTCATCGCTTCGATACCACCTATCTGACTGTGGAAGTGAGACCCATGAAATGGTGGCTGGATTCGCCACTACCGGTGGCATCAACCAGCCCTGCCACGAATAGCTTCCTGCGGAGTTGACACGATAAGTGCCATTCGAAACAGTCATGCTGAAGCGGTGTGCGTTGTCGTCTGAGTTGTTGTTCCAGTTCTGGTGGATAACTTTAATGTAATCCGGGCCGACCTCGCGAACGATGGCTACGTGGCCGTAAGTAGCACTAGCAGAACATAAGATTGCGCCCGGAACGGGAGCAACAGTCCCACCGTTGGAAGCCTTCGCGAGGCCCCATCCGTTCCCATAGAATCCGCTCGCATTGACTCCTGCTCCAATCTGGAGCCCGTACGTCGACCAGTAGTATCGACGACAGTACTCTACGCATTGCCATTTCAGCCCAGTTGTGTATCCAGATGCAACATTGTAGTCACCACTATTGTTCAGGGTGTTTCCGTTGGAATATGCGATAACGCTATTGAAGGAGCCGACCTGGTCCCCGTATGCGCAATATGCGACGAGAGGTACAAGACTAGAACTGGCAAGGATCACCCAGCGTATGAGGGTCCGAAATAGCACTATTTTGACCTCAATGGTGCCTTGGAACGGCTGAGAACAGGGAGTGAGTAATCCACGGTAACCGTGCCGGTAGAGTTACCTGTCGTTGAGGTCACGATGACCGTATATGTCTCACCTGAACGAGCAATGAAGGAAACTTTGGAGTCAGTTCCTGTTCCTGCATCATCGTTCTCGGCCACTACCTCAGACGAGTTGTTTGAGGTGTTTCTCTCAACCAGCAGCACGGTGTCGAATGAAGCAGATGCTCCGATCGATACTGTCGCATCCGAATTGGCGACCAGAGTTGCCGACGTATAACGAGATCCATCGTCAAATGTGGGACTGTTCTCGTCAATCGTTCCATTGTATGTGCCGCGGGAATCATTATCAGGAGTGCTACCGCCGCCACCTCCACCGCAACCTTGAAGGCCAATACACAAGATCCAGAAGAAGGGGAGAATACGGAGACTTGCAAAGCGTCGCATACGCTGTTGATAATATTTCCGCCCCTACAAAAATCTGTAGAATGAAGAACATTCTATTTTGCTGCCAAGCTGGGCTGGGCATCGGGTTGGCAGGACAAAGTAGCGGTCCGCCTCCGTCGGTCAAGTGGATCGGACTGTTCACGCTAGTCTTTTTCGAGCGTGAGGGCTATTCCACCTATCGTTGTTGAGCGAGTTTGAAGCCACGGCACAATATTTACCGATACTCTAACTTCATAGGATGCAGGATCTCGTTGAACGCGAAGTAGCATGTCTTCGGAATCACTACTCCGCAGATGGATTTGGGATCGGAGATTTGACAAGAATTCGGGTTGCAGATCCATCAATGGCAGGTAACCCGCTTTTATCCAATCAAAGTCTAGGCCGTTGGGAATGACTCCAGATGCACTAAGGCGCTTCCATACCGGAGCGGCTAGTTTGTCGAGTTCGGCTTGCCAGACACGCTTTGCCATATCTCGTGGATCGTCAGAACTTACGGCCAGAAAGAACTTATCGCCGACTTGTCGCCAGTATAGATTTTCGGCGCAGGCTAAAGCATTGAGAAGGTCAAAACATGTGGGATGGCAGTTTGTCCCTTGTCCAATTACAAGCTCATCCATTTCCACACGGGCGTCCGCAAAGAGATCTACGTGTAGCTCTTGCCTGAGCAACTCAACAACCTTTCCTACCGAAGGTTTTTGAGAAGAAAGTGCTGGCATGGGTTTGCCCTGCGAGATCACTTTCAACTCTATGGGAACGCGAAACTGCGGTCGGGATTTTTTGACTGGGGCACCGCGTAACTCTCCACCCTCAAATCCGTTCTTAACCCCAAACGAGAGTAGATTTTGGTCGTTCTTACGGCGGAACTGGATGCTCGTGTCGATCTTGAATGTGAGCTTAGTGTCTCCCTCATCCAAATTCAGGTCGGGATATGGGAACAATTTTGAAGCGCCACCTCGAAACGGACCTAATTGAGCAAACGGTTGCAAGTTCAGTTGTGTAGACGACTGGCAGATCAGTCGTTCAAATGGAAAATTTGGATCCTTTGACATTTGCCCGAGCAGCCGGATCGCCGATTCTATTTTTGTCTCAGTATCTGAGAGCGTATACACTGGCAAGAGATCTCGGCAGCTGATAGAACTACCGTTCCACCTTTCGTATGAGAACGGCTGTCTATCGGTGAGTTCTCTACTGCTAGAAGTCACTTCTATGAAAAGCTTCCCTTTCTGAAGCATTGTCGTAAAAGGCTGGTCGGCGCCTTGGTTGCAGAGACATAAAAAAGTTAAAATGAATCGAAAGTACACTTCGTTGCCGCCTTTGATGTTTAGAACTCAAGATGAAGGTCTAGCAGTAGAATTCTTCCTGTTAGAAGATAGGACCCGGGATAGGATCCTCACTAGTTTCATCGCATGGCTTTATCTCTGGACATTTTGCGCCTGGTACTACGTCCCATGAGCATGGGTGGAACGTATCATTTGCATACATAAGCGGGCTAGCGACAATCGATTTGTTTGTAATAACGCGATCACGCCTGGCCCCGAAAAGATTGCTGGGTTGACCCATATACTGTTCATGCGTGGTGGTTATGTCAGTTCTCAGATATATTATTTGGCGGTATCCACAGGGAACTTCAATCGGCCCTACCTTACCTTCAGTAGTAGTCTCGTAGGTATGTGTTTTCTCCCCTTTCAACTTGAAGCCAGCGCAGGGGGTTAGAAACTTCCAGACAACTGTTAGGTCCACGTTAAGGTCCCCAGATATAGACTGAGCATCCGTATCCTTGTCCGTTAGAGTTAAACTGATCGGTATATTGGCAACAGGCTGATAGCAATGTCCTTGCGCGTCCTTGTCTAGATCGAGGTAGCAACGCCCAAGGCGACTATCAACCTTTACGTTGTAAGTAGATTCACGAAGCGCGATAAAAAACACTGTAGACACGCTGTCCCATTGTGGAGAAGTGCTTTTATTGTCTTTCGTGCCTGAACAACCAACTAGTTGCAATCCACAGTAGGTTTGTGCGTTCGCTAAGTTAACTGCCGCAAGTGCCAAGAAAGGAAGAATAAGACGAAACGAGATACTATTTTTGTGCATTTTTATGTACCTCTAGCACCGTTACTCGATTGAGTAATAAAAAACTCGGCGTATTAGTATCCGCGAGTTTAGATCCTCTTCTAAGAAGAAAGGAAAAATGTGCGTTTGATAGATTGTTTTGCTTGATCAGTTGGGATGCAACATCGATACAAGTTTCATCAGTAAGAGAATCGTCATAGGTAGCAAGCAATACGTCCAGTCCCTCATTCTCTGTGACCCAGCTGACCCAGTCGGCCAGCCATGCGGCACGTGTGAGATATGGATACTGATAAGCTGAAGCGACGCTCAACACACTAGCACTGATCCCCTCGGTTTTACACAAGGTTGTGAACCTTTGAATTGTCTGACTAAGCAATAACAGACGCTCCCTAGCTATTGTTAGCAGGGCATTCTTTGACCCAGGTTGAACCTTTGGACTAAGTCCAAGTGGATAAATATAGTCAACAGGGTCTAGGTGATGTTTGCTAATCATGTATTCACGAAACTGTAGGTTGTAACCGTAAAGCGGGGACCGGGGCAGCGTTACGTTCAAAAGCAGGCCGTCAAAATGAGCAACTGATTGAACTGAACGGACTTTAGCCAAAAGACGGTTAACTGCAGATTCACTATTAAAAGCGAATATCGATGGAGATCCTTGCCGGTAAACACCGTTAAGCGTAAGGTCTTGTTCGTCGGTGTTTGGAATGTACTTACCAAACAAGACCGGCGAAATGACACCAATAACACGGACTCCTTTCGACCTCAGAATCTTTACCGAGTCCGCAATCTGAGCTAGATGGACGGCGTTTTGTATAGGTGGATCCCATAGGAACGCGGGTACATAAATAGTCTTGAGATTAGGGTGAGACCGGAGAATACCAATCGGATCCCAGGTCGAACCATACGCTCTGTCAATCCACAGTTGCTGCGAAGTGTCACCGAACGCCACCACGGAAGAGAGAGCGCATAAAAATACGCTAAGCAAGCAGCGCTTAATGTCTAACCATGGAGAAGTACTTTTAAAACGAAAAGTGAGGGGATGTAGTTGCATTATGGCATTTGGTGCAGACTTGAGCATTAGGCACTCTATGAATGTCTTTCTTCAATGTTGTAAGGCTGTGTTTACGGGTATCTCCGTGGCAGTCAACACAAGAGACGGAGTTCTGCGTATCTTTCTCTTGTGATTGATGGGCAGCGAGGAACGGATACCTTGAGTGACATTTTAGGTATTGTTCGGTGAGTTTTCGTTGCCGACGCAAAACACTTACGCTCTCAGCGTGCTTTGAGCCAAGCCAAGACGTATGCTCCCTTTCATGGCAATCTTTGCATGTCTGTGCGCTGTCACTGCTCCTGAACTTTGGATCCGCACTCATGCCTTGTACCTTCAAAATCTCGGTTTCCCTGTACTCAATCAAAATGTCATTGATATCTTGCTGACGATTCCGACTTCTCGTTAGGGGAACGGATTCAAGTAACGTGATAACTCCACTTCTGCAGTCTACTCGGCACACCATTACGTATCCATTGGACGGAGAGGCTATCAGGTTGGGCCTCGAAGTTTGCTTGTATTCTAGACTGCCACAAAAGAGTTCAAATGGCATCGAGTTAGCAGTTCCTTGAATTGATGTAGAAACACTGACTTTATAGGCGAACTGCGTTATACTCTGATGATATTGTTAGAGCTAACGGTGCGGCGCCGCCTGAGGACGTGTAAGACAAACTTCTGGACTGACCCACTTTCAGAAGATTTGAAGGAAGTATAATCCCGCTGATTTCGTCAGAGTGAGCAGCATCGGATTTACTTTCGATGACTGTCGAGTACTGAAGATGCGCGTAGGTTTTCATGATGGCCCGGTTCGATGTTTTCGATGATTCGGCCCACTCCCCCAAATCAATTAGGCAATACCCTCTAGCGCCGGCATATTTGCACTTTATCATTTCGATCGTATCCGACAGTGCTTGAAGTACGTAATAGGGAGTGTCCGGAGAGCATCCACACGATGCAACATATCCTTTTCTCTGAGCGGTCAAAAGTATGTACAGGTCCTGTACTCTTGAACGATGTTCTGATGTATTTGGACTAGCTGCTATCAACCAAGGGGCCAAACAGAATACCGTCAAGACTCCTTGCGTGAGCAATTTAGTTCTCTAGTCACGATGGTATGCCTGATTCATCCATGCACATAATACGGTAACAAATTTGATATTATGCATGAGGTTCAATTTTTGCGACGACAATGACAATCTATCATATTTGTGACGATCAGTACTCAACTGTCTGGCTCCTTAAACTAATATATAGATAACACGGAGGAATTCGATACGTTGTACTGATTAAGGTGATGATACTGTAAGCCAGACCGTTCGTGATAACATCGCACTAACCGACCATCACCGTCCCGACAACTACCGACTCGCCCATCCGACCCGACGACCCTTCCACGAACCTTTCCGCGCACGAGTACGCGCCGGGAGAGGCGGCAACGTTGGACGATAGCGAGCCGGCGACGAACGAAACGAAGCCCGCCGACCGGTAGCCGTCCGGTTTAGGTGCGTTGTTCGGGCCAGAAAGGCGCTGGATCAGCAGTTCTGTCACCATGCCAGCGGCGTTCGCGCGGTCGGCGGTGAACCGAATTTGCCCCGACAACCCCACCACCGAGACCCGCACAATGTCGCCCAAAAAAACCCCCGAGGGCGGCGTCATCGGCACCAAAGTGCCCCCGTTCATCTGCAAAAACTTCGTTCCAAGGCGCACGAACACGTTGTAAGCCTTCGGCGCAACCACCATCGCGGTTTGCGGATTGCGCGTCGCAAGGGTCCCCGCGTAAGCTCTCCACGCCGCTGCTTGCTCCGCCGAAAGTGCATCCCAGGCGCGGTTCACACTGGCGAGGTTGGCCCCCATCTGCCGCTGTTTTGGCGTTCGCTCATTCAGATTCTCAGGTCGTGATCGCATGATCGTCCCGCCGACCGTGTGGACCATGACGACGTTTCCAAGTCGTCCGCTGAGTGGTCCAAACCCTGCTCCCATCGTCATCTTTGCCATAGTGCATATAATCATCGGCTTAAAAAGGTGCAATAAATAGGCGTAATAACGTTCAATAGCGTCGTCTGAACGTCGGTAGACCCTCGGTGAAACGTCAAATTACAAAACATCCACCTTCGTTCAGGCCCTGCGCAGGGTCTCAAGAACGCGAGATCAGCGCAAACGTGCGGTTTTTTCTATCTTTCATCGCAAAAGTGGCACACTGTTCACCATGAGCTCCGACATTCAGGCTGTTCAAACCGCGTACCGACGCAAGCTGCTGAGCACATGGCCGTCGATGGCGTCGAAGCGGGTGCTTGAACTTGGATGTGGGCAGGGCGACACGACGGCGGTTCTGGCCGAGGCGGTCGGTCAAGACGGTTTAGTGGTGGCGGTGGACCCTGCTTCGCCCGACTACGGCGCGCCGATGACCTTGGGGCAGGCGACCCAACTCATCGCGGCGTCGGATGTTGGTTCACAGGTCGACTTTCGATTGGGTTTCGACCTGCTATCGAGAGCCTCTGAGTTACAGCAAGAATTCGATATCGTCATCTTTTCGCACTGTTCTTGGTACTTTTCTTCTTCCGAACTCCTCGCCAACACCCTATCGGCGGTGAGGCCCCTTGCCAAACGACTATGCTTTGCCGAATGGGATTTGGAGGTCGGTTCCCCTGACCAGATTCCGCATCTGCTGGCGGTAACGATCCAGGGTAAGATTGAGGCGTTCAAGCCGGAGAGCGAGGCGAACGTGCGGACGCCGCTCAGCCGAAATGCTGAGCGCGAATTGATCGAGGAAGCGGGGTGGGCGATTGAGGCCGAAACGCTGCTGAACACGCCCGATTTGCAAGACGCAGATTGGGAGATCGGCATGTGTTTGGCTGCCTGCGAGTCGGAGGCCGACTACCTGCCGGTACGGCTTCGCGATCTTGTGAATAGCCAGGCGACTGCCCTTCGGTCTATCGCAAAACTGAAGGGCAACACGCCGCTGGGAACCTATTCGCTCGTCGCGGTTTAGAGCCCGGCATACTCGCTGTACCGCTCGAACAGGTTGTGCGCGGCAGGGTAACACGAGTTCGGCGACATAAAGTGCGGGAACTCAAACGTGATGATTTTCTCGGCTACCTTGCTTGCGGCCTCCATTTTGAACCTGAGATACCGCCAATCTGCGGGCGGGAACTTGATGGGCATATCGCGATCAAACGTTTCGAGATTCGACCAGATCGACACGCCGTACTTCTCGCCAAGTTTGCCAATCCCTTCGATGAACCTTGGCAGTTCTTGGTAATGGATTTGTCCATCTTGAAAGGCACAGATATCAAACGATTCTTGTGTCGCATCGAAAATACGGTCCCAATGATCGAATGAGTCATCGAGCGACATAACACCGCCGCCCCCCTGCTTTGCGCCTTGCGGGTAGGGCGAAATGAGTACGGGAAGGTCTTTGGCGGCTTTGCAGTGCTTGCCAATGTGGTTGAAAAGCTCGATGATGTGGGCGTCGTTTTTGCTCGTCTCGTGGCACAGGTACCACCCCTTAAACGACTTGTGATGACCGTATCGCTCGACCACTTCATCAATAAAGGGGAGGTTCAGTTCGACCTCTTTCCACCATGAACGCGCCCACCAATAATTGCCCGAATCATAGGTGCCCCAGTACAGATTTAGATCATATTCATCCGCAAGACTTAAAAATATCTCACCCAAGTCTTCGTAGACCGGCAACAGATTTGGGATCGTCTTGGATGGGAATATGCACTTGTTTTGGTAGCCCGCGCGAATGATGACAACGGTGTCGATGCCGATCTTTTGATAGAGCTCAAACTCCTTACGCCAGCACTTTTCACCCCAGTTCTGCGATGGAATGTCGTGCGTAATCTCGTCTAAAAACGTCCCTGTGATGCGCGGCGCGGTTGGCATAGCTGGATTATGGCGGACCGGTCGTGCGATGAGGTGTCAGAGGTAGATTTTGCGCTCTGACACCTAAGACGTGGGGCCTTACTTTCGACCCTGGGAGATGCCTTCGCCGACGAGATATTTGTAGCTGTCTTCGACGGCCTTCATCATTGGCGTTGCGCATTCGTCTAGCTCGACAATGTGCCACCCAAGCTTAGAATCGTCTAAGTTTGCAAGAGTAGACTTGATGTCAACGGTGCCAGTTCCGACGGCGACCATCGGTTCGCCTTGCAATTGAGAGCCATCTTTTACGTGGGCCAAGGCGACATGATCGCGGTACTTCGCCGCCATTTCCTCTGGCTTGTTGGCTTTGAAATTCGAACACCAATAGATATCGAGTTCAAGGTTGATGCCTGGCGCGTACTCGAGCAGATAATCGACTTTGAGGCGTCCGTCGATGGATTCGAACTCCATCCAGTGGTTGTGCATGCAGAGTGTGATCCCTGCTTTTTGCAGCGTCGGCAACGCGGCGTTGATCTTGTCGGCGGTCTTCTTGATCGCGTCAAGCGTTTCGAACTCCGGGATCCAGAATCCGACGACGAGGTAGTTCGTACCGAGGTCGCCACATGCGTCAATTGACTTCTGAAGTTGGTCTTGTTCGATGCCGCCCCACGTCGAAGACACGACCATCCCCATATCTTCGACGACACCGCGGAACTCTTTGTCTGACAGCCCGTAGCCGCTTCCTTCGACCCCCGTGTAGCCGATGTTTGCAATCTGTTGCAACACATCGAGGTGATTGCCGTCTTTGGCGAGCTCACGAACTGTGTAAAGCTGTATCGAAATGGGTTTCATTGCGACCGCAGGTTACTTCAACAGCGGCTTCAATGGACCCTGTGTGTTTAGTTTGCCTGCCAACTCCGCAAAACGAATCTTGATCTCGAAGCTACCGCTTGCATAGCTGCCCGCTGAGTAAGGCTCAAACAGAAATGTGATGCCTGCGGGTGTGATGACAAAGTTCGCGGCTTGCTCTTTCGATAGCTCGGTCATCGAGCCATCTTGAACCCAATCGGCGCGGTCGATGCCCTTGAGCTGTGCGATAACAAGCTCGGAACAGGCCTTTTTCGCATCGACATCTTTGAGGAAGAGGTCTTGTAGCGCAAGGAGTTTAGGCTTGCCGTTGAGGAGTGCAAAGTTCGACGGCTTGTACCAGTACATGCCATGTGCGCCGCCCATGTAGCTCTCCAAAGTTGAGTAACAGCAGAATAACCCGGGGACGTTGACGCTTAGGTGTGGCGCTGCGTGATAATAGCGCGGCAGGGCGCGGTCCGGTTCTTCTTTGAGATCTTTCTTTGTCTCGG
>APMI01066038.1_pt1 | contig 11089 bp, 7 predicted proteins | sample 667938 | NCBI WGS metagenome assembly APMI01 (sample SAMN01084076, study PRJNA167559) | wastewater metagenome | biome: Wastewater | place: Denmark: Ejby Moelle, Odense | collected 2011-11-28 | reverse complement strand
GCAAGCTGCTCTAATTTCGAGCCATCAACCGAGTTACAAATACCGCAAAATGCTATCGGGGTATTTTCGGCGCAGTTCACGGTAACCAAAAGACAATGGAATCATCATCAAAATACAGGTAACCGACATCAGAATTGTACGGATAAATGCTTCATGTGGCAGAAAATTTGGCGTAATAATTTGGCTTAAAATTTTACTAAAGATCAGCAGATGCACCACATAGAAGAATAAGGATGTCTGCCCAAAACTGATTAATACACGCCCGATGAAATGACCTTTAAGCCACTTTTCAAAGTGGTTAACTACTAATAGAACAAGGACTGCGCCACCCATATTGAACAGGTTATAGGCAATGCTAGTAGGTTCTTTATTTTCAATCAAAAAATAATACCACGGCATTCCAACCTTGAATGGGAAGAAATTACCGTATCCGCCGCCCAAACGAATCACAAACCAACCCGCAAAAAGAGCCACCGCAACCCAGATTAAACGGGGTGAGATGACGAGTTTTTTATCTTGCAAAAGTCGCCCCAGCACATAGCCAATAATAACAATCGGAATGCGTCCGATCAATGTAAATCCCACACGCGGTGCTGAGTCGGGATTAAAAATGAAAAGTATTGACGGTATCAGGTCATAGGTTTGTCCCGGCACAGGCGGAAACGGATGAATAAGCAATGGATATGTGAAGAAACTGGCAGCCCCAATGAAAGCAATGAGCCTTAATGGGAGCAATCGGATAAACGCTAATATAACTAAACAGCAAGCTACAGCCGAAAAGACCTCAAACGACTGGTAAGGCTGCCAATAAAGTGTACCGATAGTCATATCAATCCCAAACAGAATCAAAGCTCGGGTCAGCAGGAATCGTGTAATTTCCCACTCCGTCCAACCTCTTTTGCGGCGAGACTTTTCAAAAAAACTGACGCTAACCCCTGTTAAGGTGAAAAAAATTGGGGTTACGACATTAGTAAACAACCCCAAAGCGAAGTTGTACCAGTGACCGATGGGGCCGACTACACCGTTATAAGCTTCCGGTGTCATGGTACTTCCGCTAAAGTAGCCGCTGTGATCAAACGCCATAATGACGTGGGCAACACCCCTGAATAAATCAATAATAGATAACCGTTCACTTGCCTTCGCCACTGCTTCTCGTTTCAGACTTATGTCTGATTGATGAGAAATAGATATGTTAGTCATAAATAATCCTATAATTCCCTTTATAAACACTCTATTTATTACAACTAAAAACGTCATAACAAAAAACTAACGTTTAAGTAAAAACCTTGTTTAATTACAGGGAATAACAAATTTTGTTTTTGGCTTGTTGCATGTCAATTTGGGACTGCATATAGTGGAAGAAATAAAAACACTGAGGTGGAGACAGATCGGTAGAAAGCCTCAAAAACGGGTAATGGCTGTAAAGGTCGTGATATTCGATTTTCAAAATATCCCAATGTAGGCGCGGAACAGTGCAAAGCCTCCTGTGGATGTTCCGCTCTCCGCGTTAATCACCTACCATTTGACCATTATCCAAAAACTCGCGACAATCGTGACATCAAAACACCCTGCTAAATAACCTTAACCCGCCTTGCCTTAGTCCTATGTCATAATGATCTTAAGCATATACCCCCACTAATGAGGGGGGGTATGGAAACGCGCTTGCGTTTACGATGAGTTAACGTAACTAACGGCCTCTCTTTCTGTCCACTAAATTTAGGTAAGCAACTATGATCGAAGCCTATGAACTGACAAAAATATTTGACGGCTTTGAAGCTGTTCGCAATGTTTCACTGACTATTCCACCCGGCAGCGTTCTAGCGGTGTTAGGGCCAAACGGTGCCGGCAAAACCACTACTGTTCGTATGCTGACCTCGATCCTCGAACCCACTTCCGGGTGGGCGAAGATTGATGGACACAGCGTCCTGACCGAGCCAGAGATGGTGCGCTCCAAAGTCGGTGTATTGACCGAGCAGCACGGCCTTTACGAACGTATGAAGGCCATCGAATATCTGGACTTCTTCGGGCGCATTTACCGTATGAGCGCCAATGAGCGCAAGAACCGTTCGCTGCAACTCATGGAACGTTTTGATCTAACCTTCGCCATTGAAAAGCGCTTAGGCGATTACTCCAAAGGCATGAAGCAGAAGTTAGCCTTAGTGCGGGCGATGCTGCATAACCCGCCTGTACTCCTGCTCGACGAACCTACCTCGGCGATGGACCCCTTGAGCGCCAAGCAGGTACGCGACGCGATTGTCGAACTCCAGCGGGACGAGCAGCGCACCTTCCTCATCACCACCCACAACTTATTAGAAGCACAAAGTCTCGCGAATAAGATCGCCATTATCCGGTCAGGGCGCATCATCGCGCAGGGATCAATGGATGAACTGGCGCGACAATTTGTAGGCGAGCCGATGATGGAACTGCGAGTAGCAGGGATTATGAATGGTCTGGCTAAAGACATCAGTGACATGGTCACTGTCACCGAAGCCGGACGCGATTGGCTGCGTTACCGTGTGGCTGAACCGCAGGTTACTAATCCGGCGCTGCTGCGGAAAATCGCAGGCTTAGGTGTGGATGTCGTGACTCTTTCGCCGATCACCCGCACGTTAGAAGACATCTACTTGCAGGTGGTGAAAGAGGACGAAGGCGGCAAGAAGGATGATTAGCGCTAAAAAGTCTTTCACCGCAGAGGCGCAGAGAGAAAACAGAACGATAGTAGGAGCATTTTAATTTATGGCGACACAAGCCGTATCCCAAGATTTATCAATAGGACACCTGCCCAAGTGGCGGCAGACATTGAGCAACGCGCTCATTATCACACGGCGCGAGGTGCGCGACAGCTTCCGTGACTGGCGCATCATCACCCCGATTATTATTCTGACCTTTGGCTTCCCCTTCGTGGCTCAGTTTTTGGCGGGCAAGTTCTTAGGCTTCGTCTCAGATTATGGCGCTGAGATTGTGGGCGAACGGACGATTCCATTTCTGCTCATGATCGTCGGCTTTTTCCCGATTTCCATTTCCTTGGTGATCGCGCTGGAAACCTTCGTTGGTGAGAAAGAACGGCGCAGCCTCGAACCGCTGTTGAGTACTCCGCTGACCAATACCGAACTGTATATCGGCAAGACCTTAGCAGCGATGATACCCCCATTGGTAGCCAGTATCGGTGGCATGTTGGTTTACCTATCGAGCTTGCTCTTGGGTAATATCGGCTGGCGGCCTCCGCTGGCCTTGGTCATGCAGATTATGCTGCTGACAGTAGTGCAGGCGTTGGTCATGGTCACAGGCGCGGTGGTGGTTTCCAGCCAGACGACCAGCACCCGCGCGGCTAACCTGTTAGCGAGCTTCATTATTATTCCGATGACACTGCTCATTCAGGCCGAGAGCGCGATTATGTTCCTCGCGCCGGATGCCGAGTCACCCAATGGTATTTCCTCCTTGTGGGCAATTATCGTGGGTATGGTGGTGGTGACGGTGCTTTTGCTGCGTGTCGGGAACGCTGTGTTTAATCGCGAAGAATTACTCGGGCGCACAATTGACGAGTTTAATCTCAAGGCAATCTTCCGTAACATTGGAAAGTGGATATGGGCGGTGGATGAAAAGGGTAATCCGGCGCGGAACTTACTGCATTGGTATCGCGAAGGTGTGTTCTCGGCGGTGCGGCGTTTAGGACCAGCAGCTTGGATTACGATTGGCGTTTTTATCCTGACCTTTCTTGGTGGGATGGCGGTGGGACAGCTCCCGCAGTGGCAGATGCACTTGCCTAAGGGTGTATTGATGACTGACGCGGCGGGCTTCATCAAACCACTGCTGAGTGTGCCGACACAATCCGGCGCATGGTTCGCGATTGTCGGGCAGAACGGTGGTATTTTGCTGGCGGCACTGATCTTATCCCTGTTCACATTTGGTACAGCGGCCTTGATTTTGACTCCGGCGGTGTACTTCATCCTCGGCTACCTGTTCACACAGGTGGTGGCGGCGGGCTACAATCCGACGTTCATGCTTGCAGCGATCATGACGCACGGCATCATCGAAATTCCGGTGATTGTGCTGGCGGCGGCGGCAGCACTGCGAATGGGCGCAGTGGTGACCAAACCGCCAAAGGGCATCACGGTCGGTCAAGCGTGGTCGATGACTCTGGGCGACACGATCAAGATCGCAGTCGGTTTGGTTATTCCCGGCTTGCTGCTAGCGGGTTTCATTGAGGCTTTCATCACCCCACAGGTAGTGGTCAAAGTACTCGGCGGCTAATTTAAGGCTTGTCCGGTACTTGTTTACTCAAATATCCCGCCCGCGCTTGTGAACAGAGAAGTAACCCTTTCTGAAGCGCATTCAGTGCGCCTGTCCGGTGGTTAGCGTTGCGTATACGATGCGAGGCAACCGCCCACGCATTTGAGTGCCAGACAACGCTGTTGAGCCTCCAGATATTGAGTAATTAAAAGGCGTTCGAGTGAGCGCCTTTTGTTTATGCTCCATATATCGGTATATGGTTTGATGCGAAAGCGCGGATCATGGTTTAGAATTGCTTCCCATTGCAACTTATTTGAATAGAGGATCATTTAAAATGACTGAAACAAACGATATTGTGCGCCCATCCAAAGAACTCATTGAAGGCTTAAAGCACATCAGCAGTGCCACCGCAACCGGCGAACTGAACCGATTGGGCGTTCGCAGCGCACAGATTGTCGGGCCGAAGTCGTGGACACCCGGCAAGACTGTCGTTGGTCCGGCACTGACGCTGCAATTCATGCCTAAGCGTGAAGACCTGTACGGTGAAAATGAATATACCGACCCTGAGAAGCAGCTTCACCGCCATGTGTTGTATCACACCCAACCCGGTGACATCGTGGTGGTTGATGCACGCGGCAGCATGAACAGCGGCATCTTTGGCGAAATGATGCTGACCTATTTTTATGGTCGCGGCGGCGCGGGCGTGGTCATTGATGGCTGCATCCGCGATTATCCCAAGGCCAAAGACATCGGTGTCGGTTTGTGGCTGAAAGGTGTCACACCGAACTTCCACACCCAAACGGCATTGATGCCATTCGCGGTCAATGTGCCTGTGGCCTGCGGCGACACATTGGTGATGCCGGGGGATATTATCATTGCGGATGATGATGGCGTGGTGGTCGTACCGATTAAGCTGGCTCCTGAATTGCTTGCCAAGGCCAGTGAGCATCATGAATGGGAAGAATTCTCGAAGCTCAAGTTGTCTGAAGGCGGCGACCTGCGTAAGTATTATCCGCTGCGTGAAGACGCACAGGCCGAATATCAAGAGTGGCGCAAGAACAACCAGAAGTAAACTGTGTTCTGGCATATACATTTCATGTGTAGGGGTTTGCCGCCGGCAAACCCCTTACCGTCCGCCTCTGGCGGAAAAACCACCGTTTTGAAATCGATTTATTTCGCGTCGTAACCCCGAATGACATCGGCATATTGGCGTTGAAGGTCAGCCCAATGATCGCCGCGACTCGGTACGCTAATCAGGTCGAAACCGGGTAGCATCAAGCCGGTGAGTGAACCACCGTAAACACAGCGCGTATCAATGCCCCAAACGCGATCTTTATAGTTCAGTACCTGCATTTTATCGGTGTAATCACGATGCCCCATAATCAGAGGTTTATCGCCATCATAGCGTTCGTACCACGGCCATGACCAGCGTTTACGCAGATATTCCTCACCGCTAAGTGTGCCGACGATGACGGTTTCACGCTGGTCTTCGAGCGCCACCCCCGGCTCATAAAAGCCGTGAACGAGGAGCGCATCGGGTAAATCCATATAATGGGGCAAATCACTCATGAAGCCGATGACTTCGGGGTAAATGTCTTCGGTGATTTGCTTGCGCGTGATAATCTGCGAGGCGGCAGGTTCAACCTGATCATCAAACCAGCGGACATGTTTACGTTCATGGTTGCCCATAATCGAATCAGCATTAGGCGTGTCGCGGAAAAACTCAATCACGCTGGCTGAGTCAGCACCCCGATCCACCATATCCCCAATCGAGATAATCTGGTCGTCGCTATTCAGGGCGGCTTTGGCTAACAAGTCTTGTAGTTCGGCGTAGCAGCCGTGAATATCACCAATGATGAAATAGCGCATGAGGATGTTTTACCCTTTTAATTCTTGTTTGACGAGCGGGATTAATGCATCAATGCTGGACACGATGGTTGCACCGTCATTGCAAACACCCCATACCATATTATTCAGAAAACGGCGGTCGTCAGTCAGACCGCGAACATGTAACCGAGTTCGACACATGTACCGGAATCGTGATCAGGGCCGGTGAGCAGCGCCACACATGCCCCGCATTCATCCAGCGCCGCGAGGTCGGCTTGGAAAACACGGTCGCGGGCTTCAAAGGTTGGTTCACCCAAATCCCCTGCATCACGATGGGGTAAGAAGGTGGCATAACCAGCAGCTTCAAGGGCGGCAGCAATTTGTTCCAAGTACCAGCGTTCGTGGGTATTGAACAGCGGCCCCGCCACATATATTTTCATCACATCAAACTCCCGCGTGATTTGAGTATAATAATCGCTGATTATGGAATAAATGAGGACATTATGACAGAGCAATCTACCCCACCAGAAAACCCAACTGCTGGCCTAACCCTGTTGGGGCAAACCATTAACCATCCGTCTAAATTGCTTGAAACCTTCCCAAATCAGCATCCGGGGCGGCAGTATACCGTGACGCTGGTGTGTCCAGAATTCACCTGTGTCTGCCCGATGACCGGACAACCGGACTTCGCCACCATCACCATTCGCTATGTACCCGACCAGCGAATTGTCGAGTCAAAGTCGCTCAAACTTTATTTGTGGTCATATCGCAATGAGGGTGTGTTCCATGAACACGTTACCAACCGCATCCTTGATGATCTGGTGTCAGCACTTGACCCGATTGAATGCCATGTGACCGGTGCATTCGCGGTGCGCGGTGGCATTGCGCTGACGGTTGACGCGCATCATCACAAGCAGATAAGCGCAAAATAGAATCCCTCTGTTATGTTCAGTTATACGATCACGCATGAGGACACCTTGTTCTCATCCGCCATAAATGGCATTCGCTGGTGCTTGTAACCGCCTACCGTTCCCCTTCTTCTCTTTTATAAAATGTGGGAGGCAAATTTATTCAATCTGCCTCCCATATTTCGTTTGTCAGCAGCTTGATCCTCAAACTTGAAGTTTCCCTACACTCTTAATGAGCGCCATAAAATATTGTGCTTTTCATTAATTTTTGGGTCTATAATGTAATGAACACGCTAGACAATATTATTTTTAGATAAACGTTTGAAAAGAACTAAACATGACGGAAAACAGTCGAGATTTAATCTCAGAACTGGCGAAAGCTCGGCAAACTTTAACCGATGCCGAGGCACGAGTGACCGAACTCGAAACAGCATTACACTCCATCGGACACATCGCACACCAACCTTCATTCTTTAATACATTCTTGACGCGCTTCGACGTGCGCGTGAGTGTTGGTTATGGCATTGTGGCGACACTTTGGATTTTGTTTTCGGATCATCTCCCCAACATTCTGATCACCAAAGATCTGGAACTATCAGCCGAATTCAGTTTGCTCAAAGGGCTGGCTTTCGTTTGGGTAACAGCCACGATTTTATTCATCCTATTGTATGCCGAACTCAGAAAACGTAAGTACGTCGAACAAGCATTAGTGCGCGATCTCATACAGCGCAAACAAGTCGAGGAAAACGTCAAAAAGCTCAACCGTACACTGAGTGTATTAAGTGATATTAACCAGGCTATTGTGCGTACTCGTGACATACAAAAGCTGTTTGAGGAAACTTGCAAAATTGCCGTCGAAAAAGCCGCGTTTCGCATGGCTTGGGTCGGATTACTTGATACGCAAACCACACAGATCAAACCTGTCGCACAAGCGGGGATGGCTGAAGAATATCTCAACAAGTTAGATATATCACTCAACGCTGGCCCTGCGACAAACGGCCCAACCGCCACCGCGATCAAATCAGGTAACCATGTTGTTGTAAACGACATAGCCCATGATCCAATTATGGAGTCCCTGCCATGGCAGGATGACGCGATACGTCTGGGCTACCGGTCATCAATCGCGCTACCACTTGTGGTTAAGGGTGAAGCACGCGGAATCTATCATTTATATTCTGATGTGACTGATTTCTTTGATGAACCAGAACTCCGGCTGATGGACGAAATGGCCGGCGATATTGCTTTCGCGATGGAGTTTGCTGAAAAAGAAGCCCAACGGGAGCGCGATGAACAACAAATTAAACGGCTGTATCGAACGCTATCAGTATTAAGTGATATTAACCAAGCCATTGTGCGTATTCGTGACATACAAAAGCTGTTTGAAGAAGCCTGTGCAATCGCCGTTGAAAAAGGCGCATTTCGCATGGCTTGGATTGGGTTACTTGATACGCATACCACGCAAGTCAAACCTGTTGCACAGGCGGGAAAGCTCAATATTTCGCTGGATGACGAACTTCGTGGACGTGGCCCAACCGGTAATGCTCTACGCTCAAGCCAGCCTGTTATTGTCAATAATGTGCAAACTGACCCTCAAATGCAACCGTGGCGGGAAACCGCTCTGCAACTTGGGTATAACTCAACAGCCGCCTTACCGTTGATCGTTTCGGGTGAACCACGTGGTATCCTTGCGCTCTACTCTAATGAAACTGGATTCTTTGATGAACAAGAAGTCAAACTTATCGCTGAAATGGCCGGTGACATCTCTTTCGCCATGGAATTTGCCGGGCAAGAATCCCGCCGTCAGCAATCAGAAATAGAGCTTCAGCGTTATGCCAAGCGCATGGAAATCCTGCATGAAATTGATACGGGTATCATCAACTCCAAATCCATCCAATCGGTAGTCGAAATTGCGCTTAAGCAGGTTCGCAAAATCATTCCTTGCCAGCGTGTTTCGCTCATGCTGCTTGATGAGATAACCAACGAGTGGCTGATTTTTGTGGCGGATACCGACTCCAATACGCCCTTGGGAAGTGGTACACGCATCCCTAATCTCTCGACACCATCAGAACAATTTCGGACCGGACGTATTGCCGCCACTAATGACCTTCGACTGCTGTCTGATCCATCACCTGCAATTCAGCAGCTTATCAACGATGGTCTTTTATCATCTTTACACGCCCATTTTGTTGTGGCGAACCAATCCTTGGGTTCGCTCAATTTGTTTGCCGATTCCACTAACTATTTCTCATCCGATGATCAGGAGATTGCCGCTGAGATTGCCGACCAATTGGCGATTGCCATCAAGCAGATGCGCCTATCGGATGAAATTGCGCATCACGCCGCTGAACTGGAACAACATAACCTCCATCTCACACAGGCTAAAACCAAATTAGAGCGTTATGCCAAGCGTATGGAAGTTCTGCATGAAATTGACAAGGGGTTAATTCAAGGCACGTCCATTCAACTCTTGGTTCAAGCGACACTCAATCATGTACGTCAGCTTATTCCTTGCCAGCAAGCCAACGTGACAATTGTAGATCATGTGACTCACGAGGGATTGATTTTTGCGCTTGATCTGAATGGCGACACCTTTTTCACGCAGGGTGTCCGTTCTCCATTACCGGCTGATGTTTTTGAAGGATACGATGAAAAACATATTCGTATTTTTGAGGACATACGACTTCTACAAGACACAAGTCCGCGAGCCAAGCAGCTGGTCAGCGAAGGGATGCGCTCTTTACTCAGTGCATTGCTCATGGATCAGAATACTCCAATAGGATCATTAGTTTTAGTCGCAGATACCTCTGAGTTTTTCACAACCGAATACCAGGAAATTGCAACCCAAATCGCTGCACAACTGGCTATCGCTGTTCGCCAAATGCGGATGTTAGATGAAGTACACCAAAGTGAAACCCAGTATCGTTTACTTGCTGAAAATATGGTCGATGTCATCTGGGTTCTGGATGCAGCAGCCTTACGCTTTACGTATATTAGCCCTTCCGTTCAGCAGTTACGTGGCTACACACCTGAAGAAGTGCTGAATCAAACTATGGCCGAAGCGTTCACACCCGCCTCTTTGCAACTGATGATCGACTCATTGCCGGAGCGCATTGAAGCATTTGTTGCAGGAGACCCGCAAGCCATTTCCCAAGCCCATGAGGTCGAGCAGGTTTGTAAAGATGGTTCAACCGTTTGGACAGAAGTCGTCACCACCTTATTACAGGATGGCACTGGAGCAATCAGCCTTTTAGGTGTATCGCGCGATATTACAGACCGCAGACAAGCCGAGGCAGAACTGCGCGAACGTGAAGAGTGGATACGCTTATCAATGGAAGCCAGCGGTTTAGGTAAATGGCGTTATGACATTGAAAAAGGTGTTTTGTACTTTGATGAACGCGCCAGCAAGCACTATGGACTTGAACACAATGTGGTCACGGTAGATGAAGTACTGGCACGGATTCATCCTGACGATGTAGACCGATTTAAGCAAGAACTTTCTGCGACACTTGATCCCGCAGGAAATTACAAAACGGCGATGGAGTATCGCATTTTGCTACCGGATGGCACAGAGCGTTGGTTGTCGGCTCTGGCTCATATTTATTTTGAGGGTCAAGGCGATACACGGCATGCCGTTTACGGCTTTGGCACGAGTCAAGACATCACCGAACGCAAACGGGCGGAGGATGCCTTACGCAAAGCTGAAGCCCAGGAACGCGCCATGTTGTCTGCTATCCCTGACATCATCTTTCGCTACGATGCTGAGGGTAAATTTCTCGATTATCATGCCCCTGATAGTACTGTATTAGCTGCCCCCCCGGAAGTCTTTCTGGGCAAGAAAGCTCATGATGTCTTGCCACCTGATTTAGCCGATTCTTTAGTGCAGCACATTCAACAGGTTCTTTCGACTAAACAATCTGTACAATTCGAATATATTCTGCCTGTTATCACAGGAACACGGGAATTTGAAGCGCGGTTGGTTCCGGTCAGTGAAAATGAAGTGTTAGCCATCGTGCGTGATGTCACCGAACGAAGGTTGGCTGAAAGAGAACTTCAAGCGCTCTATAACGCTACCTCTTATTTGTTTAAGGCGGATAATGTACTCAGTCTAGGACAGCAAATTGTGG
>APMI01036150.1_pt1 | contig 11095 bp, 8 predicted proteins | sample 667938 | NCBI WGS metagenome assembly APMI01 (sample SAMN01084076, study PRJNA167559) | wastewater metagenome | biome: Wastewater | place: Denmark: Ejby Moelle, Odense | collected 2011-11-28 | reverse complement strand
CTGTCAGCGGCAACAGCAAGCAGCGTCATCAGCGCGACTACAACTGATGTAGCTTTGGCAGGCCCGTTTATCGGCTTACTTGCCGACCGATATGGTCGCAAGAATATCATCACCTTCTCGATCTTCCTTCTGACTGTTCCTACGATGGGGGCGGCCCTTTCCCATTCCTTCGGCGAGCTGGTGATTTGGCGCACCTTACAAGGAGTCTGCCTACCCGGCATTATTGCGGTGACGATGGCCTATATTAGCGAGGAGTGGGGGAAAGGCGCTGGAATCCCCATGTCTTGGTACATCTCTGGGACCGTCCTCGGTGGTCTTTCTGGAAGATTAGTAGTAGGCGCTGTTACTTCTGTGGCTGATTGGAGGTTGTCCTTTGTCGCGCTCGGCATTTTGAACTTGATTGGCGGCCTAGTCGTTTGGAAGGCGTTGCCAAAAGCCCGAAACTTTGTTTCGCAACCAGACATTATGAAGGGCATAAGGTCGATGGCGGGCCTCTTCCGAAATCCAGCCCTCATCGCAACCTATGTTGTTGCCTTTAGCGTGTTGTTTTGCTTGGTCAGTGTTTTCAATTACATGACGTTCTTGCTACACGACAAACCCTACAATCTCAAGCCAGGGCAGATCAGCAACGTGTATTTGGTCTACCTCGTCGGCGTTTTCATCACACCTTTAGCCGGAAAGATGCTGGTCAAGTATGGTAGCCAAAAGATGCTGGTTCTTGGTCTCGTGGTTTCTGCCATCGGAGCGCTGATCACCTTGGTCTCACCACTTTACGGGATTATCATCGGGTTGACGATTTGTAGCTCGGGCATCTTTATCTGCCAAGCCACAGGCTCTAATAGAGTCGGTCAAGTTGCCACTGGAGCTAAATCGACGGCCTCTGGACTGTACGCAACCTTCTACTATCTGGGAGGAAGTTTCGGCGCGCAAGTCGGCGGCATCGCGTGGAAAGGAGGAGGTTGGCCTTCAGTTGTTAGCCTCGTCATCGGTGTGCAGGTATTAGCCGCCGCGATGGGACTGATCTTTTGGCGAAAGCGCTTCTTGCCAAAACCTCAGTAAACAAAAAGCGCCCTTAGTCTGTTGAGACTAAGGACGCTACAACGAATCTTACTTAGAGACTTCGTTGTGGAGTCCTCGGCGTACCACCAAGAACTTGATTCGAGAAGGCTGGAAACGATCTCGGAGAACTTCAACTGCCTTATGAACCTTTACGGTACCACCGCAGTAAAAAAGGTCAACCGCAGCGTAGCCGTGCTCTGGCCAAGTGTGAATCGTGTAGTGCGACTCTTGAATGATGACCGCGCCGCTAACTCCCCATGGTCGAAATTCGTGGAACGAATCTGCAACGACAGTAGCTTCGCTCTCGCGAGCAGCAGACTTCATTGCTTCGCCGACGACATTCTCGAACTTCAGAGAATCTTCTGTACAGCCGTAAAGCTCAATCAGAAGGTGTGAACCTAATGATGGCTCTTCGCCAGGACGAGGAGGCATTCCCTCTTCGTCGTGACCAAGCCATTCGCTGAATGACTCCAGGTTGTCACAGTGGACCATTGTCCAACCGGTGTCGGTCTGTTCGACCTTTGGGGCTGGAGCGGCAATGGCGGCATTCACATGCGCTTTGCGACCAAATAACGACTTGAACCAAGATGTGCGCGAAGCGACATTTGGAACGACTACTGCACCAATAAAAGAGCTAACCAGGATGAAGCTGTTTGACAATCACATAAACCTCAATTTATAACCGTGTTCGCAGACACAAGCATCACCAATGATGACTTGAGCGAAAAACCCCGACGAGGAAATGTTCGGGAGGGGATTAACACAAAAGGCCGTCCTCGTCGCTTTCGCGTCGAGAGCACACCCTGAGCGGATCAGGCCGCACCCATCGAATCTTTCGGTCTTCTGCATCCCACCGAACAATGCTTTAAGTTTTCCCTAACGTAGTAGAGAATCCCTACGATAGCCGCCCCACGGTTTTCCCGTGACGCAAGAGTGAAGAATACCAGACCCAACCTTGCAAGTCAACTAAGAGCCAGAGGAGCATTCGCAGCTAATACTTGTTTTTTGTCTTTCAAGTTTCATGCCATTGGCACAAAACTTTTAGTGTAAGGAGACCGATTCTCCGTTCTGTCGACTTGGATCCTTCAATTGCCAAGCTGCAAAGGCTGGAAAGAGGATGATCGTTGCTCCCAAGAAATACGGCGCGTACGGCTTCCAGGCAAACATAGAGTTGCTGATAAGCGGCCCAATACACCGGGCCAGACCGCCGAGCGCTTGAGTGATTCCAAAGATGCCCCCTTGAATTTGTTTCGGTGCCGATTTACTGATAAGTGCACTAATATTCGGCTGAGTTAATCCCATCGCAATTCCGAGGACGACCTGCACCATGAGCATGGGAACCCACAATGGCGAAAATGGGATCAACATCAAACAAGGAATAAAGATGAAATAGGTGAACCTAAGCACCTTGGCTTCACCGTATTTGGCCGTAACTTTTCGAACCACCATGCCTTGCATGATCGCGGCAATGATGCCAACAAACCCTAAGAGAATCCCGCCCGCAAACTTGGCATCCTTATCTCCAAGATGGAAAATGGTTCTTGGGTCTCCCAGCAGTTGAATGAACGTAGTCTCTAGGTTTGTGAAGCCAAAGTTAGCCGCGAAGAACATGATCAATAGCAGCGAAAGCCCGGGAGTTTTGAAGGCCTGTTTGAAGTCTGCAAAGAAGTGCTGCTCGTGTTCCTTCCCTTCATGGTTGCTTTCCTCAAGGAAAAGCAAAACATATAAGAAGTTCAGAATCGCCAAGATTGCGGCTGGATACCCTAATGCGGCAGGGTTGTCATGGCCAACTTTGAGCAGAATAACGCCAAACGGAGGCCCGAAAATGAAGCCGAGACCAAAAGCAGCTCCGACCGCCCCCATTCCCTTTGCTCGGTCCGCGGTCGTCGTGATATCTGCGATGTAGGCAAACGCGACGCCGATGTTCGCGGCAGCAATCCCCGCAAATACCCGCGAAACAACCATTAACGGATATGAGGTTGCGTGGGCGTAAACCAAATACGAAGCCCCGGCGAGCAGAGTCGTGATCAGCAATATTTTTCGGCGGCCAACTCGATCACTCAAGCGACCCAATATTGGCGAAGTCACCAATTGAGCAAAGCTAAAAGAGGCGAGGGCAAGTCCAGTGAGCAAAAAGACTTGGTGCGAATCTGCTGCTGAACCGATTTGCTGCACTGCCAACTCTTTTCCGCGAATCTGGATGTCTGGAATCAGCAATCCAAACCCTAGCATGTCGAAGAAAATCGTCAGAAAAATGCCGAGCATGGGTGGCGGATGGATTCCTAGCAATCCACTCTTGTTCTTCTTCGGTGCAGGGCTATCGTTTGACACAGAGCTAGAGTCTACGGCATACGCCGCTCTTACTGCTGTCTCAAAAATCGGGTTCTATTAGGGTTGGATGCCAAACGTCTCGTTCGAACTGTTATCTGTCTGCCCCCACACCAAGGCACGCCGTGGCCGACTGCATACGCCCCACGGAATCGTCGAGACCCCGTTCTTTATGCCGGTCGGCACCTATGGCGCAGTGAAAACAGTCGGGGTTGAGGATATCGAAGCGATGGGGTTCCAACAGATCCTTTCGAACACCTACCATCTCTCGCAACGACCTGGTTCAGACCTGGTGGAGCGCTTTGGCGGGTTGCACAAGTTCATGGGCTGGAAGGGATCCATCCTAACCGATAGTGGCGGATATCAGGTGATGAGCCTCTCTCAAACGAGAGTTATTTCCGACGAAGGTTGCCGATTCAAGTCACACCTCGACGGAAGCGAAGTGTTCCTGAGCCCCGAGCGAAGTATCGAGATTCAAGGGGAACTTGGGGTCGACATATCGATGATGCTCGACGAATGTCCGCCTTACCCGTGCTCGAAAGACGAAGCCGCGAGGGCAATGCAACGAACGCACCTTTGGGCACCCAGGAATCTCGCCGCACGACGCCCAACGCAGGCTGTCTTTGGGATCGTTCAGGGAGGCGTTCATGAAGATTTGCGTATAGAATCAGCAGACTTCATCAGTTCACTTCCTTTTGATGGGGTGGCCATTGGCGGGGTCAGCGTCGGTGAACCAACCGACATGCAGTATCCGGTTGTCCAATTCACAGCGCCGATGCTCCCGGCGAACAAGGCGCGTTACCTGATGGGCGTTGGTCATCCGAAAGATATTCTTCATGCCGTAGCTTGTGGGGTCGATATGTTCGACTGCGTTCTGCCGACCCGTATGGCACGACACCACAGCCTTTACACCTTGCAGGGAAGGGTCAATGCTCTCGGCAAGAAATGGGCCGAACATAATGGGCCACACGATCCAGATAGTGTTTTCCCGGCAACTGAAAGGTATTCGGCGGCTTACATGCGGCACTTATTTAAGGTCGGCGAATCGCTGGGACAGCGCCTTGCAACACTCCACAACCTATCGTTTTATGCCCGGTTGATGTTCGAGATTCGAGACGCCATCGCCAACGGAACATGGCCCGAACTCGTCAAGCGATACGAAAATGCTTAGAGTAGGCCCAGGAACTTAGGACCACCCAACGATTTTTTGTTCATGTAAACTGCGTTCAAACCGCTTCAAAGCAGAAACGGGTTACCACGAGAAATGTCAGCACCTGCACCCGCGTCAAAAGGATCCGAAAAACCGATCTATTTGAGACCCGCAGTTCTCAGGTTGCTTATCATTGCCTTACTTGGTGAGATTGGGTACGCCGTACTAAACATCTCGACCATGCCGGTCTATCTGAAAGGGGCGATTTATCCGAAGCTCGGTCCCATCCCGAACGGGCGAGACATGGGCGAAACCGTCGTAGGGTTGGTGCTCGTCGCGTTCCTTTTAAGCGAAGCCGTATTTAAGAGCCCGATGGGTTCCATCGCTGATCGTATCGGCCATCGCAAGCTCATGCTGATTGGCCCGATTTTCAGCGTTTTTACACCTATTCTAACCTTACTTGTCCCACATCGGTTCGGAACAATTGAAGTCGTTGCGATTTTATTGCTGCGTGTCCTAGACGGGATTGGCTCGGCGATGCTATGGCCGGCAGCCTTTGCTCTGATGGGGAGCACTGTCGATGACGACGAACGGCAAAAAGCAATGTCGTTGCTGAACCTGTGTTACATGCTCGGTATCGCTCTTGCATTACCCATTGGTGGCGCAATCAATGACGCTTTTGGATACAAATGGGCCAGTTTAGTCTTTGCTAGTCTGGTCTTTATCGCCATCGTGATTGCGGTTTGGCTAGGAATTCCTAACGAAATCAAAGAGGTTCACCACTCAGACGAGCACAGTTCCGTCGGGTTTGGCGATTTCCTAAAATCCGCAAAGCAGATACCAACTTTTCTCATTCTTGCCGCCGTCACCTTTGGTGGAATTGGCTTTCCAACGGGCATCATCAAGATCTTCGCAACCGAGGAATTTGATCTTTCCGAAGCGAAGTTTGGCCTTTTGGTTTTTCCGGCGGCGCTCGCGATGGGTGCTTTGTCTGTCCCCCTGTCGCATGTTGGCGAGAAGATCGGAAAATCGAGGGCTGTTCATCTTGGTATGGGCTTGTGTTCGGCAGGATTGAGCTTTATTTGTCTTGGTGCGGTCTTGCCCGTTTTTCGTGAGACCTGGGTTCTGGCGGTCGCAGGCATTCCGCTTGGACTTGGTTTCCTGCTTGCGATCCCAGCTTGGATGGCCAGCGTGAGCGACATTGACCCCAAACGCCGAGCATCCAACATTGGTGCAGTGATGACCGCGCAAGGTTTGGGCGCCATGATTGGAGTTCCAATCGGGGCGACGCTTTATGAAAAGCTACAACCCTACGAAATCCATACAGCGCACTATTCCCCCTTCATCGGTTGCGCCATCTGCGTAACGATAGGTTGGTTACTGAGTCTGAAACTGCTCAAAGAGCCTGCCCCTGTTGCTTGAGTTCGGATTTTTCGCCAAAAGGAAATACAACGTTTTTTCTAACCTGATGAAGGAATGGCGGTCAATCACTGTCTCTCTATGTGACGGTGAGAGAATTGGTCCGAACCATAACCCAAAGATGGACATTCACAAAGAGCGCGGATAGCGATGCTCTTATCCGTCGCTTTCGGCCCGACATCTACCGCTTAGCCCTTTCGCTCACTGCCTCCAGAGACATCGCCGAAGACGTAACTCAGGAAGTCTGCGTTCGGTTGGTGAAGTCAGAAGAGAACGTCAGGCAAGTTGAAGCCGTTTGGCCGTACATTCGGCAAATTACGGTACGGTGCGGCCTAACCGCTAAGACAACCCACACCTGCGATTCGCTGGACGAATCAACACTTTCGAAAGGTGCTGACCCCTCTGAAGCCGCTGCGGTCGCGCATGTATTGAGCAAGCTATCGCCCGAACATCGAGCCATTCTTGCCTTGGTGACATACGAAGGTTTGTCTTACGACGAAGTCTCGGCCCTACTCGACATCCCGTCTGGCAGTGTGGCTTCGCGGCTTCACAACGCCAAACAGCAATTCAAAAAACATTGGGAAGATCCATCGTGAAAAGAGATCCAGAACTCGCCCTCAACGACTTCTATGAAGCCTGCCGTAACGCCGAAGTGGTCGAAAAAAGACCCCTCTGGGCTTCGATCGGTTGGGCGATGTGCGGGCCTGCCGCTGTATTTTTGATGCTCCTTATCTGCGCCTCTTTACCAGACCAAAAGCCGTCAACGGGTCTGTCAAAAGGGCTTCTTCATCAGCAAGCCATGCAAGCTGGCATCCTTGACATCCCCTTCGATTACCGTCGATCACAACTAACGAGGAATCAAACATGCGTCGCGTAACTCCTTATCTGGTCCCCATCCTTCTCGGTTTCATGACGATGTTTGCGCTGCCTCAAACAAGGTGGCTCCTCCTCAACCAGATTGATGCAGTTACCAGCAACACATCGAGCCTCTATGGATTTGAAATGATTCAGAATTCGTCAGGCTCGACAAACTTGACGAAACGGGAACGAGAACTCGTTGCCTTTCGTAATCTCGCATCCTCTGACCCCAAGGTTCAATTGGGTAGAGCGATGACCTTGGTTGATAACTTCCATTCTTCCGATACAGATCGAGAGAGGAACCGAAAGTTCGAGCCGATTGAAGCCTATATCAAGACTCATCCCAATGACTTTGTCGCGCTAGCCTATTTCGCGTGCTTGTCTAACAACGCACTTTCATTGCCAGACCCTCAGCAAAAGTCGCCCGCGGTCAAGCCAGTTCTTGATCCCCTGCATGAACGCACCACAATTGTCAGAGCACAAAGATTGGAACGAGTTTCTCGACTCGGAGAATCGGCCGAACCCACAAATGCCTTCTTCCCTCTTCAACGAGCAGTCGCGCTTCTTAGGCTAGGAAAAACTCATGAGGCGATGGAAGCCTTTGAATCTGCGTCTCAAAAATCAGACTACAAGGAACATGCTTTCGAAGCTTGCCAAGCAAAAGTCGCTGCATTTGAGGCGGTGAAGGGGTATCGGGGAGAAGGAAGTCGACTTGCCGGATATGCCAGCTATTTGTTTCCTAACCTGGCCAGCTATAAGCCCACAGCAGCAATTCTAGTCGACGAGTACGGACTGCGTGCTCGCATAGCCACGATGAGAATTAGCCAACTCATCATGCATAAGTCCGATGTTTCGATTGACGTCTTCGTTGGGAGGGCTTTACAACCAATTGCACTTCTTGAAAGACGCTTTGATGACAAAGGCAAACGATTCAAAATAGACAATCCAAAAGAATTGTCAAGCGAAATTGATCGACTTGATTCACAGCTAGGAGCCGGACGGCACGACTTTACGGAGATTGTAAAAGCTACAGGCAATCTTTCGAAACCATCAGAAATTTCTCCGATCTTTGACGAATCTCAGTGGTGGCTTACGGCCACGCCATTATTCACTCGAATCGGCGGGGCTTCCCTTTTGTCGGTGATTCTTGTTGGTCCGTTGGTCGGATTAGTAGCCTTGGCGGCAAAGTTGAAGACAAACAGCTTGCCGATTCGAGTTGCAATCCCATACGTGAGTTTTCTGATTGCAGTTTTGACACCCGATGGTCAAAGTGCTTCGACCCTAGTGGCGATCGCTTGCGCCGGACTCATTCTGATTCCGAGTTCGATTTTCCTCTCAGGCAAGTATCCGCTTTACACGAGGATTGGCGGCTATATCCTCGCCGTGATTGCTGGGGTATTTGGATCGCTTGTCGCACCGCTAGCTGGAGTGTTGTCAGTCTGGTTTATCCTGAGCGATTTAACGACACATTGGAGGCCCGTCAATCGATACGGAAACGCAATATACAGCGTCTTCTTCGTGCTGCTTCTCGTGTTCGGAACCAATTACAACGCATATCACCTAGCCGAATTTCCGCTAGGGATCTTTCTAAGCCTGCTCTTCCTCATATCGATCACGCCGCAATGGAATCCGATGCCCCGCTACCTTCTACCGTTGGCGATTATCCTCAGCGCGACTGCATACCTTGGATCAACGGGATATTCGATCTACACCGATCAACAATTGAAGCTATCCAACTCGGGTTGGGTCAAAGAAGCAGACAGAGTCCGAACAAGCCTCGGCGTTAAAGTTTGAAAAGCAGAAGGCTTAGCCTTCTGCTTTCGCTTTGATGGCGTCGCCGACATTTTCAAGGTTCTTGACAACAATGACGTGGATGACCTTTTTCACCAATGCGCCAAGGGTTGGCACGTTGTACTCATATTCCAAGGTCTGGTTGAACCGAGTCCCGCCATTTTCCTCGACGAAAGACCACTTGCCTTCAAGCTTGTCATAGTCACCCTGTAGCTGTCGAAACTCGGATGAGTGGGTGGTGTCGTCCCAAATCTCTTCTTGTCTCCAACGGACCTTCAGCATGAACTGAGAGACAATTCCAACCCAGTCTGCGACGAACCGATTGCCCTCTCGTTCGACAGGCGTGACGGACTGAACGTCCTTCATATATTCGGGGTAGCGCTCGCTTTCCTTTGCTATTGCATAGACTTTATCGAGCGGAGCGTTGATCCAGTGGGTTGTTTCGACGGTAGGCATACCTTTCGTTCACAATCTACCAGTATCTGAAGCCGTTGTGCTTCCAGAGTTTTCCAAACGCAATGTCGATACCTGTATCCATGAAAGCACTGCTCCTTGTTGAGCCCGGACGAATCGAACTCGCATCGGTTGCGGTCCCCGAACCCAAAGCCGGGGAAGTTCTGATTTGCGTCAAGGCATCGACGACATGCGGCACCGACCTCAAAGCGTTCAATCGGGGCCATCCTCAGATTCCGATGCCGGGACCATTCGGTCACGAATACGCTGGAACAGTGGTTGCTGCAGGCACCGATGCCCCCTTTTCACCTGGCGATGATGTCATGGGTGTTCATTCCGCTCCGTGCCAGCAGTGTTATTGGTGCCAGAACGGTCAAGAAAACCTCTGTGAAAGCATCATGGCAACGAAGGTGCTCGGCACTTACGCCGAATATCTCCTGATTCCTGAACGAATCGCACGTCTGAATCTTTTCCCGAAATCGAAGGCGATGAGCTTTGATGTTGCGAGTCTACTGGAACCCTTGGCTTGCGTCGCGCAAGGGATTTTGGAAATACAAATGGCAAGCGTCTCACTTGGCTCTGCGCTCGTAATTGGCCCCGGTGCGATCGGGCTGATGTTTGCTTCCGCTTTGAAAAAAGTTGGATTTGGGCATGTCACTCTCGCCGGAAGAAACCCCGCGCGATTAGCCGTTGGCGAGCGATTAGGCGCTACTGTCACGCAAGTGAGTGACATCAAACTGCACGAAGGCCGTGGTTACGACGTTGTTATCGAATGCACCGGTCAGGTGGAGGTTTGGGAAGCCAGCGTCAACTACGTTCGTCGAGGTGGACATGTGATGTTGTTCGGCGGATGCAAAGGGGGAACGACCGCAACCTTCGATACCAAACGACTACACTACGATCAAATCACGTTGATGTCGCCTTTCCATTTTGGAACAGAGGCGGTAAGAACAGCGCATAAATGGCTGACTCACGAGCTAGACCTATCACCTCTGATCACGCGAACTGCCACACTTGAGGAAGGTACCGATGTCTTTGCTGCGCTCAATCGGGGAGAAGGCATCAAAACTGTTTTCCACCCATGAAGTTAGCGAGATATATCGGAAACGGAGAAGTCGCCATTGTTGACGAACCACAACCAACATGCCCCGAGGGCGGCCTTTTGGTGAAAACTGAGGCTTCTGGTCTTTGCAGTGGCGAGCTGATGTCGTGGTACATGGATCAAAAAATCCCGCATGTTCTGGGGCACGAAGTTGCTGGCATCGTCGTCGAGTCGCAAGACGAGCGCTTCCCTGTCGGCACACGAATCTTTGCCCATCATCATGCCCCTTGTGGAACCTGCGAAATGTGTCGAACGGGGCGTTACGTCCACTGTGAAACATGGCGAAAAACAAAACTCGTCCCCGGTGGCATGGCTGAGTTTTTTGGGGTTCCTGCCGCAAACCTAACCGACACATTCGAAGTAGGAAATCTCGACGCGAAAGAAGCTGCCCTTATCGAGCCGCTTGCTTGTGTCGTTAAGTCAGTCAAGTTGGCGATTCGAGCGGGCTTTGGCACCGAAGGTCCAGAAGACCGCATGCGGGCAGCGGTGATCGGTCTCGGCGTCATGGGGCTGATGCATATGCATTACCTTCGTGAGCAAGAAGTTCCTACGGTTGGATACGACTTATCTGAGAACCGATTGGCGTGGGCGAAGGATCATCACCTCGAAGTCGCTCATCCTGAATCCGCCCAACGGGCGAATACTGTTTTTGTCTGTCCTGGTTCGCAAGGAGCTTTTGACTTGGCGATGCAGATTGTTGAACCGGGAGGCACCATCATGATGTTCGCCCCTCTCGGCCCCGGCGCAATGCTTCAAGTTCCGCAAGCGGCATACTTCAAAGACATCCGAATTCTCAACAGCTATTCCTGCGGCTCAACAAGCACTCGGCTAGCCTATGAGTTTCTTGCCAGCGGACATTTGCTCGCCGAGCAAGTGGTCAGCGATTTTGTCTCAATTGAGGATTTGCCCGACCGGTATAAACGGATGAAGGCGGT